>ERZ724504.685-NODE-685-length-19222-cov-6.334272_pt1 | contig 19222 bp, 17 predicted proteins | sample MGYA00376037_ERZ724504 | MGnify/ENA primary metagenome ERZ724504 (study PRJEB28724, sample SAMN07190888) | wastewater metagenome | isolation source: influent of sewage treatment plant in Hong Hong | place: USA: Christiansburg, Virginia | collected 2016-03-01 ... | reverse complement strand
AATGGTGCAGTATTAGAATTTAAAGGAGCATCTACAGCTTTTGATTGTACAACGCTTACCAATAATGGAACAATTATTTATAGTGGAAATAATCAAAACCTAGCAACCAACTCAGCTGCAACCAACGTTTCTGTAGGAAGTGTATTACCATCAACCTACAATCATTTAATTGTTGAAGGTACAGGTACAAAAACATTGGCAACCAATATTACTATTGCTGGTGTTTTATCGGTAGACGCAGGTACATTGTCTACAGGTAGTAATAACTTAACGTTAAATGGATCAGCGATATTTGCAAGTGGAACTACTTTTTCTATAAATGGAGGGGTAACAGATTTTACTGGTAAAAGTGTTACACTTCAATCAAGTGTTTCTGCTTCTAGCTCATCAGATAATGCTTCAATTACTACCATTACAGGTACTTTAAACAATGCTAACAATGTTACTATACAACAATATATTCCAGGTGGGTTTCGCAAGTATCGTTTTTTAGCTCATCCATTTATAACTGCAATTCCTTTAAGTCAGTTAACTGATAATATTGATATTACTGGTACAGGAGGAGGAGTCAATGGCTTTACGTCAACCACAACAAATAATCCAAGTGCTTATTATTTTAATACAGCCAATGCAAATGGGAATGTTTCTTTAGATGGAGGCTGGACTCCTTTTACAAGTGCAAATACAGCTAGTTGGCAAAATGGAAAAGGAATAATTGTATTGGTTCGGGGTTCTAAAAATCAAACCAATTCATTAACAGGTGGAACTTATACACCCAATGAAGTGGTGTTAGATATGGTAGGTTCAATTAATACTGGGAATGTAAACATTGCACTTTCCGATGCAGGTACAGGAGCTTCTCAAGGTTTTAATTTAGTGGGAAATCCATATCCGTCAGCCGTTGATATTGGTGCAGTATTAACTGCAGCAAGTAATATTAGTGGAAATAGTTTTTATGTGAGAAATCCACAAATAGGAAGTTATAGTACAGTTAATCCAATTCCAGCATCCTATATATTACCTGCTAACAGTTCTTTTTTTGTAAAAGTATCTGCTCCAACAACATTAAACTTTACAGAAGCCAATAAAACAATTTGTACAAGTTGTCCAACTGTTTTTCGTAATGCTTTAAAATCGTTTGTTCAAATTAAAGCCTTTAAAAAAGGAACTGAGTATGATAACTTACAAATTGGATTAGATGATACATACTCAGAAAAATATGAACAACAAGTAGACGCAATTAAGTTAATAAATGATGAGTTGTCTATTTTTAGTTTAGCAAGTAATAATGAAAAATTAGCAGCTGATTATCGTTCTATTTCTAATACAACTTCTATTCCACTTGGTATAACATTACCTAACTCTTTTGGAAAACAAAAGTATCAGCTAATTGTGTCTGATTGTAATTTATTAATGGGGGTTAAATTATTCTTATTCGATAAGTTAAGTAACCACTATACTGAAATTAAAAAGGGAATTTCTTACGAACTATCAATAGACCCTTCCAGCACTGCAACACAGGGTAACGATAGATTGAAAATTATTGTACAAAAAGAAGCATCATCTGTTCAAGTAGGTAATGACCAGTCATTATTTTCTGCCAATATTTCAACAACTTCTTCAGGAGTTGTAGTGCATTATCAAGCAGCTACAATCGAAGAAACTTCAATTTTCTTGTATGATAATAATGGTAAATTGTTACAACAAAAAAAGTTAGGGTTACAGCAAAGTGGACAACACTTATTGCAAGTAAATCACTTGCCAAAGGGTATGTATTTGGTTGAAGTTGTAATGGGGAAACAGAGAATAACAAAGAAGTTAATTAGATAGCAGGTATTGTTTATTTTAAATACAGTATTATGAAAGTAAAAGGAATGCGTTGGTGGGTTTTAGGACTAGTAGTTTTAATAACCATCATTAATTATTTAGATAGAGGAACACTAAACTACATGTGGGTTGCAAACACTAAAGTTCAGTACCAATTAATCAACAATGTTAATGATACAGTTAATAAAGTAAATTATGCTTTTATCAATTCAGCTGATAGTAGTTGCGTATTACACAATCAAGATGGTACAATTAAAACAGTTGAATCTAAATTAATCACCTTATTACCAGACAATAAAGTTCAGTACATTAAAAAAGGTGGTATTGCATACGAATTAGGATTGGTTGATTTAAGCGATCCACAAAGTGTAATCGACGATAAACTTAAAAAACTGTATTCCTACATTTATATGTTTTTTATGATTGCCTATGGTATCAGTCAACTAGTATCAGGAAAAGTTTACGACAAAATTGGCACTAGAAAAGGTTTTGTAATGAGTGCATTAATTTGGGGAACTGCCGATATGTTAACATCACTTGCAAGAGGAGTTGCGTCATTAAGTTTTTTCAGGGTGTTATTGGGCTTAGGAGAAGCAGGACCTTGGCCTGGAACTGTAAAGTCAAATGCAGAATGGTTTCCTGTTAAAGAAAGAGCTTTAGCACAAGGCTTATTTGGGGCTGGAGGTTCTATTGGTAACATTCTTGCACCAATCGTAATTTCAATGTTGTTTATAGAATATGGCTGGCAAAAAACTTTTATCATTATTGGTTCTTTGGGTATAATATGGATTATTCCTTGGCTAATCATCAACAAAAAATCTCCTAAAGATCATCCTTGGGTTACCGAAGAAGAAAAAGAATATATTCTTAGTGGTCAGCCAGAAAATAAAACCACAAACGACAAAGCAAAAACTTGGTCAGAATTATTAAAAGATAAAAAAAGTTATGCTGTTATTTTTGGGCGTTTCTTCCTCGACCCAGTATGGTGGATGTTTGTTGCTTGGTTGCCTATTTATTTAAGCAACAAATTCAAATTAGATATTAAGCAAGTAGCATTTTCGGCTTGGGTACCTTATGTTGGTGCAGCTATTGGTGCAATTGCAGGTGGTTGGTTTTCTGGTTATTTAATGCGTAAAGGAAAAACTACAGCTGCTGCTCGTCAAACTGCAATTTTAATTGGTGCTGCTATTACTTTACCTGCTATGATTATTGCAGCATTTGCAGCAACATCAACATCGGCAGTACTTATTATGACCTTTATTTTAGGTGGTTTTCAATTTGCAATTGTAAATATTCAAACATTGCCAAGCGATTATCATTCAGGCAAAACTGTAGGTTCTTTAGCAGGTATTGGAGGTGCTGCTGCTGTTTTAGGTACAATAATAACCATGTTCCTTGTGCCTTACATTACTGCAGGTAATAATTGGACACCATTCTTTGTTATGGGTGCATTGTTAGTGCCTTTATCTATAGGAAGTGTATTATTATTTTCAAAAGGGACAAAATAAATGATCAAATTTTCAATCACTAATATAAATTATACATTATGAAATTTAAAGGAAAAGTAGCCATCGTTTCTGGTGGTGCAAGAGATATTGGAAGAGCAGTATCTTTAAAATTAGCTTCCGAAGGAGCAAAAATTGTAATTGGTTTTCTAGGTGATAAGAATCAAGCCAACGAAACTTTAGAAATGATTAAAGCCAATGGTGGCGAAGCTATAATAGTACAAGCAGATGTTACCAAACCTAATGAAGTTGAGCGTTTAGTTGCCGAAGCTCAAAAAGCTTTTGGAAACGAAATTCATATTTTAGTAAATGTAGCTGGCGGTTTAGTTGCTAGAAAATTAATTGCAGATATGGATGAAGAGTTTTGGGATTTTGTAATGAACGTAAATATTAAAACTGTATTCTTAACAACCAAATTCGTTTCACCTCATATGCCTGCAGGAAGTGCAATTGTAAACTTTGCTTCTCAAGCTGGTAGAGATGGTGGTGGTTTTGGTGCAAGTGCTTACGCAACTGGTAAAGGTGCTGTTGCAACTTTTACTAGAGCAATGGCTAAAGAATTAGGTCCTAAAGGCATTAGAGTAAATGCTGTTGATCCTGGTATGATTGCTACAACTTTCCACGATACTTTTACTAAGCCAGAAGTTCGTACAGCCGTTGCCAATGGCACGCCTTTACGTAGAGAAGGTCAAGCAACTGAAGTTGCCGATTTAGTAGCTTATTTGGCTAGTGATGAAAGTAGTTTCATTACTGGTACAAATATTGACATTAACGGCGGTACTTGGTTCTCATAATTTTATGGTTCAAGCTATCGAATAAGTGTTGGGCACTTGTTGCGTCGCACTCTTCAACACTAAAACACGTATCAGCTTTTAATAAAGTAATAAATGAATAAGTAATTGTTGAAATTTCACAAAAGGAACACACTAAGTATTATTGGTGTGTTCCTTTTTAAATAAAAATAGTATGAAAAGTTTATTGGTTTTTCTTTTTATTGGCTTGTCTTTCGTTAGTAAAGCAACAGATCATTTTGCTGCATCTGCCAATGAAGCAAACGAAATGCTAAAGACAGCAAAACCAAAAGACAGAGTAATTTTAAAAGATGGTATTTATACAAACGCAACAATTGCGTTTACCAACAATGATATAAGTTTTATTGCAGAGCACAGTGGTGCTGTTTTTTTTGAAGGAAATTCAAGGTTGAGTTTTGCTGGCGAAAACAATTTGATTGAAGGTTTTGTATGGCAAAACGGAGGAAAAGATTTAGAAAGTAAATCCGTTATTGAATTTAAAAACGGTAAGGATCTTTCTACAAAAAGTATTGTACAAAATTGTGCTATTGTTGGATATAATGCACTTGATTTAAATACAGACAATAAGTGGGTTTCTATTTATGGTACTTACAACATATTTACACATTGTTTGCTAAAAGACAAGTTTAATAAAGGAGCAACTTTAGTAGTTTGGCTAGATGGAAATACAGAAGCTCATCACACTATTTCGTATAATTATTTTTTGAACAGACAAAATGGACCCAATGCCGATAATGGTTTAGAAAGTCTTCGTATTGGCACTAGTGAAACATCTTTTACACCTGCACATTGTGTAGTTGCTTTTAATAGATTTGAAAAATGTGATGGAGAAATTGAAATCATTTCTAACAAGTCCTGGAACAATTCTTATTTCCATAATTCATTTGTAAATAATGATGGTGGTTTAACCTTACGTCATGGTAACAACTGCTTGGTAGATGGTAATTTTTTTGATGGTGCTGATAAAAACAAATCTTATGGAGTTCGTTTTATTGGCGAAGGACATGTAGCCATTAACAATTATTTCTATCACTTAAATGGTGCACCATCACAAGCTTTTCGAGCTCCATTAACCATAGTAAATGGATTGGTGAACACACCAATTAATGGCTATTTTCAAGTGAGAAGAGCCGTGGTAAGCAACAATATTTTTGTAAACTGTATAATGCCCAACATACGTGTAGGAGCTTTTTCTAAAAGAGATGGAATGACTGTTGCACCAGATACATTGCTTATTCAAAACAATACAATGTTTGACGATGCAGGTAGAGCTGGTATTGTGTATGAAGCCTTAACAGAACCTACAAACACAACCATTAAAAATAATATACTACTCAATAGAAATTTATCTGCCAACGATGCTGGTTTTGATGTAAATAAAAAAGCAAAAGTAAAGCTGAACAATAAACTACAATTGGTTGATGAAAAAGGAGATGCAATTAATTTATTTACTGATATTGAAAAAATAAGCAACTACAAAACTGTTGGTGCAAATTGGATTGAGCCGTCGATTGCCAATGAAGTAAAGAAAAGAAAGTTTACTATTTTATTAGCCAATGAGGTTGGCCCTGTTTGGATGAAGTAAAATGATTGCAAGTTGCCAAGTAAGGTTATTCTGTACAAGTGTGCGACGCAACTGAAGTTGAATAGTAGCAATTTAGCTAAGTACATAAAACAAAAAATATGCGTTACATTTTATCTGTCTTGTTTGTAATGGGCATTTTATTTGCAAAAGCAAATATCAAATTGCCATCGTTGGTAAGCAGCAATATGGTGCTTCAAAGAAATGTTCCAGTAAAAATTTGGGGTTGGTGCAGTAAAGGTGAAAAAGTATCTGTAAGCTTTATGGGCAAAGAATACAAAGCTGTTGTAAAAGACAGTTCATGGAGCTTATTGCTTCCTACTATGAAGGAGGGTGGTCCTTATGAAATGAGGCTAAAAGGCAACAATGAAATTGTACTCAACAATATTTTAATAGGTGAAGTTTGGCTTTGCAGTGGACAAAGTAATATGGGTTTCTTAATGATGAACACAAGCAATGCAAAAGATGAAATTCCTAAAGCTGATTATAAAAACATTCGCCTTTTTACTATCAAGAAAGACTATAGCAGCAAGCCTTTGCAAGAAGCTGTTGATGTAACCAAATGGGAAGCATGTACACCAACATCTATAAACAAATTTTCAGCAGTAGCTTATTTCTTTGGAAGGAAACTGCATGAAGATTTGAATGTTCCAATTGGACTTGTATGGAGTGCTTATGGTGGAACAACTATTGAAAGCTGGATAAGCAAAGAAGGTCTTGCTGGTGAAGAAACTTTTGGCGAAGCTGCAGCTAAAATTGAACAGCGTGACTTAAATGCTGAAGTGAAGAAAGCCAATAAAAGCTTTGACGATTGGATAAGAACCATCAATAAAAAAGATGCTGGCTATGACAATGCTACCTACTCATGGGCAAAAAATTTTCATGCAGAATGGAGCAAGGCAAAAATGCCTAGCAGTTGGGAAAATGTACCTGCATTAAAAAACAAGGATGGCGTTATCTGGTTTCAAAAAGAACTTATTTTAACTGCTGCAGATATAGCCAATGATGCAAAATTTTCTTTAGGTACTATAGCCGATGAGGATTTTACTTTTATCAATGGAAAACAAGTTGGTCATCGATTTGATGAAAAGAATAAGAAGCGTGAATACAGTATTTCAAAATCCTTGTTGAAAGAAGGAAGCAACATTGTTACAGTTCGTATTACCAACTATCGTGATGATGGGGGTTTTATGGGAAAAGCAGATGAACTTTTCGTTCAAACATCAAGCAATAAAATTTCGTTGGGTGGTGATTGGAATTATAAAATTGGTTTTGATACACTTGTTCCAACAGGCTTAGCCAGACAATTAAATACGAGGCAGATTCCTTGTATTTTGTACAATGCCATGATTGCCCCAGCTACCAATTACACTTTTAAAGGAGTGCTTTGGTACCAAGGTGAAAGCAATGCTTCACGTGGCTTTCAATACAGGGAACTATTTGCAAGAATGATAAAAGACTGGCGTAAGAAATTCAATCATTCAGCATTGCCTTTTGTTTATGTACAGTTGCCCAACTATAAAAAAATAGTTTCTAAGCCAGTCGATTCGGATTGGGCAGAAACCAGGGAATCCCAAGCAGAAGCATTAAAACTTCCTTATACATCAATGGCCTGTGCCATTGAGCAAGGAGAAACAAATGATATCCATCCAAAGTATAAAAACGAAGTTGGTAGACGACTTGCCCTGCAAGCTGAATACAATGTATATGGCATGAAAAACATCATCCCGTCTGGTCCTGTTTACAAAAGCATGAAAGTAGTTGGCGACAAGATTTTAATAGAGTTTGATATAACTGGCGAAGGTCTTAAAACCAATGATGGAAATAAAGCCATACAAGGGTTTGCCATTGCTGACGATAACAAAAATTTTGTTTGGGCAAATGCTGAAATTATAGATAGAAAAACAGTTGCAGTTTCTGCTGATGCAATTAAAAATCCAGTTGCTGTTCGTTATGCTTGGGCTGATAATCCTGTGGAATTAAACCTCTCCAACAATACAAAAATGCCTGCCTATCCATTCAGGACTGATAAATGGAAAGGTAAAACGGATGATGTGAAAATTATTGACTACAGCAAGGCTGCTGTTCAATAAAAGGAATGGTATTAAACAATTTTTTATGAGCTACTTAAAATAATAACCGTTGCTCTTGTTGTGTTTTTTGACCAACAGGATTTCATTTTTTTAAAATTCGTAAAAATTAATAATTTGTTTATAACCTATTTTTTTATAATAGAGTCTTAACAATGCAAGCAGTAAAACATATGAAAAAACAGTAGCAACCATACTATTATAGGTAGCAAAATATATTAGTAAAATGATAATAATGAGTAATGAACCCAAAGCCCAGAGGGTAAAGGAAGATACATCAATTATAAGCATTGTATCATATACTTCTTGTACGTTTAATTCTAATTCTTCGCTCTTAATAAACCACATTAATCCTTGCCCTTTCAAACGAACTTTACGAATACCCGGTGTAATAAAAACCTCTTTTATTTCATCATTAGAAATTACATCAACTTCTTGATTGTCAATTAGAATAACTAAGTTTCCTACATTATAACGATATGACCTACTTTCTCTATCAAACTTTACTAAAGGCATTCTATTTTTTTAAATGTAATGAAATAGTAGAAAGAATCATCTACCTAAAATTGAGTAGTTGTCATTCCTAGCATTTTCTCCTCATAAGCTTAGTTTATTCTTAACTGCTGTTGGCATTTCCCTTCCCACGAAATCATAATTAATTAACTACAGTCCCTGTTGTGTCTTTTGACCAACAGGATTTAACAGGATTCAATACCCATATTTTCCTTTCCATCTTTCATGTAAAAACTTTCTCAATTCATTTTCTCTTGCATTGTTACCAGGGTTATAAAATGGTGTATTGGAAAGTTGTTGTGGCAAATATTCTTGCTCAATAAAATTGCCTTCGCCTAAATGTGAATATTGATAATTTTTGCCATAATCCATTGCTTTCATCAACTTAGTTGGTGCATTGCGTAAATGTAATGGCACTGGTAAATCGCCATGTTGTTGTACAGCCTGCAATGCTTTACCAATGGCTTCGTAAGCAGCATTACTTTTTGGGGATGACGCAAGGTAGGTTGCACATTGACTTAAAATAATTCTACTTTCGGGATACCCAATTTTACTAACAGCATCAAAGGTTGCATTGGCTAGTAACAAAGCGTTGGCATTGGCATTGCCAATATCTTCACTTGCAAAAATGAGCATTCGCCTAGCAATAAATTTTACATCTTCGCCACCTTCAATCATTCTTGCAAGCCAATAAACTGCACCATTGGGATCGCTGCCTCTCATGCTTTTTATAAATGCTGAAACAATATCGTAATGCTGCTCTCCTTTTTTATCGTACAAAGCAATTTTTTGTTGAGCAACTTGCATTACCAAATCATCTGTGATAACTATGTTATTGCTGTTGGTTGATGTTACTACCAACTCTAATAAATTCAATAATTTTCTGGCATCGCCACCGCTAATATTAATTAAAGCAGCTGTTTCTTTTAAGTTGATTTGTTGAGTTGAAAGTAACTCGTCTTTCTCAATAGCATGATGCAACAAAGCTACCAAATCGGCTTCGTTCAATGCTTTTAAAACATATACTTGCGAACGGCTAAGCAATGCACTATTTACTTCAAAAGAAGGATTTTCTGTTGTTGCTCCAATTAAAGTAATAGTGCCTTTTTCTACTGCACCCAACAAAGCATCTTGTTGGCCTTTATTAAAACGATGAATTTCATCTATAAACAAAATGGCTTTGCTGGTTTGCTTGGCTTGTTCAATTACTTCTCGTACATCTTTAACGCCACTACTAATGGCACTTAATTGAAAATAGGGAACACTTAATGTATTGGCAATAATATTGGCTATGGTGGTTTTGCCAACTCCTGGAGGTCCCCACAAAATCATAGAGGGAATGTTGCCTTGTTCTATTGCATTTCTAAGTATGCTTCCATTGCCAGTAAGATGTTGTTGACCAATTAACTCATTTAAAGTATTGGGACGTAAACGTTCGGCTAATGGAATAAATTGGTTCATACACAAAAGTTAGTACAACATTATTCTTTATTAAATACGTAATGATAAACTTTTAAAAACTTAAACGTAAGAATAATATGGTATACAAGCAATAAACTAATTGCCAACATAAATGCAATAATTACTTTTAAAAATTGCTCTAACTGTTGTGGGTTTAAAGAAGTCATGATTGCTTTTTGATCGGCTGGCATTTGTTGAATTGCTTCTAAAAATGCTTTGGGTTGTTGTAAAATTACAATTGCTCCTAAACCTGCTAATAACAAAAAAGCAGCAAGGCAAATACTTACAATGGCATTGGCTTTAATCCAATCTTTTAATTTAGGGCTGCATGTTTGTGCTTTAAGAATACCACTAAATAAAAACTTACTACTGGTGTACATATAAATTGGCATACATGCCACAATAAAACTTACTATCAATAAAGGGGGGTTGGTTAAACCAGCAAATAAACCATTAATGGCATTTAGTGCAAACAATACTGCAAATGGAAATAAGATATAAGTTACCTGTTGGCGGAGTTAATTAGCTAAAGCGTGTTTCACTCTACCTACAGGTTGGTTGTTTATAAACTTGTTTAAGAACTGCAAAACTGTAAGTCCTGTAATCTTTGCCAATATCCTAGACTTGAAGCCAGTAAAGGATTTGGCGTAATTACGCTGTATCATAAATTGATCACATAATTGAGAAAAAACAGTTTCAATTCTTTTTCTTACTTTTTTTAAAATCCACATTACAGGTCTTTGTCCCTTCTGATTGTTTCTTAATGGCACTTCCAACTCTATTCCAGCTGTTTCAAACAAATTAATTTGATGTTGCCTACCTATGTACCCTTTGTCACCAATCATTACGCAATTACTAAACAATTCTGTTACATCTTTAAGGTAATGCACATCATGTACACTTGCCTTTGTTAAGTCCAATGATTCTATTACACCAGCAGCCGAACAAACACTGTGTAATTTGTAACCATAAAAATATTTTTTCTGTGATGCACAATAGCCTTTATCTGGACTATGATGTGCAGTTTCTTTTCCCATTTTATTTCTTTGTTCTCTTGATAACTTACAAATTTCTAATGGCATCGAATCGATTGCAAAAACATCTGCTTGCTTGTTAAGCCTTGATGCCATTAGCTTTCGCACCTCTTCAGTTTTCGTAAACAATAATTTTCGTCTATCGTTGTACTGCCTTCTGCTAACCAAATTTTTAAAGTCATTCATATACTCAGTATTCAGTTTTGAGAACAAATAATTCTCACTATCTATTCCTAAACATTCTGCTGTTAAACTTAGTGCAATTACTTCTAAGTCAGAAAATCTTGGTCTTGTTCCTCGTCGAAAATAATTCCCTTTTGAATCAGTTTCAGAGCCGATAATTTCTTTTATTACCTCAAGTATTTTGTCGAAATTTGTTTTGATGTTGTGCATCTTATTTTAGAAAGTTTAGTCACTAACTAAGACAAATGCACATCATCTTTTGCTGTATCAATTAATAAATTAACTCCGCCAACGGGTTATAAGTTATTATTCGATATGCTTTTACTGAAGTCATGTATAAATAATTGAGGGCTGCAATATGCAACAATTTTTTTTATTGCTTCATCTGAGATTCAGGCTTTGAATGGAGCGTCGCCGTCAACAGTTGAATAAAGTTTTGCTGCTGGTAAAATAATATTTTACAACATTGTAATAATTAACTGCAATTGTGTACGTATATTGTACAAAAATTTATTGATATGGAATCATTATTTGGATTTTGGTGGCTGTTTGTACTAGCCTTCATTGTTTTTAGTGGTTTGGTTACCGTTAATCAAGGTACCATTGCTGTAATTACAATGTTTGGTAAATATCAACGTGTTTTATTGCCAGGCTTGCGTTTTAAAATTCCTATTGTTGAACAAATTTATAAACGTGTAAGCATTCAAAATAGGAGTGTTGAATTGGAGTTTCAAGCTGTAACAATTGACCAGGCAAATGTGTACTTTAAAAGTATGTTGTTGTACAGCGTACAAAACAGCGATGAAGAAACCATTAAAAAAGTAGCCTTTAAATTTATTAGTGATAAAGATTTAATGCAAGCTTTAATACGTACTGTTGAAGGTAGTATTAGAGCTTTTGTGGCAACAAAAAGACAAGCAGAAATTTTAACGGCTAGAAGAGAAATTGTTGACTTTGTAAAAGAACAAATTGACCATAGCTTAGAAGAGTGGGGTTACCATTTACAAGATTTACAAATTAACGATATTACGTTTGACCAAGCTATTATGGATAGCATGAGTAAAGTTGTGGCAAGTAATAATTTGAAAGCTGCTGCAGAAAATGAAGGTCAGGCTTTGTTGATTACTAAAACAAAATCAGCAGAGGCTGAAGGTAATGCCATTAAAATTTCGGCTGAAGCTGAAAAAGAAGCTGCTCGTTTACGTGGACAAGGTGTGGCTTTGTTTAGAGAAGAAGTTGCTCGTGGTATGACGCAAGCTGCTGAACAAATGAAAGAAGCCAATTTAGATACCAATGTAATTTTGTTTAGTATGTGGACCGAAGCCATTAAAAACTTTGCCGAATATGGCAAAGGCAATGTAATTTTCTTAGATGGTAGTAGCGAAGGCATGGATAAAACCATGAAACAAATTATGGGTATTTTAAAAATGAAAGAAAATAAGTAATTGTATAAACTTTTATTTTAAAGGCTTGCCAATATTGGCAAGCCTTTATTTTTTTAGATATACTAAATTGTGTAAAAGGTTTCACAAAATGTTCATGTGTTACAATTTTATTCACAGCCTTACTGTTCTTTTGTGTAAGTAATTACTTTAGCTACACTTCAAATTAAAAAATCTATGTTTTATTTATTGCAAATTGCAGCAAATGTTGCTGATACAGTAAACAAAGTACAAGCCGGAGCAAATGTTGTTGCAGAAAAGATATCGATGATAGATTTATTAAGCAAAGGAGGATGGATTATGTATCCTTTGTATTTGCTTTTTGCAGCAGCCATTTTTGTTTTTGCTGAAAGATTTATTGCTATACGAAAAGCTGGTAAAATTGAAGATAATTTTATGAGCATTATTCGTGATAACATTATTACAGGCAATATTTCGGCTGCAAGAAGTTTGGCAAAAAATACCAATAACCCTGTTGCAAAAATGATTGATAAAGGGTTACAACGTATTGGCAAACCTATTGATGCCATTGAAAAAAGTATGGAAAACGTAGGCAAATTGGAAGTGTATAAAATGGAACGCAACACATCCATATTATCAATTATTGCAGGTATTGCACCCATGTTTGGTTTCTTAGGAACCATTGTTGGTATGATTCAATTGTTTTACAACATTAACAATAGTGGGTTCGAATTAAATACCATTGCTGGTGGTATTTATGTGAAAATGGTTACCAGTGGTAGTGGTTTAATTGTAGGTTTATTGGCATATATTGGGCATAGTTTTTTAAGTACACAAATAGATAAAACTGTGTACAAAATGGAAGCTGCAAGTGCCGAGTTTATTGATATTTTACAAGAGCCAACGAAGTAAAGTTTTAAACGTTTAGTAAGTTCAAAACGGCAATGTTTTGTTTTCAGCTTTTTCAACGTAGTCAATTTTTTAAACTTATATAATGAACATAAGAAAGAAATTAAGAGATAAGCCCGATTTACATACAGGTGCATTGAATGATATTTTGTTCATTCTCTTATTGTTCTTTTTAATTGTATCTACTTTGGCAAATCCAAATGTGGTAAAAGTGAACAACCCAAAGGGCAAAAGCGATACACAAGCCAAACAAAATATTGTTGTAAGTATTGATAAAGAAAATAAAATTTATTTAGGTCAAACTTGGATACCAGAAACATCTTTAGACTCTGTTGTAAAAGCAGAAGTTGATAAAATAAAAGTTTTTATAGATACTCCATCGGTTGTTATAAATGCCGATACAATTTCTTTTACAGGAAGCTTCTTTAAAATTATGGGAGCTGCAAAAAAAGCTGGTGCAAAAGTAGTTGCCAATGTTAAGAATTAATTTTTTGTACCCAACTGTAGAATAATTATTTGGCTTTTGTGGCGTCGCACACTTGTACTTTTCGTTCAACCCTGAACTTTCTAACCCACACAATTCGAAATCACAACGTAGAGCAACTTTGTGTCTTCGTGCCTTTGTGGTTCAATAGTAAACTTTTCGAAATTAAATCACTGTGTTGCTTTGTGTCTTCGTGTCGTTGTGGTTCTAAATTCTATCTATTAATTACATCTGCAACAATCATTCTATTTTTACCTTGCATGTCTTTTTTTAATTCAGCTCTATAACCAAATTCTTCAAATAAAGAAATGGTTTCGTTACCCAAGGCTTCATTAATTTCTACAAATATTTTTCCATTTATAGTTAAATGTGTTTTACCAAATGCAGCAATTTTTCTATAAAAAACAAGAGCATCATCGTCTGCTACAAACAAAGCAATATGTGGTTCGTTTGCAACTACATTGGGTTGCATATTGATTATTTCACTTTGTTTAATGTAAGGCGGATTGCTAACAATAATATCAAAAATACCAAGTTCGTTCCAATTGGTTTCGTCTAAAAAATTCAATTGGTTTAACTCAATTTCAACATTTAATTCAGCAGCATTTTTTTTAGCAACTACAAGTGCATCTTCACTTACGTCAATAGTAACAATAGTTGTATGTGGTATTTTTTTCTTTAAAGTAATTGGAATACAGCCAGAGCCTGTACCAATATCCAAAATATTAGAAATTGGATTATTCGTTTTTATAATCAGTTCAATCAACTCTTCAGTTTCTGGTCGTGGAATTAAAACATGTTCATTTACATAAAATTTCATTTCGTAAAACCAAGCTTCTTGCAATACATATTGCACAGGTTTATTTTGTAGCAATGCTGATTTAAAAGTATCAATTGCATGGATTTGCTGTTCAGTTAAAACCAATTGTTTATGGGTAATTCTTCCTAATTTTTTGTATCCTGTAACATGTTCAATTACTAAATCAGCAATATTGTTGGCTTCATCTGTATCGTAAATGTTCTTTAATGCTTCTTGTAATAAATGATATGTTTCTTGAATGGTCATTGCTGCAAAGTAAAACTCATTTCAGTTACTTTTGCAAGCTGTACATAAAATACATGAACATTCACCAAACATATATGCAACGCTGTATTCAATTGGCAAAATTGGGTGCAGGTAATGTTGCACCAAACCCAATGGTTGGTGCAGTGTTGGTATTTAATGAAACCATTATTGGTGAAGGCTATCATGAACAATTTGGACAAGCACATGCTGAGGTAAATTGTTTAAACAATGTTGCTGAAAACTATAAATCACAAATTCAAAATTCTACTTTATACGTTTCCTTAGAACCTTGTGCTCATTTTGGAAAAACACCACCTTGTAGTAATTTAATTATTGAACAGGGAATTAAAAAAGTAGTTGTTGGTTGTAGAGACAGTTACGCAGAAGTTGATGGAAAAGGAATTGAACAATTAAAAGCTGCTGGCATTGAAGTAATTGTAGATGTGTTGAAAGAAGAATGTTTAGAATTGAATAAACGATTTTTTGCTTTTCATACAAAAAAACGTCCATTTATTGTTTTGAAGTTTGCAAAAACTAACAATGGATTTATTGGAAAAACTGTTCCTAGTCCCTGCATAGGAGGGGAAGAAAATAGATTGTTTATTTCCAACTCGTACACCAATAAATTGGTGCATCAATGGCGAAGTGAAGAAGCTGCAATTTTAGTTGGAACGAATACTGCATTAAAAGACAATCCTCAATTAAACAATAGATTGGGCAAAGGCAATCAACCCATTCGTTTGGTAATTGATCAACAATTGAAACTGCCACAATCGTTGCATTTATTCAATCAACAACAACCAACTGTTGTTTTCAATAGAATCAAAAATGATGTTGATAATGCGATTACTTATGTTCAATTGAATGAAGTAACAACTGTGCTTTCACAAATAATGGAATATTGCTATCAACAAAAAATACAAAGTATTTTGGTAGAAGGTGGAGCAGTTTTATTGCAGCATTTTATTGATGAAAACTTGTGGGATGAAGCAAGAATCATTACCAACGAAAAATTATTGATAGAAGATGGAATTGCTGCTCCAATAATTTCAGGTACACTTCAACAATCAACACATATTTTTGATGATAGGATAGATTATTACACGAATAAATTACATGACTAAAGAGTTGGATTATTTTTTAACCATTGGACAAAATTCTACTGCTGAATTTAAAGATAGAGGGAGCAAGTTTATTGCTTATGCTTTTCCTATAGAAACTGTTGATGATTTTAAAAAGCAGTTGGCTAATTTAAAAAAAGAGCATCCAAAAGCTGTACACCATTGCTTTGCATATAGAATAGGGTTAGATGGAAATAATTTTAGAGTAAGCGATGATGGTGAACCATCTGGATCTGCAGGCAAACCAATTTTAGGACAATTGGATAGCAAACAAATTACCAATGCTTTAATTGTTGTTGTGCGTTATTTTGGTGGAACATTGTTGGGTGTGCCAGGATTAATCAATGCTTATAAAATGGCTGCATCATTGGTATTACAAACAACAACTGTTATTCAACAACCCATTGAAGTAAATTATGAGTTGCATTTTGATTATACAAAAATGAACGATGTAATGATGATTGTTAAGCAATGCAACTGTACAATCTTGAACCAAGAAACACAATTGTTTTGCATATTAAAAATGGGTATCCCAAAAGCAAGGGTTGAAGAAACTTTGTATCGCTTAAAAGAATTACTTACAGTTGATGTACTTAAACTAAAGTAAAGTTTACGCCTTTCCTGTTATTTTATATACCCAATAACCCACCATTTCTTTTAGCACATAAGGCCATTCGGCCAATACTTGAATTTTAGGAATACAGTAATTGTCCCAACTGATGCGTCCTTCAACTGCATCAAACCCTGCTGGATGTTCAACAACATCTAAACCTGCTTTTTTAAAAGTAGCCATAGAACGTTTCATGTGTATAGCAGATGTAATTAAAACGTAGGGTCCTTTAATGTGTAATGAATCAACAAAACGTTTGGCTTCTAAAGCACTTTCATAGGTATTTTTCGAAAATTTTTCAACAATTAAATTGCTATCTGCAATGCCTTGTTTAGGAAATTCTTTAAATAAAAAATCGGCTTCTTTGGGTTTGTTTTGTAATAAACTTCCATCGCCACCACTAATTAAAATTTTCTTAATTGTACCCATGTGGTACAGTTTACAGGTTTGTAAAAATCTATCGGATGTAGGTGCAAAAAATAAGTTTCCATGTTTATCGCTTTTCGTCATGCCACCTAAAACAATACCCAATTCGTATTGTTGTTTGTGTTCAATTGTTGCAGCTTTTGGTTGCCAAGCCAACACAGAAATATTGTACAACCAATAATTGCTAAACACAATGAAAATGGCAATGGCAGCAATTAAAAAACGCTTTTTTACAATGGGCTTTTTCAACTTCCAATACAGTAGCAAACAAATAACAATCCAATAAAATGGTTGTAATAAAAACAATAGTATTTTAGAAAAAATGAAAAACATATTTAGTAATAGAGTTGTTTAGTTTGGGGTTAAACTTATAAATAGTAAAATTGATTGCTAATTTTCAAATGTACCAATCATTGTTAAAGTATTATTGAAACTTCCAACTATACAACACCCAATTAAATAACTATTTGAATCTTTCGCTCACCACTAAATCTTTGCTTCCTGCTGTATAGGTATAAAAACCTTCGCCACTTTTTGCACCCAATTTGCCCGCAGTAACCATGTTTACCAATAACGGACAAGGAGCATATTTTGTATTGCCATAACCCGTGTACAATACATTTAAAATACTTAAACAAACATCTAAACCAATAAAATCTGCTAACTGTAATGGTCCCATTGGGTGTGCCATTCCTAGTTTCATAATGGTATCAATTTCTTCAACACCTGCAATGCCTTCATACAAACTAATGATGGCTTCATTAATCATGGGCATTAAAATTTTATTGGCAATAAAACCAGGGTAATCATTTACAACACATGGCACTTTACCCAATTGTTTACTCAATGCAACAATGGTTTCACTCACTGTTTTGGTAGTAGCATAACCATTAATAATTTCAACCAATTTCATTACTGGAACTGGGTTCATAAAGTGCATACCAATTACCAACTGTGGGCGTTTGGTTGCAGCAGCAATTTTTGTAATTGAAATAGAAGATGTGTTACTGGCTAAAATGCAATGTGCAGGAGCAGATTCATCTATTTGCTTAAATATTTTTAGTTTTAATTCTACATTTTCTGTCGCAGCTTCAACCACTAAATCGGCATTACTTACGCCCGTTTCAATTGAAGTAACTGTAGTAAGATTTTGTAAAGTTTGTTGCTTTTGTTCTTCTGTTAAAGTTCCTTTTGCAATTTGGCGATCTAAGTTTTTGCCAATAGTTGCAATAGCTTTTTCAAGCTGTGCAGCATTCACGTCTATTAAGTTTACACTAAAACCATTTTGTGCAAATACATGTGCAATACCATTACCCATTGTGCCTGCACCAATTACTGCTATATTTTTCATGCGTTATACTTTTAAAGCAGCAAATGTAAACCTTACAACTGTTAGCATGAGTTTTAACATAAAAAAAGTTGGAATTTTTTGTTCCAACTTTTTTACTGCTATTTTTTCTTTTTTTTGTAATCTCCTCGTTTCCAACTTTTAATAAAATCGGCCCAAGCCAATGGATTTAAAATATTCATTGGAGGTACTTGGCCAGCGTAATAATATTTATTAGCTTGTTGTCTCATTTGATAGTTTACAGCTTCACGTCCATCTGCAGGTAAACTATTAATTAATATTCTGCGTTTGGCTTCATCGGTATTTTGTCGTGCAATTTCATACGCATCATCTGGAATTGTAGAGTTTACAAAATCTCTTTCAAATTGTGCCCTTGTTGGTCGAGGTTTTAAAATAGTGGCAGGTAAATACGCTGTGTCGTTAATCATTAATTGAATAACGCTGTATTGATTTTCTTTTAAATTGCTAGGAATATCAATTGTTCTGTCTTTAAATCCAATACAAGAGAAAGTAATTTTATCGCCTTTCAGTACAACAATACTAAAAACTCCATCAGGATTGGTTAAAGTTCCTCTGCCTTTATTTTCAACAATAATACTTGCACTAGGTATGGCTCTTAGGCTATCTGCTGTCATCACTACACCATACAATTGTACAATAGAATCGTTAGATGCAGGCTGTGCTTGTGCTTTAGCCATATAGCCAATGCATAAAAAACAACAAATTAAATATTTTAGTAAACCTTTCGTCATGTTTGTAGTTCAGAAAATTGATTAAAAATTGAATATAGTTTACCAACTAAGTAATGTATAAATTGATAGATATACTTTTTCTCAAAAATACATATC
>ERZ724504.679-NODE-679-length-19261-cov-3.935020_pt1 | contig 19261 bp, 16 predicted proteins | sample MGYA00376037_ERZ724504 | MGnify/ENA primary metagenome ERZ724504 (study PRJEB28724, sample SAMN07190888) | wastewater metagenome | isolation source: influent of sewage treatment plant in Hong Hong | place: USA: Christiansburg, Virginia | collected 2016-03-01 ... | reverse complement strand
TGGACACCCAGCCTGATGCATGCTGCGGCCATCTGCCCGGCAGTTTGCAGATAAGGGCCGGCACAGTTGAGCACCACCCGGATGTCCTGCAGGTGACGCGCCACCTCGTCAGGGTCGTCGAGGGCGAAGGCTCGCATGGGCAAGCCGAAACGTTCGGCCAGCGGCCGCAGTTTGTCGGCCGAGCGCCCCGCCAGCACAGGCCGGGCACCTTCCCGGCAGGCCTGCGCAATAATCAGTTCGGCGGTGTAGCCATTGGCGCCATAGATCAGTATCTGTTCGTTCATTGTCGTTTCCTTCAAGACTTCGGCTCCTCTTGTTTCGGTGTCATTGCTGCCCGTAGCCCCGGAATTTTTCCAGCACATCGCGCATTTCCGCAGCGGACAGCAACACCGGGTCGCCGAGCTGGCAGGTTCGCCAGTATTGCTCGCAGAGCTCTTCCAGTTCGATGGCCAGCATTAGCGCCTCGTCAAGGTCACGGCCGGCGACGAGCAGGCCGTGAGTGGCGAGCAGGCAGCCCTTGCGACCGTCCATGGCGTGCATTGCTGCGGTCGACAGCGCCTGCGAGCCGAAAATGGCGTAGTCGGCGCAACGGACGCTGTCGCCGCCGAAGCGGGCGATCATGTAATGGAAGGGCGGTATGTCGCGGCGCAGGCAGGCCAGGCTGACGGCAAAAGGCGAATGCGCGTGCAGCACGGCGCCGACTTCCGGCCGGTTGGCGTAGATGTCCCGGTGGAAGCGCCACTCGGACGAGGGCTTGCGCGGGCCGGCATGCGTTCCGTCGAGCGCCATCAGCGGGATGTCGTCGGCAGTCAGAGTGTCATAGGGCATGCCGGTCGGCGTGATCAGGAAGCCGTCGCCGCTGCGCACGCTGACGTTGCCGGCGGTGCTGCGGTTGAGCCCGGCCGGCTTCATTGCACGGGCGGTGGCGATCAGTTCCTTGCGCAGGTCAACCATTTGCGGACTCCGGGTAGAGCGCGCGCAAGCCGTCGCGGCTGGCCGGGCAGGAACCGCGCTCGGTAATGATGGCCCGGACCAGCCAGCCGGGCGTGATGTCGAAGGCCGGATTGGCGACATCTTCGCCGGCCGGCAGCTGGCGCAGCGCCGAGGGGACGCCACGGCTGTCCAGGCCGTGGACGAGGCGGAGTTCGTCGCCGTCGCGCGCTTCGATCGGGATGTGGGCGCCGTCGGCGCAGGCGAAATCGAGGGTCGAGCGCGGCGCGGCCACGTAGAAGGGAATGCCGTTGTCGGCGCTGGCCAGCGCCTTGAGGTAAGTCCCGATCTTGTTGGCGACGTCGCCGTTGGCGGCGATGCGGTCGGCACCAACGATCACCGCATCGACCTTGCCGCTGCGCATGAGAAACCCGGCGGCGTTGTCGGCGATGACGGTGAACGGCACGCCGTGCTGTGCCAACTCCCAGGCGGTGAGCAGGCCCTGGTTGCGCGGCCGGGTCTCGGAAACCCAGACATGCAACGGCAGCCCTGCGTCATGCGCGGCATAGATCGGCGACAGCGCCGTGCCCCGGTCGACGGTGGCCAGCCAGCCGGCGTTGCAGTGGGTCATGATGTTGAGCGTCTGGCCATCGGCGATGATCAGGTCGCGCCAGAGGGCCAGGCAGTGCTGGCCGATCGCGATGTTCTGCGCGACATCCTCGTCGGCAATGGCAGCGGCCTCGGCCCAGGCGGCAGCACAGCGCGCGTCCGGTGGCAGAGGCGCGAGGAGGTTTTCCATGCGCGCCAGCGCCCAGTGCAGATTCACGGCGGTCGGGCGCGTAGACCGCAGCAGGGCGGCGGCGCCGGCCAGGGCGCTGTCGGAGGCATCGTCGCCGAGGGCAAGCGCCAGGCCGTAGGCGGCCGTGACGCCGATCAGCGGCGCCCCGCGCACCTGCATGCTGCGGATGGCGTGCGCCGCCTCAGCCAGGGTAGTCATGCGCAGCCAGTGCAGTGTATGCGGCAGGCGGGTCTGGTCGAAGATGTCGACGCAGCGCTGCCCGGGGTGGGCGCGCAGGGTGCGGGTGGGGATGCCGTCAATGTTCATGGTTCAGGCTGTCGTGGAATGGGTGCGCAGCCAGGCGGCGAATTCGGCTTCACTGATTTCACCGGCGGCGAGGGCGAGCATGGTCAGGGTGGCATCTTGCTGGGTTGCAGTCAGGCGCTGGCCGTTCAGGCGCAGGAACATGCCGGCGCCAAGGAAGCCGGCACGCTTGTTGCCGTCGATGACTGGATGGTTCTTGGCGAGTCCGAAGGCGTAGGCAGCGGCGCAGTCGAAGACATCCGGACTGCCGTAGGCGGCCAGGTTGACCGGACGCGACAATGCCGAATCAAGCAGGCCGGCGTCGCGGATGCCCGGCGCGCCACCATGCAGCGCCAGGCTTTCGCCATGCAGGAGCATAAGTGCATGGCGGTTGATCCAGACGAACATGTTACTTGGCGAGCTCGTGGAAGGTGTCGCGGTACTCGCGCATGAACTCGCGTCCGGCTTCAACCTGACGCGCAACCTCCGGGTCGTAGGGGGTCATCGAGAAGCCCTCGGGCGACTCGACTAGATAGACCGTATCGCCCTTGTCGACATGAAGCATGGCGAGCGCTTCCTTGGGCAGCACGAGGCCGACCGAATTGCCGATCTGGGTCAGTTTGAGTGCGAACATGGCGATCTCCTCGCTTGTTATAACGGATGTAATACTACGCCGATTCTTGCCTTTTGGTTGCCAGCGGGGCCGCCTTGGCGCATGATTTTCACCTTCTTTTCACGGTCGACCGCGACCGCAGGGAGTGCAGGGCCAACATGCAAACCCCGATCCACATCGATTCCAGGTTCCCGCACATGGGGACGACCATCTTTACCGTGATGTCGCGCATGGCCGCCGAGTGCGGGGCGATCAACCTGTCGCAGGGCTTTCCCGATTTTCAGGCCGAGCCGGCGCTGTTCGAGGCCATGGATCGCCACATGCGCGCCGGGCGCAATCAGTACGCGCCGATGGCCGGCATGCCCGAGCTGCGCCAGGCGATTGTCGACAAGGTCGCGGCACTCTATGGTATGCGTTTCGACGCCGAGAGTGAGGTCACGGTCACCGCCGGCGCGACGCAGGCGATCTTCACGGCGATCGCCGCCTTCGTCCGGCCCGGCGACGAAGTGGTCGTCTTCGAGCCGGTGTACGACTCCTACGTACCGGCCATCGAAACCGTGGGCGGTACGGCGGTCTTCGCGCAGCTGCAATTCCCGGACTACGTGCCGGATTGGGCGCAGGTGGCAGCCCTGATCACCCCGAAAACGCGGATGATCGTCATCAATTCACCGCACAACCCGACCGGCAGCCTGCTGACTGCGGTCGACCTGGAAAAACTGGCCGAATTGGTGCGCGGCACCGACATCATCGTGCTTTCCGACGAGGTGTACGAGCACATCCTTTTCGATGGCGAACGCCACGCCAGCCTGTGCGGCCATCCCGAACTGGCGCCGCGCAGCATCGTCGTCTCCAGCTTCGGCAAGACTTACCACATCACCGGCTGGAAGATCGGCTACGTGGTCGGCCCGGCGGCGCTCATGGCCGAGTTCCGCAAAGTCCACCAGTTCAACGTATTCACCGTGCATACGCCGTCGCAGCTGGCGCTCGCCGAATACATGCAGGATGCGTCGCGCCACCTCGGCCTGGCGGCCTTCTACCAGGAGAAGCGCGACTTCTTCCGCGAACTGATGGCCGGTACCCCCTTCGAACTGTTGCCCTGCCGTGGCACCTATTTCCAGCTGGCGGCCTACAAGGCGATTTCCGATCTCCCCGACCGTGCCTTCGCCGAATGGATGACGCGTGAGGTGGGCGTTGCGGTGATTCCGGTGTCGGTGTTCAACGCCGACGGACGCGACGACCATGTCGTGCGTTTCTGCTTCGCCAAGAAGGAAGAAACGCTGGTCGCCGCGGGCGAGCGCTTGCGCCGCCTTTGAGGCCTGCTTGACTCGGGGCGCAGGCTGCGCGAATAATCCCGCCGTCAAGCCACCATCCAACAGAGGAAAAACATGGGAATGCTTCAGGAGTTTCGTGAATTCGCGGTCAAAGGCAATGCCATGGACCTTGCGGTCGGTGTCATCATCGGCGGCGCCTTCGGCAAGATCGTCGATTCCATCGTCGGCGACCTGATCATGCCGCTGGTTGGCAAGGTCATCGGCAACCTCGACTTTTCCAACCTGTTCGTCGTACTCGGCAACAACCCGAACAACCTGACTACCTTGGCCGAACTCAAGAAGGCCGGCATCGGGGTCTTCGCCTACGGCAACTTCCTGACCATACTGGTCAACTTCGTCATTCTCGCCTTCATCATTTTCATGATGGTCAAGCAGATCAATCGCCTGCGTCACGACGAGCCCCCGGCGCCCGAGCCGGAAGCGCCGCCGACCCCGGAAGACGTGATTCTGCTGCGCGAGATTCGCGATTCACTGAAGAAATAGCCATCAGCCGCTTCAACCGGAAAGCCGCTGCGTGCGGCTTTTTTTGTGCCCAGCCATTTGAACTGCTTAAAATGTCGCTGATGAAAGCCTTGCACAAGCCCGTTTTTCTTGGCGGCCGTTCGCTGGCCCTGGCCGCACTGTTAGGGATGGCCTTGGTTGCATGCAGTTCGGCAAAGCCGCCGCGCTCCTACCAGTCCGAGACTTTTCCGAGCGAGTCGCCGTTTCAGTACTACAGCAGCCGGGAGCCCGGGCTGGCCTGCGAGATTGCCAGGCGTGCCTTGCTCAGTCAGGGCTACCATGTCGACGATGCGAAGCCGCTAAGCATTCGCGGTGAGAAATTTTTCCGGCCCAGCCCGGACCAGGGCAGCACCTTGTCGATCATCCTGGTCTGCCTGCCGAGCAGCCTCGGTACAGTGATCTACGCCAGCGGACTGGAAACCCAGTACGAGATGAAATCCAAGGGAAGCAACGCCGGGGTCAGCGTCTCGGCGCTTGGTTCAGTCACCCTGCCTTGGTCGGTGGACAAGGATACGCTGGTGAAGATCGGCGAAGAAACCGTAACCGACCCGGCTTTCTACCAGCGCCTGTTTCAGCTGATCAAGTCGCTGGACGGCGGCTGAGAGCAGCCGCGGGGCGCGCTTGTGCGCCGAAATTGCGCCGCCGCCGGGTGTTGGCCGGGGCGATGTGCTGCCCGATCTGATTCCCTGGTCGGCTGGAAACCAGACTTTCACGGATCACTTCATGAAGAAGATCATCAGCTTGTTGCCGTCGAGGTCCCGAAAGTAGGCGGCATAGATCCTGTCGCCACGTTCTCCCGGCGCGCCCTCGTCGGTTGCTCCAAGCGACAGGGCCAGGCGATAGAGGGTATCGACCTTGGCGGGGGTGGTCATCGCCAGGGACACCATGACCCCGTTGCCGACCGTCGCCGGTTTTCCGTCAAAAGGCCTGATGACCCCGAAGGCGGCGGCAGTCGGGCCGAAACCCCAGGCGACGCTGCGCTCCTGTTCCAGTATTCGGGAACCGCCGATGGACTCGAAGAGCCTGTCATAGAAGGCCACCGCCCGCGGCAGGTCGTTGGTCCCCAGCGTTACATATCCGATCATCGCTTGTCTCCTTGTGGTTCGATGCGACTCATTGGTCTTCGTCGCGCGAACCCGACAGGAACGGGACCAGGCTCACGGGGTCGCTATTGAAGGTCAGCCAGTCCGGCCGGATCTTGCTGGTAAAGGGGTAGAAGAATCCCTGGGCATTGACCGTCCAGTGCGCCGCCAGGCCGCCGGCAATGGGGTGGGTCTTGAATAGTCCGGGCCGCAGTTCGACGTATTTCGGGTGGCCGGTGATCCGGTTCTCGGCGAAATAGATGACGAGCGCAATGGCAAACACGGCTGCCGCGGTTACATAGAAGCTGTTCGAGATCACCTGTCCTGCCAGTGGCGAATCGGCCGCCCGGATCTTGTGGAACGTCAGGCGATGGGCGTACTCCGTCACCGTGAACGTCATCTTGAAGATATGGGTAAAGGCGCCGACCATGGAAAACAGCAGGGCCCAGATCGGCACCCAGTAAGCCCGGGCGGCACGCTCGCCGTCACGGCCGGATTCGAAGTGCTCGGCCGAGGCGAAGGTCGCGACGGCCTGGTCGATATTGTGGCGCTGTGACCAGGCATGAAACTCGCGGCCGAATTCCTTGCGGTCCATGGTCATGGTGAAGCGGCAGTCAAGGCAGCCAAGCTTTACCCGCAGGTAGCGCAGGGCCGCGGGGTCGGCTGCGAAACCCTCCCAGGAGAGCCCGGGGGCTAGCGTGCCGCCATTGGGAAGGCGGCGTTCGCCCTTCGCCAGGTAGTCGTTTTCGTGGAAGGCTTTCAGTTCCCGCACGCCTTCCTCGAATGAGGCGAATGCACCGCTCCCGAAGTCCCGGTCCCAGTCGAAGTACATCAGGTTTTTGATCAGTTCGGGCCGGTCCCGGGCGAACTGCTCCTGATCGAATACGCTGCCAAAAATAGGGAAGAGGGCGAGGAAAGCCTTGTTTTCCGGACTGATCAGCAAATCGTTGTCACGCTTCACGTCGGGCAAGGAATATATCCGTTCCTCCAGACCCCGGCGCACCAGCGTCAGGGTTGCCGCCTGCTGCCGCTCCAGCCCGAGCTTCTGCTTGGTCGACGGCAGGGCGTCGAGCATCACGTGCATGACCAGATAGCCGCCGGCGAAAAGAACGCCCAGCCCGAGCGCCAGTGTGCGGTAAGGGTTCTCGCACTTCGACAGGGCGTAGCGGATCCAGAAGCGCAGGAGCAGGAAGCCGATGATGATGGTCACCGCCAGCACGCGTAGCGCGGTGGTGATTTCGGCATGCGACCGGCTGACGTAGAAATCAATGACCTTGGATTGGCCCCACCAGGTCAGGATGACGCAGGCGATGGTGATCACGATGCCGATCACGATGCGCGCCGGCCACGGCGCATTCATTTTCTCGCATTGCCGCAACCAGCCGGACAGGAAGAGCAGTGCCACGGCGAGCCCCGAAATCAGGTGCCCCCAGTGTTCGATCGAAGCCGTGTCCTGGGATATGACCTGGCCGCCGATCTGGTCGAGCAGGCGCACTCCGAAGGAAAGCTCGAGCCACAAGTAGATCGGGGTCGCGATCACCACGAAAAGCAGGAAGTGGTAACGGAACCCGTCCTTGCGGTTGCCCGGAATCGTGTTGTCTTGGCTGAGCAGATGCAGCGAGGCACTGGGAATCATGGGCGCGCTCCGGAACTCGACGGCCCGATGTTAGCAGAGCCAGCCACCCGTTACCGAAACTTGCGGATATGGGAGGCGGGATGGCGGCTGTTCGCTTTGGCCTTCAGAAAACTGCTTGCCACAGGGTGTTGACCGCGGCAATGTGATTTTCGATGCTTTCCCGCCCGGTGAGGTGCCGCGGGTTGGCGCTCAGGCGCTGGGCGTGTTGCAGGCGGCGATACTCGCGATAGGCGTCGCCGGCTGCAGCGGCCTCGGCGGCGGGGATCAGCCTGAGTTCGCCGGCGATCCGGAGGAGGGCGATATTGCCGAGGTTGCCGGTGAGTTGCTGGTAACGATGGGCATGGCCAAGCACCAGGAACTGGACGATGAACTCGACGTCGATGATGCCGCCGGGGTCCTGCTTGAGGTCGAATTCGGTGGCGCTTTTCGAGGCATGGGCGTCGATCATTTTCTGGCGCATGGCGATGACTTCTTCCTTCAGCTTCGCCAGGTCGCGCTGCTGGCAGAGGATTTCGCAGCGGATTTGCTCGAAGCGGGCGCCGACCGCCGGGTCGCCGGCGCAGAAGCGGGCGCGGGTCAGCGCCTGATGCTCCCAAGGCCAGGCGCTCTTGAGCTGGTAGTCGCGGAAGGCATCGACCGATACGGCAAGCAGCCCGGCGTCGCCGTTCGGACGCAGGCGGAGGTCGGTCTCGAACAGGATGCCGGCCGAAGTCTGGCTCGACAGCCAGGTGTTGAGCCGCTGGCCGAGGCGGGCATAGTTTTCCTCGGCGTCGGGGTCGGCGTCGTCGTAGAGGTAAACGAGGTCGAGGTCGGAAACGTAGCCCAGTTCCTTGCCGCCCAGCTTGCCGTAACCGATGACGGCGAATTTCGGCGCCGCGCAGTGGCGCTTGCGGATCGTTCCCCAGCACAGGGGGAGCGTCTCCTGAACGATGGTGTCGGCGAGCTCGGTCAGGTGGTCGGAGAGCGACTCGATGGTCTGCAGTCCGGCAAGGTCCTGTGCCAGCAACCGGAAGATCTGCGCGTGGTGCATTTCGCGCAGGATGTCCATTTCGCGTTCGGTGTCGCCGCTGTGGTCGGCCAGGCTGCGCCGCAGGATTTCGCGGAAGCTGGCCCAGTCGGTGGCGATGTCGTACAGGCGGGGGTCGAGCAGTTCGTCGAGCAGCAGCGGATGGCGCCCGAGATAGTCCGAGGCCCACGACGACGCGCAGACCATGTCGGCGACCCGGCGCAACGCCATCGGGTACTGCTGCAGCAGCGCGAGGTATGAACCGCGCCGGCTGATGCTGTCGATGAAATCGAGCCCGCGGGCCAGCGTGGTGTCGGGATTGCCGGTGGCGCCGGCGGCCTCGATCAGGCGCGGGCCGATGGCGTCGAGGCGCGAACGGTTGGTCGCCGGGAGCTGCAGGTAGCGATTGGAGGTCCGCATTTCGGCGAGCCGGGCAATGGCTTCCTTCGGTTGCCGGTAACCGAGCTCGCCAAAGGATTCGATCGCGGTGTCGGTGTCGAGCTGGCCCATCCACAGGCCGGTCAAGGGATGTTCACCGGCCTCTGGGTCGGAAAAGATCTGCTCGAAATGACGGCTGACCTTTCCGCGGTGAGCGTCGAGCTCGGCGAGCATGCCCGGCCAGTCGGCAAAGCCCATGCTGCGGGCGGTGTTGGCCTGGTCGGCCGCACTCTCCGGAAGCATGTGGGTTTGCTTGTCCTCGATGTATTGCAGGCGGTGTTCGAGGCGGCGCAGGAAAATGTAGGCTTCGCGCAGCTCGCTCTCGGTTTCCGGCGGAATCAGGCGGCGCTCGACCAGCAGCTTGAGCACGGACAAGGTCGGACGGATCTGCAGCGCCGCGTCGCGGCCGCCGCGGATGAGCTGGAAGACCTGGGCGATGAACTCGATTTCGCGGATGCCGCCGGGCCCGAGCTTGACGTGGTCGGCCATGTCCTTGCGCGCCACTTCGCGGCGGATCTGCGCATGCAGGTCGCGCATCGCGTTGATGGCGCCGAAATCCAGGTACTTGCGGAAGACGAAGGGGCGGGCGATCTTCTGCATCGCTGTGACCCACCCCGGCTGCAGGTTGTCGCCGGCATTCATGGTGCGTCCCTTGATCCACGCGTAGCGCTCCCATTCGCGGCCCTGGGTGATGAAGTAGTTCTCCAGCGCGTCCAGCGAACAGACCAGCGGGCCGGAGTCGCCGTTGGGCCGCAGGCGCATGTCGACGCGGAAGACCTGGCCGTCCGCCGTCAGTTCGCCGAGCGCGGCAATGACCCGTTTGCCTAGCCGGGTGAAGAAATCGTAGTTCTCGATTTGCTTGGGCCCTGCGGTGTCGCCTTCCTCGGGGTAAACGAAGATGTAGTCGACGTCGGACGAGACGTTCAACTCGCGTCCGCCCAGCTTGCCCATGCCGATGATCAGCAGGCGCTGCGCCTGCCCCGACCGGTCGAGCGGCTCGCCATAGGTGGTGGCGAGCTGGCGATGGTGATGATCAAGCGCCAGGTTGGTAGTGAAGTCGGCCAGCAGGGTCATGCTCTCCACCACTTCCGCCAGCGGCGCAAGGCCGCAGAGGTCGCGCAGCGCAATGTGCGCCATCGCCCGCTGACGCAGGCGGCGCAATTGTGTCTTGAGCGTCTCGTCGTCGCCGGCCGGCGGTTCCATCGCCTCGCGCAGCTGCGCCTCGGAGAGCGGCGCCGTCCAGGCGGCGGCCAGGTCGGGCATCAACGTCGGGTTCGCGGCCAGCAGATTACTTAGGTAGCGGCTGTGCTGGAGGGCGTCCTGCCAGCGCGGGTCGGGTAGCTTGTCCATGATTGATCGGTCGGCAACTAGGCCGAAAAGGATAGAATGCGAATTTTGGCGAACTGTTGATTGTAGTGATCTATCCCTTCTCCTGGCAAAGCCATTTCATCCGTGACTGATGCGGAAACCCGCCTGGCGCTGCGCCGGGGTTTCTATCGACGGCTGCGCTGGCTGTGGCCGCTGCTCGATTCGTCGCTGCTGCGCCCGACCCTGGGCGTGGCCTGGCGTATACTGTTTGGCGGCTGGCTTGTCTTTGCGCTGCTGATCCTCGGCCTGCGCTTCGTCGTCCTGCCCAACATCGGCAGCTATCACGCGCAGATCGAACAGGCGGTCACGGCGGCCATCGGCCAGCCGGTATCCATCGGCAGCATCGAGGCGCGCTGGCAGGGCCTCAATCCCGACCTGATTCTGGAAAACGTGGTGGTCGCCGACCGCCAGGGGAATCCTGCATTCACGCTGCAGCAGGTGGAGGCGGTCCTTTCCTGGACCAGTATTGCGCGCCGCCAGGTGACGCTCGCCCTGCTCGCATTCGAACGGCCCGTCCTGCATGTACGCCGCGAAGTGAATGGGCGGATCACCGTCGCCGGCATCGACGCCGAGGGTGAAAGCGATCCGGATTTCGCCGAATGGGTGCTCGACCAGGCGCACATCCGGATCCGCAATGCGACCGTCCTCTGGGAAGACCGCCTGCGCCAGGCACCGCCACTGGTCCTCGAGGACCTGCAGTTCGGTCTCGACAACAAGGGGCGCAGTCATCGTTTCGGGCTCTCGGCGGCGCCCCCGGCCGAACTGGCGGCGCGCATCGATGTCCGCGGCGAGATCAACGGCGATCTCGGTGAAGCTCTCGATCACCTGTCGGGACGCATCTTCCTCGAACTCGATTATGCCGACCTCGCCGGCTGGCGGGCCTGGGTGGATTACCCGGTGTATCTGCCGCAGGGGCGGGGTGCGTTGCGCCTGTGGGGTGACCTGGCGGACAGCCAGGGCAAGCTGACTGCCGATCTTGCGCTCGAGGATGTCCGCGTCCGGCTCGGGCGCAAGGTGCCGGAGTTGGCGCTGGACAACCTGCGCGGGCGCCTGGTCGGACGCTACAAGGAGAACGACTGGGCGGTGGCCGGAAGCAAGGTGGAACTGCTGGCGGCTGACGGAACGCGGGTGGCGCCGACCGACTTTCAGGCGGAGTGGAAGCAGGAGGGGGAAGCTGGCCGGGTCAGCGGGTCGGCCGTCGCCAGTTTTCTCGATTTTGCCGTGCTCGGCAAGCTGGCTGCCTATCTGCCGCTCGATCCGCGCAGCCGCGAACTGCTAGAGCGCCACCGCCCGCAAGGCCGGATATCGGAACTGCGGGCGGCATGGACCCGCCAGGGAGATGACCTTCAACGTTATTCGCTGAAGGCCAATTTTGCCGATCTCGGCCTCCTTGCGGGGGGCTATTTTCCCGGGGCGAAGGGACTTTCGGGGCTCGTCGAACTGACCGAGGCCGGGGGCTCGGTTTCGCTGGATTCACAAAAGGCAGGCGTCTCGCTACCGGCAGTCTTCAGCGAACCCGACATCGCCGTTGACCTGTTGCGCGCGCGTGCCAGCTGGAAGGTGGCGGGCGAGGTGGTCGACGTCAAGCTGGAGCGTCTGCAGTTCGAGGGTGCGGATGCCACCGGCACGGCCAGCGGCCGCTATCGCCATAGCGGCGACGGGCCGGGGACGATCGATCTCGCCGCTACCGTGGCGCGGGCCAATGGCGCGGCGGTCTGGCGCTATCTGCCGAAATCGATCGGCCAGGACGTGCGCGACTGGGTGCGGCGTGGCATCGTCTCGGGCAAGGCGTCGGACGGCAAGCTGATCCTTAAGGGAAATCTCGCCGATTTCCCGTTCCGCGACGGAAACAAGGGGGCGTTCCTGGTTACGGCCCGGGCCACCGACGTTACGCTCGACTACGCGAGCGACTGGCCGCGCATCGAAGGCATCGATGCCGATCTCAGCTTCGGTGTCGGCATGCGTATCGTCGCCGAGCGCGGCAATCTTCTGGGTGCCAGGTTGTCCGGCGTCACTGCCGAGATTCCTGACCTCGAATCGCTGGACGAGATGCTGAATATCCGGGGCGAGGCGCAGGGGCCGACGGGTGAGTTCCTTAGGTTCATCGAACAGAGTCCGGTCAGCGCGAAGATAGACCACTTCACGCAGGGCATGAAGGCCGAAGGCACCGGCCGCCTCGAGCTGGCCTTCGACCTGCCGCTGCGTCGCCCGCAGGATACCCGGCTGCGTGGCGACTACCGCTTCCAGAACAACCAGCTTGAACTGCTCGCCGCCTTGCCGCCGCTGACCCAGGTCAATGGCACGCTGGCGATCAGCGACAGCGCCGTCTCGGCACAGGAGATCACCGGGCGCGCCTTTGGCGGTCCGCTCAAGGTCGGGATCCGCAGCCTGCCGGACCGCATCGCGGTGCGCGCCGCCGGCACCGCCAACGTGGCCGATCTCGGCCGCCATTTCGCGGTACCTGGCCGCGAGCGCCTGGAGGGCAGTGCGGCCTGGAAATCGGACATCGCCATTCGGCGGCGCAACGCCGACTTCGTCGTCGAGTCGGATCTGGTCGGCATCAGCTCAAGCCTGCCCGAGCCGCTGGGCAAGGCGGCTGCGACGCCGGTTGCGCTGCGCGTGGAACGGGTGGCCCCCGATGCTGCCCAAGAACAGTTCAGCGTAACGCTCGGCAAGGTCCTGCGCGCGAGTTTCCTCAGCCGCGGCGATCGGCTGGAGCGGGCGGCGATCGTCCTCGGCGAAGGTTCGCCGACACTTCCGGACAAGGGCGTGTCCGTGCGCATCGCCTTGCCTCGTGTCGATGCCGATGCCTGGCGGGCGCTCGCTGACAGCGGGCGTGCCGCGCCGGCAACTGCCTCGTCAAGCGCTCCAGCGACTTTGCCGGTCGATCTGGTGGCGATTCAGACTCCGCTGCTCCATCTGTTCGGGCGTGACTTTCAGCAGGTCGATACGCTGTTGCGCCGGCGCGACGATGGCTGGCAGATCGCGCTGAATACCCAGGAAGCGGTCGGCGATATCTACTGGCGCGGTGCCGGCGCAGGCTGGCTCGAAGGCCGGCTGAAGCGGCTCAGGATCCGTCCGGCCAAGGAAGCGGCGGGGCAGGAGGTCGACTTGATCAAGAGCCTGCCCGGCCTGAGTCTCGTCGTGGACGACTTCATGGTCGGCGACACGGCCTTGGGCCAGCTTGAACTCAAGGCTCAGAACGACAAGGGATCATGGCAACTCGATACGCTGAGTCTCAAGAATCCGGATGGTGCGCTCAACGGCAAGGCGGTGTGGGTGACCGAAGGCCGCCAGCAGACCCGGTTGAATTTCGACCTGACTTCCGGCAATGTCGGCAAGCTGCTTGACCGTCTCGGTTATGCGGATACGGTCAAGCGCGGTTCGGCAAAGCTCGGCGGGGACCTGAAGTGGGACGGTCCCCTGACCGACATTCACTTTCCGACACTGACCGGCCAGATGACGCTCGAAGTCGAGAAGGGGCAGTTCAACAAGGTCGACCCCGGGGTTGGCAAGCTGCTCGGCTTGCTCTCGCTGCAGTCGCTCCCGCGGCGCCTGACCCTCGATTTCGGGGACATCTTCAGCGAGGGGCTGGCTTTCGACAAGATCGAGGGAAAGATGACGGTCAAGGCGGGGGTCATGCGTACCGCAGAGCCGCTGCGCATCTCCAGCCCGGCGGCGCAGATCGACATCAAGGGCGAGACCGACCTCAAAAACGAAACGCAGAGCCTTGATGTGGCGGTACGGCCTTATGTCGGGGGCGTCGCGGCTGCTGCCGGCGCGGCGACTCTGGTCAATCCCCTGCTCGGCGCGGCGGCCCTGGTCGCCGGTGCCATCCTGCAGAATCCGATCGGCCGCCTGTTCAGCTACAGCTATCATGTAACCGGCACCTGGACTGATCCGAAGTTTGAAAAGGTAGGGCAGACGGTCGTTCCGGCCGCCACGGTTCCGGTAGAAGGAGGCGGGTAGTGAGCAAGCAGAATTGCCGCATGGCGGCTGTCCAGATGGTGTCCGGCCCGCGGGTCGCCGAAAATCTGGCGACGGCTGGCCGGCTGATTGAGGATGCGGTTGCCCAAGGCGCGCAGCTGGTCGTCCTGCCCGAATACTTTCCGATCATCGGTGCGGCCGACGCCGACCGCGTGCGGGCGCGCGAGGACTTCGGCACCGGCCCGGTTCAGGAATGGCTGGCTGAAACGGCACGCCGCCACGGCATCTGGATTTTTGCCGGTTCCATCCCGTTGACCGCAACGGTCGTCGACAAGATGCGCAATTCCAGCCTGGCCTTCAATCCGGACGGCGAATGCATCGCCCGCTACGACAAGATGCACCTGTTCGGATTCCGGATGGGGGATGAAAGCTATGATGAGTCCGCCTTCATCGAAGCCGGCGTCCAGCCGGTCGCCGTCGATACGCCTTTCGGCCGCGTCGCGCTGTCGATCTGCTACGACCTGCGCTTTCCCGAACTCTACCGGGCCATGGGCCGGGTCGACCTGATCCTGATGCCGGCGGCGTTTACCGACACCACCGGGCGCGCCCACTGGGAGATACTGCTGCGCGCGCGCGCCATCGAAAATCAGTGTTATCTGTTGGCGGTCGTCCAGGGCGGCAAACACGAAAACGGCCGGATGACCAAAGGACACAGCATGATCGTCGACCCCTGGGGCGAAATACTTGACCGCAAGATGAAAGGGCCGGGGGTGGTGATTGCCGACCTCGACCATGCCCGCATCGCCGAAGTCCGCGAGCGCCTGCCGGCACTCGCTCACCGAATTCTATGATGGAGCTTCAATGACTGACCTCAGCGCCCTGGCCCAGGCCGAATCCCTGCTGCTTGCCCCTTTTTCGCTGACCGAGGGCGACCTTGCGCGCACTTTCGGCCAGATCCTGACGCACCAGGTCGATTACGCCGACCTCTACTTCCAGTATTCGCGTTCCGAAGCGTGGAGCCTCGACGAGGGCATCGTCAAGTCGGGCAGCTTCAATATCGACCAGGGGGTCGGCGTGCGCGCCATCTCCGGCGAAAAGACCGCCTTTGCCTACTCCGACGACATCAGCGCCCGGGCGCTGGGTGATGCGGCAAGCGCCGTGCGCGCCATCGCCGCCGCCGGGCAGGCTGGCGTTTTGCCGGCCTTGCAGGCGTCGACCGCAGCCCGCTCGCTGTATGTGCCGCACGATCCGATCGCCTCGTTGCCGGCGGATGCCAAGGTGAAGCTGCTAGAGCGCCTCGAAGGTTTCGCCCGCGCCCTCGATCCCCGCGTGCAACAAGTCATGGCGTCGCTGGCGGGCGAATACGACGTGATCCTGGTCGCCGGGTCCGATGGCCGGCTGGCTGCCGACATCCGCCCGCTGGTGCGCTGCTCGGTCTCGGTCATCGTCGAGGAAGGCGGCAAGCGCGAACAGGGCAGTGCCGGCGGTGGCGGGCGTTTCGATTTCGGCTATTTCGACGACGATGTCCTGCAGCGCTACGCCAAGGAGGCCGTTCATCAGGCGATCACCAACCTCAACGCCGAAGCGGCGCCGGCGGGGCAGATGACCGTCGTCCTCGGTTCCGGCTGGCCCGGCATCCTGCTCCACGAGGCAGTCGGTCACGGCCTCGAAGGCGACTTCAACCGCAAGGGCAGCTCGACCTTCAGCGGACGCATCGGCCAGCGCGTCGCGGCGAAAGGGGTCACCGTGATTGACGACGGCACCATCGCCGACCGCCGCGGTTCGCTCAATATCGATGACGAAGGCAACACCACGCAGCGCACCGTGCTGATCGAGGACGGCATCCTCAAGGGCTACATGCAGGACAGCCTCAACGCGCGGCTGATGGGGGTGGCGCCGACCGGCAACGGGCGGCGCGAGTCCTTCGCCCATCTCCCCCTGCCTCGCATGACCAACACCATGATGCTGGCCGGCGAGTACGACCCGCAGGAGATCATCGCATCGGTCAAGAAAGGCATCTACGCCGCCAACTTCGGCGGTGGCCAGGTCGATATCACCAGCGGCAAGTTCGTCTTCTCGATGAGTGAGGCCTACTTGATCGAAGACGGAAAGGTGACCCGGCCGATCAAGGGGGCGACGCTGATCGGCAACGGCCCGGATGCTATGAACCGGGTTTCGATGATCGGCAACGATCTCCAGCTCGACCCGGGTGTCGGGACCTGTGGCAAGGACGGGCAGAGCGTCCCGGTCGGCGTCGGCCAGCCGACACTGCGCATCGATGGACTAACGGTTGGGGGTACTGCATAATACCTAGTCATTTTTGGAGAGGTGATTATGCGGGCGTGGATTCTTGCGTGTGGTTTGCTGGCGGCTTGCGGGACGGTTTGGGCGCAGTCATCCGCCCAGGACAGGCTGAAAGCCATACAGGCTGATCCGGCCGCGCTGAAGTCCGCGATCGAAGCAGGAAAGAAGGCCAGTGCCTTCTGCGTCAATTGCCATGGCGACGACGGTATCAGCAAGATTCCCGAGGTCCCCAACCTGGGCGGGCAGAACCCCGCTTTCCTGCTCGAGCAGATCCGCAAGTTCGGCAGTGGCGAACGCAAGGACCAGTTCATGCAGGGCTTGATCAAGGTGCTCAAGGATGAAGAGCGGGTGCAGATCGCCCTTTTCTACGGCAACGAAACCGTCAAGCCGTCAAAGGCGGACATGGCGCTGGTGCCACGCGGCAAGGATCTGTACACCCGGTTGTGCGTTCGTTGCCACGGCGAGGCGGCCCGGGGCGACGCGACGATCGCACGTCTTGCCGGCCAGCAAATCCCTTACCTGAAAGTCTCGATCACGCGCTACCGGGACAATACAGGCGTGCGCAACAACCAGCTGATGTCGATCGCGACCGCCTCACTTAAGAATGACGACATCACGGCGATCGCTAACTACCTGACCCAGCTGCCGTAGTTTCTCGCTGTTTTTTGCGCATCGGTCATCAAACTTGACCGATGTCATGGTTCATCCAGCACCCTCGCGGTTAGCTTCCGTTTCGGGGAAAACACACTGGAGGAACCATGAAGACCCTTTTTGGATTGCTGCTCGCGCTTGTCCTGAGCATTCCCGGCGGCGACGCGCTGGCACAGATCACCGATATCAATTCGGCGATCAACAAGGCCGGCCGGCAACGCATGCTCTCGCAGCGCATGGCCAAGGCCTACTTCCAGATTGGCCAGCAGGTCGAGGTCGAGCGCAGCAAGAAGATTCTCGATTCATCGGTCGCGACCTTCGATCGCCAGTTGGTCGAACTGAAGAATTTTTCCCCGACCCCCGAGATCAAGGAAAACTACCTCAAGCTCGAGAAGGCCTGGCTGGGGTACAAGGATCTGCTGGTTGGCGCGCCGCCGTCCCCGGACAACGGACGCAAGGTCCTCGAGGTTTCCGATCAGGTGCTGGGCCTCGCGCACCAGGGGACACTGCAGCTCGAGAAGCAGTCGGCATCGACAGCGGGCCGCCTGGTCAATATTTCGGGGCGCCAGCGCATGTTGTCGCAGCGCATGGCCAAGTTTTACCAGGCGATTGCCTGGGGCGTCGGCAACGACAAGAGTGCCGCCGAGCTTGACAAGGCACGCAAGGAATTCGCTGCCGCCCATCAGGAACTCGCCGCAGCGCCGGCCAATACCCCGCAGATCAAGGAAAGCCTCGATCTCGTCAAGCAGCAGTGGATGTTCTTCGAAAACGCTCTGAACCAGAAGGCCGGCCCTGACAAGCGCCCGCAAACTGCGGTGGCAACGACCAGCGAGCGGATACTTGAGGAAATGGAAACGGTCGTCGGCCAGTACGAAAAGCTGAAGTAGCTGAAAAGGATTCAGCCGTCACTCATCCGCTGACCGCTGCGCCTCGAGCATGAATTGAGGCGCAGCGGGATCTCCGGAAAAGTTTTCGGGTCGGAATCATTCATGCGCATCCGGTAGAATGCCGGGTTTTACGCAGTTGCAGAATGAGGCTGGCCATGACGCCGCAAAGCAAACCGAATACCGACGACCTGCGCATCAGGGAAATCAAGGAACTGGTGCCGCCGGCACACGTCTTCCGCGAATACCCGGTGTCCAGTCGTGCGGCCAGTACCACCTTCAACGCCCGCCAGACCATCCACCGCATCCTGCATGGCGCCGACGACCGCCTGCTGGTCGTGATCGGCCCCTGCTCGATCCACGACTACGATGCTGCGATGGAATACGCAAAGAAGCTGGCGCGCGAGGCCGCGAAGTACGCCGACGACCTGGTCGTCGTGATGCGCGTCTATTTCGAGAAGCCGCGCACCACCGTCGGCTGGAAGGGCCTGATCAACGACCCGCGCATGGACAACACCTTCCGCATCAATGAGGGCCTGCGCCTGGCCCGGCGCATTCTGCTCGAGGTCAACGAACTCGACCTGCCCTGCGCGACCGAATTCCTCGACACCATTACCCCGCAATACACCGCCGACCTTATTTCCTGGGGCGCCATCGGCGCGCGAACCACTGAATCGCAGGTGCACCGCGAACTCGCTTCCGGCCTGTCCTGCCCGGTCGGCTTCAAGAACGGTACCGACGGCAACATGCGCATCGCGGTGGACGCCATCCGTTCGGCCAATTCGCCGCACCACTTCCTGTCGGTCACCAAGTCCGGCCACACCGCCATCGTGTCAACGATGGGCAACGAGGACTGTCATGTCATCCTGCGCGGCGGCAAGGAACCGAACTTCGACGCGGCCAGCGTCGCGGCGGCGTGCAGCGAAATCGCCAAGGCCGGCCTCGCCGCCCGCCTGATGGTGGATTTCTCGCATGGCAACAGCCGCAAGCAGTACAGGCTGCAGATGGAAGTCTGCGACAGCGTCGCTGCCCAGATGGCCGCCGGCGAGGAGCGCATCGTCGGCGTCATGGTCGAATCCCACCTCGTCGAAGGGCGTCAGGATATTTCGCCCGACCGGCCGCTTACCTACGGCCAGAGCGTCACCGATGCCTGCATCGGCTGGGACGACAGCCTGCTCGTGCTGGACAAGCTCGCGGCGGCGGCGCGGGCGCGGCGAGTGGCTGAAGCAGCGGAGTAAGCACGGCGCGACCTGGCAAATGGCACGAACGGAAGTCGTGCCGTTCCATCGATGATTGCGCCATCATCGGGTTCGCATGACCGTCAACAGGCTACAGTGCTTCAGATACATGTCCCGCAGGTCGGCTTCCAGTGCCGCCCATCCACCAAGACGATTCAAGCGAAAGGCCGGCCTCCACAGGTTGGCTATTTTGCTTTCTATTCGAGGCTGTAGGGTGCTCATGTGGCAATCTGCGAGAGTTTGGTTTATGGTGCTGCAGAGAGAAGTGCCG
>ERZ724504.675-NODE-675-length-19282-cov-9.461174_pt1 | contig 19282 bp, 13 predicted proteins | sample MGYA00376037_ERZ724504 | MGnify/ENA primary metagenome ERZ724504 (study PRJEB28724, sample SAMN07190888) | wastewater metagenome | isolation source: influent of sewage treatment plant in Hong Hong | place: USA: Christiansburg, Virginia | collected 2016-03-01 ... | reverse complement strand
CCCTCGACGGCGAGGCCCTGCGCCCGGCCAAGGTCAGCTGGCTCAACGAAGACCAACTGCGCTTTGTGCTGCGCGAAGGCAAGAAGCGCCAGATCCGCCGCATGTGCGAAATGGTTGGCCTCAAGGTCGTCGGCCTCAAGCGCGTGCGCATCGGGCGCATCATGCTTGGCCACCTGCCCCCCGGGCAGTGGCGCTACCTCAGCCCGGATGAAGTCTTCTAAGCCGGCACGGGCGTATGTAGATTTAATACTTCGGCGTGACATGCCCCCTGTCGGCAGGGGACATGTCACGGGTAGAATCGATGTAAAGGCGGCCTGCGCCCGGGACTCCCGCAGGCTCGCCCTTACAAGCCACTTCCGCCACCGCCCATGACGCTCCTGCACGCCCTGCACCGCCTTCTCCTTGCCTGCCTGCTCGCCATTCTGTGGCCAGGTGCGGCCTTTGCCATGCTGAGCGAAGTCTACGATGGCGTGCTCCTCCCGGACAGCTTTGAAAATCCGATCACCATCACCATCGAAGTACGCGAACAGGGCAGTACGCTGATTGGCCGCGTCAAGACCGGCCCGCCTCTCAATACCTCCTCCCCCATCTACGTCGGTGAGAACAACTCCGGCAAGTGCAAGATCCGCACTCCGATCACGCCGACCATCACCCTCCGCCTCTTCGGCAGCTGCCACCAAACCCTTTACGAAGGCACCTACACGATGCTGACAGTCAGCCAGGAGGCCAGATCCCACGGCATCTTCCGCATGCAGCCAAGGCAGCCGAAGAAAAAGGAAACCGAGGAAGAAAAAAACCGCAGCATCAAGGCGCTTCCACCCGCAGACACCCTCACCGACTGCATCCGCAGCAACACCCGCTGCCTGCTGGGCTGCCCCCGTGGCGACTACAACGTGGAGTTTCTGTGCTCCAACCGCTGCCGCCAGAAATTCCAGTCCTGCAAGAGCAAGAGCAATCAGCCGCCAGCCACTGCGCCCACTCCCGAAGCAGCCTCGGCGGAGGCGCGCTGACACGGGCAGCTCAAGTAAGACCGGTCCATACCGTAACCCGACAATACCGTGAGCAGGCAGTACGAAGGAGGAGACGTGGGCGAGGGAAACGACGAAATCCTGTTTTGCGACGAACCGCCCGACACGCCCCCCTCCGGGCCGAACTGGCGGGTGCTGATTGTCGATGACGAAATCGACGTACACCAGACCACCGTCTTCGCCATGCGCGGCCTCGAAGTGCTTGGCCGCACCATCGAATTCCTGCACGCCTACAGCGCCGCCGAAGCCTGCCGCCTGCTTTCCACCGAAAAGGACATCGCCGTCGCGCTGCTCGATGTGGTGATGGAAGAAGTGGATGCCGGCCTGAGTCTGGCCCGCACCATTCGCGACACCCTCGGACTGCATGAATTGCGCATCGTCCTGCGCACCGGTCAGCCCGGCTATGCGCCCGAGATGGACGTCATCCGCGATTACGACATCAACGACTACAAGACCAAGTCCGACCTCACCCGCATCAAACTGTACACCACGCTCACCGCAGCAATACGCTCCTACAACCAGCTCCACATCATCGCCGCCAGCCGGCGCGGGCTTGACCTGATCGTCCGCGGCAGTGCCAAGCTGATGGCCGAGCGCGGCATCAACGAGTTCGCCAGCGGCGTCATCACCCAGATCACGGGCCTCCTCGGTCTGCCTCCGGAAGGGCTGATCATCGCCCGCCGCAACGACGCCGAGCCGGTCAACGCCGACAACCTGCGCATCGTGGCCGCCGCCGGTCGTTACGCCGGACTGCTCAACCAGCCGCTGACCCGGGTCGACGACGCCGATGCCCGCGCGCTCCTGCTGCGCTGCCTGTCCGAAGAATCCAGCGTCTTCGGCGCCCGTCACACCGCCCTGCTGCTCGGCGCCGGCGCCGGCATGGTGATGGCCGCCTACCTGGACAGCGCGCAACCCATCGGTGCAACCGATCGGCTGCTGATCGAAGTCTTCTGCAGCAACATTGCGGTGTGCCTGGAAAACCTCGACCTGTTTTCCCAGCTCAGCGTGTCTGCCTACGTGGACCCGCTCCTCAAGCTGCCCAACCGGACCCGCCTGATGCAGGAGATCGACCACCGCAAGCGGAAGGTCGGCGCGGAAGAAGAAACCCTGATCCTCATCGACCTGGACCACTTCTCGGAAACCAACGAAGCCCTTGGCCATCAATACGGTGACCGCATCCTGCGCGCCGTGGGGGCCCGCCTCCGCGAAAGCTTTACCGGATCGGTGATGGTCGCCCGAGTGCATGGCGACACCTTCGGCCTGCTCGGCCCTGTCAGCCGCCTGCCGCAGCAGAACGTTGCCGACCTGTTCCAGGAGCCCTTCGACATCGACAACGCCGAGCAGATGATCTCCGCCACCTTCGGCTGCGTGCGCCTCGACGAACTGACCAGTGACGGCGCCGAGATCATCAAGTGCGCCAGCATCGCCCTCAAGCGCGCCAAGGCCAACGGGCGGGGCAGTTTCGCCCGCTACGACCGGGACATGGGCACCGAAGTGCAGGAGCGGGTCCGGCTCCTGCGCAACCTGCGCAATGCCTTCCAGCACGACCGCCTGTTTCTCAACTACCAGCCCCAGATCGACCTCTCCAACGGGCGCATCATTGGTGCCGAAGCACTGATCCGCTGGAAAACCGAAAACGGCGAACTGGTTCCACCCGACAGCTTCATCGCCATCGCCGAATACTCCGGCCTGATCGTCGATATTGGCCAGTGGGTGCTGCGCAACGCCTGCTTCCGCCAGATCAGCCTCGAGAAAGCCGGCTTCACCAACTTCCGGATGGCCGTCAACGTCTCCATCGCCCAGTTCCGCCACCCCCAGTTTCTCGACATGCTCGAACAAGCCCTCGCCGACACGGGAATCAACCCGGCGCTGCTTGAACTGGAAATCACCGAGTCGATGGCGATGCTCGAACCGGATTACGTGATCGGCGTGATCCACAAGGTCAAGACACTGGGCATCAGCGTGGCGGTGGACGACTTCGGCACCGGCTTCTCGTCGCTTTCCTACCTGCAGCGACTGGCCGTCGATCGCCTGAAAATCGACCGGGGTTTTGTAAATGCCATCCGGAGCCCCGCCCAGACTACCGAATGCATCGCCCAGACGGTCATCCAGCTCGGCCGCAACCTGGGCCTGACGGTGATTGCCGAAGGCGTCGAAACCGAAACCCAGGCCAGACTCCTCAAGCAGATGGGCTGCCATGAAGCCCAGGGCTACCTCTTCGCCCATCCGCTCGACAGCAGTGAGCTGGTACGCTGGCTGGAACAGCACCGCGACAGCGGCTGCCCGCTCAACGACTGACGCACGGAAAGCCGCCGGATGCCCCTTCTTCGCGCAGGCATCCTTCTATTCCTGATCCTGGCCGGCAATCCGGTTCAGGCCGGCGGCGTGGTCCGCTTCGCCGCCATTGAGCGCGAACCCTACTCCGGACATTCCCTGCCCGACCAAGGCTACGTCCCGGAACTGGTCAGAGCCGCCTTTGCACGCAGCGGCTACCGGGTCGACATCGCCTTCTATCCGCCCAGCCGGGCCCGCAGCCTGGCAGAAAGCGGCGAAGTGGATGGGTGGATGCCGGTCTATGCCGACCCGGCCCTGGGCGACAATTTCATCCTGTCGGCCCCCTTTCCAGGCGATCACCTTGGCCTCCTGAAACGCAGGGAATCGATCATTCGGCTGGGCAAGGATGCAGCACGCCACCCGGTCGCGGCGCTCGAAGCCCTGTCGCGCTACCGCTTCGGCGCCACCCGTGGCACCCTGCCGGCCCCGGCGGCCGAAGCCACCGGGCGACTGCGCCGGGAGCTGGTCAGCCAGGATCTGCAAAATCTCGACAAGCTGGCCTACAGGCGCATCGATGTGGCGATCATCGACAAATACGTGGCCGCCGACCTGATGGCGCTGCACCGCCCGCACTTCATCGGCAAGCTCGAATTCCTCACCCCGGCCCTGTTCTCCAGCCCCTTCCACCTGGCCTTCCCGCTCGCCCAGGCCCGTCACATCGAGTTGCGCCAGGCCTTCAACAACGGTCTCAAGGCCCTCGAAAAGGACGGCAGCCTGCTGCGCATCCTGTCGCGCCACGGCCTGGCCGCCCCCTCGCCAACGCGCAGCGGCCGCACACGCCTGACCATCGGCACCGTCAATAACCGGGAGATGCAGGTCATGCAGCGCCTCTCCCGCCAGTTCGAGCGGGCCCATCCCGACATCGAACTCGAATGGCGCGTACTCGAAGAAAACATCCTGCGCCGACGCACCCTCAGCGACCTGGCCATCGCCGACGGCCAGTTCGACGTCATCACCATCGGCCCCAACGAAGCCCAGAGCTGGCGCCAGGGCTGGCTGCTGCCCATCGACACGCTGCCCCCCGGCTACGAGCTCGAAGACATCCTGCCAACCGTACGCAGCAGCCTGACCGTGGGCGGCAAACTCTACGCGCTGCCCTTCTACGCCGAAAGTTCGATGACCTACTATCGGCGCGACCTCTTCCAGCAAGCCGGCCTCGTCATGCCGGCCCGCCCGAGCGTCAATGACATCCGCCGCTTCGCCCAGGCCCTGCATCGCCCCGAAAAACAGCAATACGGCATCTGCCTGCGCGGAAAACCCGGCTGGGGCGAAAACATGGCACTGATCGGCACCCTGATCAACACTTTTGGCGGACGCTGGTTCACACCACGCTGGGAGCCCGAGATCGACTCCCCCGAATGGGCCAACGCAATCAACTGGTATGTGGACGTGCTGGGCAGCTACGGCCCGCCCGACGCGGTCCGCACCAGCTTCAACGAAAACCTGCGGCTCTTCGCCGACGGTCACTGCGCCATGTGGATCGATGCCACCGTCGCGGCCGGCAGCCTGTTCAACCCGAAGGAATCGAAAGTCGCCGCCAGCCTCGGCTTTGCTGCTGCCCCCACCGCCGTCACGCCGAAGGGCTCGCACTGGCTGTGGACCTGGGCACTGGCCATTCCGGCCTCCACCGAAAAGCGCGACGCTGCCAAACAGTTCATCACCTGGGCCACCTCGAAAGACTACATCCGCCTTGTGGCCGCCGAAGAGGGCTGGGTTTCGGCCCCACCGGGCACCCGCCGTTCAACCTACGACAATCCGGACTACAAGGCCGCAGCCCCCTTTGCCGGCTTTGTGCTCGATGCCCTCACCAAGGCCGACCCGCGTGACCCGACCGTCAAGCCAGTGCCCTACGTCGGCATCCAGGTTGTGGCAATCCAGGAGTTCCCGGCCATCGGCAATATGGTGGGACAGGAAATCAGCGAGGCTCTGAACGGCAAACAGGACGTCAGCCAGGCCCTGCAGCGGGCCCAAAAGCAAACCCGCAAGCAACTGCGCGAATCCGGCTATCTGCCCTGAAACACCTCAACTGACCGGTCGCGCTGGCGCCACCGGCGGGATCGTCACCCGGAACACCGTCCCCTGCCCCGGCGCACTGCTCACCTCAATGGCGCCGCCGAGCAGCCCCACCACGATGTTGCGCGCGATATGCAAACCCAGCCCCGAGCCACCCTGGCCAAAGCGGGTCGTAAAGAAGGGCTCGAAGATCCGCTGCAGCACCTCCGGCGACATGCCGACACCGTCGTCCCGACACACCAGACAGACTTGTCCGTCATCCAGCACACGGGTGGAGATCGCCACGCAGCCCGTGTCCCGGCCGGCAAAGGCATGCGTCAGGGCGTTCAGCAACAGATTGGTCAGCACCTGGCCGAGTGGCCCCGGATAGCTGTCCATCGTCACGTCCTGCAGGTCGGTCTCGATGCGAAAAGGCGTGCGATTGAAACTCGGGCGCACGGTAATCAGGATCTCGTTGACCACCTCGACCAGACCGAAACTGCGCCGCATGTCGGTCGTCTGGTCGATGGCCAGCTGCTTGAAACCGCGTACCAGATCAGCCGCCCGCATCACATTGCGCTGCAGGATGTCCTGACCTTCCCGCGCCTCTTCCACATGGGTTTGCAGATCGGAGCGGCGCAGCGTGTTGCTGGCGATGCGCGCCTCCAGTCCGGCGAGCAGGTCTTCCAGTGTGGTGACCACCGTCAGCGCATTGCCGAGGGGCGTGTTCAGCTCGTGGGCGACGCCCGCCACCAAACGCCCCAGGGAGGCCAGTTTCTCCGCCTCGATGAGGCCGCTCTGGGTGCTCTTCAGGGCTTCGAGGGCGCCGCGCAGCTCTTCATTGGCGCGGGATAAAGCCTCGGTGCGCCCGGCCACCCGCTGCTCCAAAAGGGCGGCGTGGGCAGTGAGTTCGTCATTCTTGGCATGCAGTTCGTCAAAGGCATGCAGCAAGGCCACCCGCATGTTCTCAAGGGCTACCGCCACGCGCCCCACTTCATCGTCCCGCAAGGGATGAATTTCGCGGTTCAGATTGCCTTCCGACAAGATCCGCGCCGCTCCCGTCAGGGCCGCCATCGGGCGCAACAGGCGGCGCTGCAGGAAACCCATGATCAACACCCCGCCGATCACCAGCATCGCCGCCGTCGCCAGCATGCTCCGCTCGACGGTGGCCCGCGCCAGGGCCAGATACGGTGCCGACGTCATCCGGACCGCCACCCGCCCGATGACTTCCCCATTGGCGACGATGTCACCCGACTGGCCAAGCACGCTCGCCACATCCGCCTCCCCCGCCACCGCGTACTCGACAAACGGCCGCTGGGCGGCACTGTCGAACACCGTAACCGAGACGACCCGCGGATCGTCCGCCACCAGCGCCCTGACGGTGGCCTCCGCCTCGTCCCGCGCGTAATCCCACAGCTGGCCCTGCATGGTGAGGGTCAGAACACGGGTGGTGCGCGCCAGATCGCGGGACAAATCCTGACGGGCCCGCTCTTCGCTGAAATAGTGTTCCAGTGCAAAGCTCAGGGCCGCGGCGGCGACCAGCCCGATGAGCACGGCCAGCAGCGTGATCCAGCGCACACTGACCGGCAACAGCCACCCACCCTGGCGCTGCGGAGCGTGGGCGTCGAGGGAGGAATGGGGCATTCTGCGTCACCATGCGGGGGATCAATCAAGCCTAGCACAGCCCCTCCGGCCGCCACCCGCGCTTTTCGCCAGCGGCGCCAGCCTCCATGACACAAGGTATAATGCTCGGTTTTCCCGAACCAGCCAGGGCACCGATCATGGAAGCAGAACGTCTGAACGCCATCTCCAACAAGCTCGCCGACCTGAAGGCTCGGGAGCAAGAACTTCGGAGGTATCTTTGACTACGATACCAAGTCGGAAAAACTGATCGAAGTCAGCAAGCAGCTCGAAGACCCCGATATCTGGAACGATGCGGCGCACGCCCAGGAACTCGGCAAGGAAAAGAAGACCCTCGAAGGCGTCGTGGTGAACCTGCAGGAAATCGACCAGGGCCTGGTCGACTGCAAGGAGCTCTTCGAACTGGCGGCCATGGAAGAGGACGAGGACACCGTGGTGGCCGTGGAAACCGACGTGGCGGCGCTTGAAGCCCGCGTTGGCGAACTCGAATTCCGCCGCATGTTCAACAACCCGATGGACGGCAACGCCTGCTTCATCGAAATCCAGTCCGGCGCCGGTGGCACCGAGGCCCAGGACTGGGCCGGCATGCTTGAACGCATGTACCTGCGCTACTGCGAACGCAAGGGCTTCAGCGTCGAACTGCTGGAAGAATCCGAAGGCGAAGTGGCGGGAATCAAGAGCGCCACCATCAAGGTCGGCGGCGAATACGCCTACGGCTTCCTGCGCACCGAGACCGGCATCCACCGCCTCGTCCGCAAGAGCCCCTTCGACTCCAATGCCCGCCGCCACACCAGCTTCTGCTCGGTGTTCGTGTTCCCCGAGGTGGACGACTCCATCGAGATCGACATCAACCCCGCCGACGTGCGCACCGACACCTACCGGGCCTCCGGCGCGGGCGGTCAGCACATCAACAAGACCGACTCCGCGGTGCGTCTCACCCACATCCCCACCGGCATCGTCGTGCAGTGCCAGAACGACCGTTCCCAGCACCGCAACAGGGACGAAGCCTGGTCCATGCTGCGCGCCCGCCTCTATGAAGCCGAGCTGCGCAAGCGCCAGAGCGAACAGCAGAAGCTCGAAGACTCGAAGAGCGACATCGGCTGGGGCCACCAGATCCGCAGCTACGTGCTCGACCAGAGCCGCATCAAGGATCTGCGCACCAGCTACGAAGTGGGCAACACCCAGGGCGTACTCGACGGCGACCTGGACGGCTTCATCCAGGCCAGTCTCAAGCAGGGCGTTTAAGCGCTACACTATCTCGACAAGGAGCCCCCCGTGCGCCTATCCAAACTCCTAATAAGCCACTACAAAAGCTTAGAAAACATCGAACTGGAAGATATCCGGCCGATTACAGTTCTGGTTGGCTGCAATGGAGCGGGAAAAAGCAACGTCGCCGATGTATTGCGCTTTCTGCGCGACGCCGTTAGTCAAGGTCTAGACCACGCTGTAAGCACCCGCGGCGGTATTGGCCTGATCCGGCAATATTCTCCTAGCAAACCATATCGAATCACTTTCGAATTCGGTTTTCACAACGATGAATATCCCGACATCCGTCATCGATATGAACTTTCGCTAACAAGCCTTCGGGAAGGTGATTTTCGGATCGAGCGGGAACGGGCAGAATGGGCTCAACCAACCGATTTCGTTTTCGACGACGACGGCGATCTTTGCGAATTAAATCAAAAGGCCGCGTGTTTCGATCGCAACGCAGATGGAAAAGTCCGTCTAATGATCGAAAATGAGGAAGTCAAGCTCGACAACCAAAGGACCCTACCCGCTGACGGACTTGCGCTCGGACAACGCTTCCTTACGGAAGTACTGATGACAGGTGACATTTTCGGCGGCGAGGATTTGAATCGCTTCATCCAGAAAATTCGCTTTTCATCCGTTTATCCGAACACGCTGCGCCAACCAGCCCACCCCGACACCGACCCAACATTAAAAGAAAACGGGGCCAATTGGTCTTCTATACTGAGGAACCTGCGCAAAACAACGCGTGGCAAGCAAGCGCTAGAGCAAATCAAAGAAATGATGCAAGTGGTCATGCCTCAACTAGAGGATATTTCCACTCAAGCCGTCGGCGGCTTTATTCATCCTCGTTTCAAAGTCAAAGAAAAAAACGGCAAAATCCACTTTTTCGACCCTTCGCAGATTTCCGATGGGACGTTACGCATCCTTGGCATCCTGCTCGCGCTTTACAACACGCCACATCCAAGCTTGATGGTCATTGAAGAACCGGAGCAAACGGTCAATCCCGCATTGCTAGCCGTGCTGGTCGATGCATTCCGCGAAGCATCGGAACGAACGCAACTCCTCATTACAAGTCACAGCCCTCACTTGGTTGACCTATTCCCAACGGAGAATATTCGGGTTGTTACGATGAGGAATGGTGAGACTCACATCGCGAAGATCCGAGCTAGCCAACAGGCGGCTATTAAGGAACACCTCCTCAGTCTTGAGCAAATCATGTCTGCCGAAGGGCTATTGCCGGAGGATATGTAATGCGCCAACTGCTCACTATTGTAGAAGGCGACGGAGATGTCCGCGCAGTCCCCGTACTTATACGAAAAACTCTCGAAAAAAACGGAATATTTGACGTCAAATTACTTCCCATACAACGTCGCGGCGAATACCCATCGGTCAAAAAACATTTTGACGCCTACTTCATGGCGGCCATAAAAGAGAAGTCACCAATTCTCTGGATCATGGATTTCGACGCTAAGGGCTACGACTGCCCACATACAGAAGCCAGCAAGATTCTGAGCAGGGCACAGACATTACGTCCAAACTGGCCATTGAAAATTGCGTTCTTAGTAAAGGAGTACGAAACACTATTCCTGCATGACGAACAGGCTACTCGTACAGTGTTTCCGGACATACCAAAACAGGTTGAATTCCCGAAGAACCCAAAGGAAATACGTGGAGCCAAAGAGTGGTTAAGCGCCCAGCGGCCATCAGGCATGGCTTACAAAGAAACCGTTCATCAAGCGAAAATCACGGCACACCTCAATCTTGACCTATTGCTTAAACACTCTGCTGATTTCGCCCATATCGAACGAGCCGTGTTGCAACTAATTGATACTCCAATCCCAGACTGAAATGTGGAACACCGAACATAGGGCACGGGCGACCAGCACCGCAACAAGGACGAAGCCTTCTCGATGCTGCGCGCCCGCCTCTATGAAGCCGAGCTGCGCAAGCGCCAGAGCGAACAGCAGAAGCTCGAAGACTCGAAGAGCGACATCGGCTGGGGCCACCAGATCCGCAGCTACGTGCTCGACCAGAGCCGCATCAAGGATCTGCGCACCAGCTACGAAGTGGGCAACACCCAGGGCGTACTCGACGGCGACCTGGACGGCTTCATCCAGGCCAGTCTCAAGCAGGGCGTTTAAGGCAGTTTTGCCGGGATCTTCAATATGATGCGTTTCTTCCGCTGGCTGACAGCCGGCTTCGTGGTGCTGCTGGCTGTCCTGGTGGTGCTGGCCTTCAAGGCAGTGGAAGAGATACCGCTCGTCCCGCAAGCGGAGGCCCCGTCCGCGGCTGCCGTCGCGCGGGCGAAGGACATCATCCGCAAGAATGACCCGCGCAAGCTGGCCCGCAATGAAAGCCACGAAGTCCGCATCACCGGGGCCGACCTGGAAGCCCTGCTCAATTTCGCCAGCGGGCGCGGCCTGAAGGGCAGCGCGGCCCTCAACCTCTATCAGGGCCACGCGGAGATCCGTTATTCCGCGCGCCTGCCCGGCACGCCCCTCGGCCGCTTCCTCAACGTAAGTGCCCAGGTCGGCAGCAGTGGCGACCAGCTCGAACTCGAACAGGTGCACATCGGCCAGGTGCCGATCCCCTCCCCCGTCTTCAAGCTCGCCCTCAGGCAATACATCAAGCACACCGAGCTGGCCGACGAGCTCAGGCTCCTGAAACAGACCATCTCGCAAATCATCATCGCCCCGGACAGCGTCCGCTTCACCTACGTGTGGCAGCCGGAAATCCTCGACTCGGCCCGCGCCCTGGCCATTTCGCCGGATCAGCGCGAACGTCTCACCGCCGCCCATCGCCAGCTGGTTGCCCAGATGGACAGCGTTGCTCAAGCCCGCACGGTACCGCTGGCCCGCGTCCTCGGCCCGCTGCTGGCCAACGCCGGCGACAAGGCCTCCGCGGCCGAGCGCGCCAATGCCTACCGGGACGCCCTCCTCGTCACCGCCTTCCACCTGAGCGGCAGAAGCCTGGCCCTGCTGATCCCCGAAGCCCGCCAGTGGCCGCAACCCCGCCCGCTGACCCTGACCCTGCGCGGCCGTACCGACCTCGCCCAGCACTTCAGCGTCTCCGCCGCGCTGGCAGCCTGGGCCAGCGAGCCGCTGGCCAACGCCATTGGCCTCGAAAAGGAAGTCGATGACGCCAAAAAGGGCAGCGGCTTTTCCTTCGTCGACCTCACCGCCGACCGGGCCGGCACCCGCCTGGGCGAACTCGCCGCACAGAATCCCGAGCGCCTCGCCGCAGCCCTCGCTGTCGGGCTCACCGACGCGGCCATGCTGCCATCCATCCACGGGCTGCCCGAGTTCATGATGGCCCACGAATTCCAGCGCCGCTTCGGCGGTGTCGGCGCCCCGGCCTACAAGCGCATGGCCACTGAAATCGAAGGCCGCGTCAGCGCCCTCGCCCTGTTTCGCTGAAACCTGTCCACGCCATGAACGAAGTCCGCCTGGAGGAATTGCTGGCGCCCGGCGTCACTGCCGACGACGTCCCCGAGCTGGCCCCGCTCCTCAACGCCCGCACGCTGCTCTCAGCCTTCAGCACACTCTTCCACGGCAGCGAGGCCGAGGTGTTGATGCGCCTCTTGGTGCTGCGCGAGATCGGCCGTGAAACCGACGCCCCGCGCTGGGAACCGGAAACCCTGCGCCAGCGCTTCGCCTTCCTCGACCCGGTCAAGCTCGAAACCGTACTGCGCCGCCTGCGCGGCAACGGCCTGCTCGAAATCGGCGACGATAACCTCTACGCCCTCTCCGACCTCGGCCGCAACGCGGTCGCTGCCATCGGCATGCTGGTCAGTTTCAGCGCCGAGGACGACCTCGAGCTGGGCTTCCTGACCGCCCAGCTGGCCGGCCTGCAGGCCGTCGGCAGCGTCACGCCAGAGGCTCTGGGTCACCTGCTCGGCAAGCTCAACGACCTGGCCTGGCACTTTGAAGACGCCATCGCCTCGGGCTCCGAATTCCGCATTGCCGACGCCCGCCGGCGCCTGTCCGCCAACACCCGCTGGATCGAAAAGGGCACCGAGGTCCTGCTCAATCTGCTGGCCGATCCGGAAGTCCCCTTCGATCTGGCCCGTGTGGCCCAGCGCATCGGCCTCGCCCAGTCGCGCCTGGCGCGGGTCGACGCGGCCTTCCAGCGCGCGGTCAATAAAATCGAAGCCCAGCGCGTCACCCTCGGAGGCTCCGGCATTTCGTCCAGCGACGTGGCCGGCTGGCTGCGCAGACTGGATTCCCGCGGGCTGGCCGAACTGGCCATTGGCGCCCTCGCTCCGGCCCCCGAACTCACCCTGCTGGCCGGCGGCCATGAACTCCTCGACCGGGCCGAACTGGCGCTTTCCGAAGAGGCCCGTCAGATCGAAGCCGACACCGCCCTGCCGCCCTCCGAAGACGCCCCCAGCCGCCAGCCCGAACAGGAAGACCTGCGCCTCCTGCAGCACTTCAGCCAGCGCCTGGGCCGCCTCGGCGAAGCCGGCACAGCACCGGCCAGCCTCGCCCACGTGGTCGCCGGCGGCGGCTTTCCGGCCAGCAGCTACCGGCTGTCGCTGCTGGCCCTGCTGGCCGACGGCGGCGACAGCGCTGCCAGCAGCCCGGCCGACGGCCCCATCGGCGAATTCATGCGCCTGCCCCTTGATGTGCTTTTCGACGCAGGCACCGTGCACGTCGGCGAAGACGAAATCGCCCGCATCTCCGCGGGTCTGGTCGGCGCCCGCGGCAGCCTGCCGGCCGCCGAAGTCGTGCCCACGCTCGACAACACCGCAACCCTTTCCGACCAAGCCTGATGGAACAACAGATCCGGACCCTCACCGCCCGCCTGCTGGCCAGCCGCAGCCTGCCGCGCACCGATGCGCTGGTGCGCCGCGCGCTGGTGGACGAAGCCTTCCGCGTCGACCTCGACGCGCGCCTTGCCGCCGTCGGCCTTCAGCTCATCGACAACCCCTACGCCGCCCACGTCGCCGTCGCCCTCACTACCGACGTGCACGAACCGGTCTTCGGCGCCACCCGCGAATACGCCGCCAGCAACCTCGGCCTGACCCGCGACCAGCTGGCCCTGCTGGTGGTCATCTGGGCGCTGATCATCCTGCCCAAGCGTGAACGCCAAGTGAATCGCCAGAAGCTCGCTGACGACGGCCAGAACGACATGTTTGGCAAAGACGCCCCGCTGGCCTACGGCGAGGAAGTCTCCGGTGCCCTGTCGGAAGCCTCGCTGCTGGCCGACTTCGCCCCTGTCATCGGCCACAAGACCTACGTGCAGGGCAAGCTGCTGTCGCGCCTGGCCCAGCTCGGCTTCATCGAACGCAAGGGCGGCATGATCCTCGAGGGGCCGCTGCTCGACGTGCTGCTCGACTACCGCACCCTGGCCGACCGCATCATCTACGGCACCCTCGGCGAAGTCCTCGCCCAGGCCGGCCACCCGCCTCCGGCCCGCGACGCCTTCACGGCGCCGGAACCCGACGACGCGGACGCCGAGGAAGACAACTAAGATGTTCCACATCAAGCAACTCGAACTGGTCCACTGGGACTACTGGCGTCGCTTCAACCTGCCGCTGGACGCCCAGATCATCACCATCGTCGGCCCCAACGGCTCCGGCAAAACCACCCTGCTCGACGCCCTGCGCACCCTTTTCGGCCTGCGCTGCTCGGGCAAGCGCGACTTCCGCCGCTACGTGCGCCGCGCCAACCGCAGCTTCGCGTGGATTCGTGCAGTGGTCGCCAACAAGCCCGGCAGCACCGGCAAGCGCCCCTTCTTTCCATGCCTCAAGGATGAAGTCACGCTGGCCTGCCGCATCCGCCGCGCCGGCGGCGACTGGACCCGCGACTACGCCATCGCCGACGGCGACATCGCCATCGAAGCCCTCGAAGCCAACGAGGAAAAGTCCGTCGAATGGGTCGGCTACCGCGACTACCAGAGCCGCCTCGCCTGGGGCGGCCTGACCCCGGCCATCGCCAAGGTCCTGGCGCTCGAACAGGGCGACACCGACAAGCTCTGCGAATACTCGCCAAAGGCCCTCCTCGAACTCGTCTTCGACGTCTTTGGCGACAAGGAAGTGCTCGACAACTACGCCGCCGCCCGCGAAGAACAGAACAACGCCGAAAAAGAACTGGCGGCCCTCGGCCTCGACCTCGACCGCCTGCGCGCCCAGGCCGAAACCAAGCGCCTGGAAGCCGACCGCTTCCTCGAATGGAAGCAACTCGACGACGAAGCCAAAGCCCTCGCCAGCGAGATCGTGCCGCGCCTCGAAGTCGCCGAACTGGTCCGCGACATCGCGCTGGCCCGCGACGACATCGGTCGCAGCCGTGCCGAACGCCAAAAAAGCGAAGACGAACTGGCCGCCCTGAAGGCCCGCACCGCCCAGGTCGAAGCCGAAAAAACCACTGCCGACAACGAACGCAAGGCCGCCCGCAGCCGCGAACTGGAAGCCGACAAGGCCCACCTCGCCGCCCACGACGAAGTGCGCGACTACGACAAGCTCCTCGCCGAGCGCAGCGCCCTGCGTGCCCGCCTGGCCCGCGAAGCCGGTGACGGCGCGGTAGACCTGGAAGCCGCCTATGCCAAGGCCGACGCCCGACTACTGCAACTGCAACGCCAGGAACGCGAAGCCGTCGCCCGCTTCGAAGAGAAAACCGCCCAGCTGCGCGCCACCCGCGATCACCGGGGCTCGCCGGGCGATCCGGAGGTCACGCGCTTCCGCGCCCGCCTCAAGGAAGCCGGCATCGGCCACCGGGCCCTGTCCGAAATCGTCGAGGTCACCGACCCGGCCTGGCAGGGCGCCGTCGAAGCCGTGCTGCGCCCCTACCGCCACGTGCTGCTGCTCGAACGCGAACAAGACCGCCACGCCGCCTGGGCGCTGGGCGAGCAGGAGCGCTTCCGCCACTTCCTGGTGCCCGAACTCGAAACCGCCCCGCCGGCCACCCGCGGCTCGCTGGCCGAGGTCATCCGCTTCGCCGACGACGTGCCACGCTGGCTGCCCGACCTGCTCAACCGCATCCAGCGCGTCGATGATGCCGACACCGCCCGCCGCCTGCCCAAAGAAACCGAGTGGATCACCCTCGACGGCTACCACCGCGAACGCCGCGGCGCCCGCCACTTGGGCAAGCCAGCCGAATTCCACTTTGGAGAGCTGGCCCGCGCCGCCCGCCTCAAGCAACTCGACGCCGACATGCACAGCCTCGACGCACGCCTGCGCGCCCTGCGCCCCGAGCTCGACGCAGCCAAGGAAGAAGCCGACGCCCTGCGCGCCCGTCTGCACGGCATCGAAGCCGCCCAACTTCTGGCAGCCCGCGCCGAAGCCTTCGAGCAGGCCGACAGCGCCCTGCCGGCGGCCAAAGCCCGCCTCACCGCCGCCATTGCCGCCCGCGCCGAGGCCAAGGGCGACGTGGAGCAGATCGACCAGCGCCTGCGCGGCATCGACATCGAATTCGACCGCCGCAAACGCGAAATCACCGGCCTTGTCCGCCGGGTGAGCGATCTGGCCGAAGAGGCTGCTCCGCGCCGCCGCGAACAGGCCAGGCGTATCCAGCGTCTTCGTCAGCAGCGCCGCGGCATTCCCGTCGACTGGCGCGACGCGCAGCAAACCGCGCTGCTCGCCGAGCGCTACGGCGACGCCCGCGGCGCCCGCGGCGAACTGGAGCGCCTGCGCTCCCGCCTCACCGATGGCGACTGGATCACCGACGACACCGTCCTCACGCTGGCCAGCCGGCTAAAGGCCGATCTCAACCTGCGCGAACGCGACTACGCCGAGCGGGAATCCTACTTCGCCACCACCCGCCGCCTCACCTCCGACGCCCGTGCCGCCTACATCGCCAAACTGCGCGCCACCGTGCGCCAGTACGGCAAGAACCTGCGTGCCCTGGGCGATCTGGCCAACGTGGACGTGGATTGTCCGGTGCCGGTGCTCGAAAACGACGACCGCCTGCTGTCCGCCGCCGGCCTCGAAGTGCGCTTCGACTTCGACCGCAAGGGCGCCGTCGGCCTCAACGACGGCGAAGCCTCCGGCGGCCAGCAGGTCATGAAGTCGCTGATCCTGCTCATCGCCCTGCTGATGGACGAGGCCCGCCCCGGCGGTTTTGTGTTCATCGACGAGCCCTTCGCCCACCTGGACATCGCCAACATCGACCGGGTCGGCACCTTCCTGCGCGCCACCCGCGCCCAATACCTGATCACCACGCCGGTGACCCACAACGCCAACGTCTTCGCCCCGGCCCAGCTCACCCTGGTGACCCGCAAGAAAAAACCCGGCGATGACTGGGCCCCACCCATCGGGCTGATCCAGCGCGCCGTCTGAGCACCGGAGCGGGGCCTGGTCCCGCTCCGGCGTACGCAAATGGGCTTCAGATTTACCGGCTCCGGACGTTATCAAGCTGGTCAAGGCACTACCGGTTCGCACCATGCCCACCCGCAAGGCATCCCAACCATCGTCCCGCATGCTCGAGCTCCTCGCCGGCGCCGAGGTCTTGTCGCGGACACGGGATCTGCGCAGCATATTTCGCACGGCAGCCGAAACGGCAATGCGCTTTCTTGACGGCAGTTACAGCCTTCTCTTCTCGGTACGCTTCACGCCTCCCGACCTGTGCGTCGGCCTGCTCGGCTGCTGCGTTTCCGATGGCACCGACACCTACTGGGACGACGTTTGCGACGGCCAGTCGTGGCTGCCCGTCGACCCCCTGCTGGCCGACTGCCTGCACACCGACTTCGGCCACGCAATCATGCACGAAGGCGACACCTGGCGCCTCGCCTTCGCCATCGGGGCCCTGGGCCAGGCCCACTGGGTACTGGAAATCCACAGTCCGACCAAACCACAAGAGAGCGACTGCAGCGCCCTCAGCCTGTTTCTGCGCTGTTTCGAGAATCAGCAGCAGGCCTGGGAATACGCCAACCTCGACACCCTCACCCGGCTCCTCAACCGCAAGACTTTCGACGACGACTTCGAGCGTCTGATCGCCGCCGCCGAACTCGCCGAACAGGCCCTCCAGACCCCGCTTGAGCGCCGCGAGCCGGAGCTGGCAGTGGCGCAGCCCTGCTGGCTCGGCGTGGTCGACATCGACCACTTCAAGAAGATCAACGACAACTACGGTCACCTCTTCGGCGACGAGGTGCTGCTGCGCGTCGGCGACCTGATGCGGCAGAGCTTCCGCAGCCACGACAAGCTGTTTCGCTTCGGCGGCGAGGAGTTCGTGGTGATGCTGCGCAACGTGGCCGAAGACCACGTACAGAGCATTTTCGACCGCTTCCGTCAATCGGTTGAAGGCCAGGACTTCCCGCGGGTCGGGCGGGTTGCCTGTTCGGTCGGCTTCTCGCGCATCGACCCGCGCCTGTCGCCGGCTGAGCTCCTCGGTCGTGCCGACGAAGCGCTGTATTACTCCAAGGAGCACGGCCGCAACCAGGTCAATGGCTTCGACGAGCTCATCATGAGCGGCAAGCTGCGCATCACCACACCGGCCGGTCAGGCCCAGATCCAGTCCGACATCGACGAGATTTTCCTGTAGCCGACAGGCACAACGGGGCCCCGACCGCCGCCGTTCGCGACGATCCGGCCCGGATGTGTCAAAATTCAGGGCTCTGCGGCGTTTTTTTGATGCTGCCGCCCCCTGATTTTGTTGATTGAAGAGCCCATCATGTCCGACCAGAACTCCTCGCCCGCCCTGGACGAAAACAAGCTGATCGCCGAACGCCGTCAGAAGCTCGCCGAATGGCGCGCTACCGGCAAGGCGTTTCCGAACGACTTCTCCCGGGAAAACACCGCCGGCAAACTTGACGAGGTTTACGGCGAAAAAACCGCCGAAGATCTCGAAGCCCTGCCGGTCGAGGTGAAGGTTGCCGGTCGCATCATGCTCAAGCGCGTGATGGGCAAGGCCAGCTTCGTCACCATCCAGGATCTGTCCGGCCGCATCCAGCTCTACGTCACCCGTGACGCGCTCGGCGAAGAAGGCTACGCCGACTTCAAGCGCTGGGACATCGGCGACATCGTCGGCACCATTGGCACCCTGTTCCGTACCAAGACCGGCGAACTGTCGATCAAGAGCAGCGAGCTGCGCCTTTTGACCAAGAGCCTGCGCCCCCTGCCGGACAAGTTCCACGGCCTGGCCGATGTGGAAACCAAGTACCGCCAGCGCTATGTCGACCTGATCATGAGCGAGGAAAGCCGCCTGACCTTCCTGTCGCGCAGCCGCCTGATCCAGTCGATTCGCAACTACATGACCGGCCACGGCTTCCTCGAAGTCGAAACGCCGATGATGCACCCCATCCCCGGTGGCGCCTCGGCCAAGCCCTTCGTCACCCACCACAACGCCCTCGACATGCAGCAGTTCCTGCGCATCGCGCCGGAGCTCTACCTCAAGCGCCTGGTGGTCGGCGGCTTCGAGAAGGTCTTCGAAGTTAACCGCAACTTCCGTAACGAAGGCCTCTCGCCCCGCCACAACCCCGAATTCACGATGATGGAGTTCTACGAGGCCTACGCAAATTACCGCACGCTGATGGACTTCACCGAAGGCCTGCTCCGCCACGCCGCCCGCGAGGCGCTGGGCACCGAAGTGTTCCAGTACCAGGGCCGCGAGCTCGACCTGTCCAGACCCTTCCACCGCCTGACCATCGTCGAAGCGATCCGCAAGCACCACCCCGGCTTCAACGACGCCCAGCTGGCCGACGCCGACTGGCTCAAGCAGAAGATCAAGGACTTCGGCGAGAAGGTGAAGCCGGGCGGTCTCGGCAGCCTGCAGCTGCAGCTCTTTGAAGCCTGCGCCGAAGCCGAAACCTGGGAGCCGACCTTCATCATCGACTACCCGGTCGAGGTCAGCCCGCTGGCCCGCGCCTCCGACGACAACCCGGAAATCACCGAACGCTTCGAGCTGTTCATCGTCGGCCGTGAAATCGCCAACGGTTTCTCCGAACTGAACGATCCGGAAGATCAGGCCGCCCGCTTCCAGGCCCAGGCCTCGGCCAAGGATGCCGGCGACGAAGAAGCCATGTTCTACGACGCCGACTACATTCGCGCCCTCGAATACGGCCTGCCGCCGACCGGCGGCTGCGGCATCGGCATCGACCGCCTG
>ERZ724504.671-NODE-671-length-19314-cov-12.601070_pt1 | contig 19314 bp, 19 predicted proteins | sample MGYA00376037_ERZ724504 | MGnify/ENA primary metagenome ERZ724504 (study PRJEB28724, sample SAMN07190888) | wastewater metagenome | isolation source: influent of sewage treatment plant in Hong Hong | place: USA: Christiansburg, Virginia | collected 2016-03-01 ... | reverse complement strand
AAGGACATGCTGCGCGCCGATCTTTCCGCTGAACGCATCGCCGTGGAAGCCTACCGCCAGATGATCACGTTGATCGGCGACAAGGACCCGACAACCAAACGCATGCTCGAAGGCATCCTCAGCGATGAAGAAGAGCATGCCGATGAAATCAAGGATTGGCTCGACCGCTGATTCTTTCCCACAGTCGGACCGGCCCGGGGGGTGCAACAGGCCAGCCGACTGCAACGTTCCCAGCACCCGTGTTCCACACCAACCTCGAAGGAAAAATCATGAAATACGCACGTGCACTCGCTTTTGCCGCCATTGCCGGTATCACTGTTGTCAGCGCCGGTTGCTCGGTAGCGCGCCACCAACAGACCGTCGGATCCTATGTGGACGACGCCGGCATCACCACCGCCGTGAAGGCCAAGATGGCCGAAGACAAATCGGTGGCCGCGACCTCCATCAGCGTGGAAACGCTCAATGGCACGGTCCAGCTCTCGGGTTTTGCCAAGTCGCAAAACGAAAAGAATACGGCAGGTGAAATCGCCCGCACGACGAACAACGTGCGGGACGTACGCAACAACATCGTTGTTCGTCCGTAAGACGACTGTCTGCTTCTGTTCTGCGGAACAGGCGCATCGTCTCTCTGGCCCGCCTCGGCGGGCCATTTTCATTTTTGGCTAAGCTCCTCCCATGCAGGTCTTCAATTGCAGCCATTGCGGCAAGCTGGTGTTTTTCGACAGCGTGCACTGCGTGCATTGCGGGAGCACGCTCGCTTTCGTGCCCGATCGCATGACCATGCATGCGATGGTGCCGGCCCAAGGCGGCGCTGCGGGCCTGTGGTCCCTGCTGCCGCAGGGAAATTCGACCGCGCTCTACCGACAGTGTTACAACCAGACGCAGTGGCAGGCCTGCAACTTTGCCGTGCCTGAGCACAGCAGCAGCCTGCTGTGTGTGGCTTGCCGCCAAACCGTGGCCCTGCCCGATCTGTCCTTGCCGGGCAACGTCGCGGGCTGGGCGCGCCTGGAATCCGCCAAGCGCCAGCTCTTCTATTCGCTCGCCCGGCTGGGGTTGCAGAGTGTGGACGATGGCGCTGCGCCCGACCCCGGGCCGCGCTATGCGTTTCTGGCCGACTGGCCGGGGGGTGAACCCGTACTCACCGGCCATGCCGGCGGGATCATCACCATCAACGTGGCGGAAGCGGACGACGCGCAGCGCCTGAGCCACCGGGTGAATCTGCACGAGCCTTACCGCACGCTGCTGGGCCATTTCCGCCACGAATCGGGGCACTATTACTGGGATCGACTGGTGCTGGGAGCCGGCCGCGAAGACGCGTTTCGGGCCTTGTTCGGCGACGAGCGCCAGGATTACAGCGCAGCTTTAGAACGCCATTACGCCCAGCCTGAGAGCGCCGACTGGCACGCGAACTTCGTGAGCGCCTATGCCAGCTCGCACCCCTGGGAAGACTGGGCCGAGACCTGGGCGCATTACCTGCACCTGATTGACCTGCTGGAAACGGCCGCCGCCTACGACAGCTCGCTCGCACTGCCCGGCGCGCCGGCCGCAGAGCGCGTGCGGGTGGTCAGCCCCTTCAGCGACCCCGCTCCCGGTTTTGACACCATGGTTCAGCAGTGGTCGCCGCTGACGCTGCTGCTCAACAGCCTCAACCGCAGCCTGGGGCAAGAGGACGCCTATCCGTTTGCGCTCTCCACCGGCGCGCTGCGCAAATTGCAGTTCGTGCACGAACTGGTGCGCAGCCGGGCGCTGGTGCCAAGCTAAGGGTGCGGCAAGGTCTTCTGCTCTTGCACCTTCTGTGCCAGCCGGGCCAGAACGCCGGGCGAGACAAACTTTTCCACCTCGCCGCCCAGCAGCGCAATCTCGCGCACAAAGGTGCTGCTGATGAACTGGAATTTGTCGCCCGGCGTGAGGAACACGGTTTCCACCTCGGGCATCAGCGCGCGGTTCATTCCGGCAAGCTGGAATTCGTAGTCGAAATCGGTCACGGCGCGCAACCCCCGCACCATCGCCATGCCGCCGTGGGCGACGACAAAATCTCGCACCAGGCCATCAAAACTCGCCACACTGACCTGCGGGTACGGCGCCACTGCTTCGCGCACCATGGCCAGACGGTCTTCCAGGCTGAACAGGGTTTTCTTGTGGTGGCCGGCTGCCACCGCCACGATGACCGTGCCAAAGAGCTGTGTGGCACGGTGCACGATGTCTTCGTGCCCCAGCGTGATCGGGTCGAAAGTTCCAGGGTAGACAGCGACGACGTTTTTCTGGGTCATGGGGGATTTTCTCGAATGGGCTCAGCGGGCACGCTGCGGTCCAGCGCCCGGTGCGGCCCATTATGGCGTTCTTGCCAGAAGATGCGCCACGGCAAAAATTTCAAGTAAAAATGGCCTCCAGCGCTTATCCAGAAAGCGCTACCAGCTATTCTTTTTGAAGCAAATGGGCGTGTACGGCACCGGCCCGCAGGTGGCGGTGCAGCACCAGACCCAGCGCCTGCAAAGCATCGTCGCTCCAACGCTCGGGCGCTTCGAGGTAGATGAAACCCTTGGCCGCGAGCGCCGGCACGGCGGCCTGGAGCGCGGGCTGAAACAGTTTGCTGCCAAATGGCGGATCGATCAGCACCAGGTCCAGGCTGGCGGGCGCACTCTGGCGCAGCGCCGCCACACCGTCGCCCCGCTGCACGCGCACGGCTGTGGCCTGCAGGCGCTGCTGGAATGCGTGCAGCTGTGCCACCAGCGACGGTTCGCTCTCCACCAGCTGCACCGCCGCTGCGCCGCGCGAGGCGGCCTCGAAACCCAGGGCGCCGGTGCCGGCAAAGGCGTCCAGGCAGCGCCAGCCGCCCAGGTCCTGCCCCAGCCAGTTGAACAGCGTCTCGCGCACCCGGTCGGGCGTGGGCCGCAGGCCTTCGAGCTTTGCCACGGGCAGGCGCGTGCGCTTCCATTGGCCACCAATGATGCGCACCTCGCCGGGTGCGGCGGCGAGCTTGGTACGCATGCTGCCCGGTGCGCCGGCGGGTTTGGCGCCCGCGGCGCCCGGTGCGGGGCGCTTCAAGGTTGCGCTCCCAGCACCACGGTGACCATGCGCTGCGGCTGAAGCTTGCGCGCCATGGCGGCGCGCACGTCGGCCACGGTAAGGGCTGCGATGCGATCGGTCCAACCATCGAGATAGTCGAGTGGCAAGCCATTGGTGGCGATGTTCACCACATTGCCCAGGAGCTTCCTGTTGCTGTCGATGCGCAGTGCAAATCCGCCAATCAAGTTGTCTTTCGCGGCTTGCAATTCGGCTTCGGTGGGGCCATCCGCAACGAAGCGCTCCAGCACCTGGCGCGAGACTTTGAGGGCCTCGGCCGCCTGATCGGGGCGCGTCTGCAAGCTGATGCCGAAGGCTCCGGCATTGAGGCCCGGTGCAAACTGGCTGTACACGCTGTAGCTCAGGCCGCGCTTTTCACGCACTTCTTCGGTCAGGCGCGAGGTAAAGCCCCCGCCGCCCAAAATGTGGTTGCCCACCAGCAGCGCCAGAAAGTCCGGGTCGCTGCGCTTGAAGCCCGGCTGGCCAATAAGCACATAGGCCTGCGCCGACTGGAAGGGAATCCGGATTTCCTCGGCCTTTGCCAACGGCTGTACTGCGGGCACCGCCGGCGGTGCTGCGCAGGGCGCGCCGCTAGGGAGGTGCGCCAGCAGCGTGCTGACCAAGGTCTGGGCCTGCGGGCGCGAGACGGCGCCAACGATGGCCACCCTGGCGCGGCAGGCTTGCACATGGCGCTCGGCATAGGCGCGCAGCTCGGCCACCTCGATCTGCGCAAGCGTTTCGGCCGTGGCCCGCTGGCCATAGGGGTGCGATCCGTACACCGCCTTGGCGAACGCCTTGCTGGCCACGGTTCCGGGGCGGGTGTCGGATTCGCGGATGGCCGCGCTCCAGCGGGCGCGCTCGCGCTGCCAGATGTCTTCGGGCCATGCAGGCTGGCCCATCTGACGCGAGGCCAGTTGCGCTGCGCGGGCCAGCAAAGGTGGGTCGGTCAGCGAGCGCAGGGAAAAGCTCAATGCATCGCTGTCGGCGCCTGCGCCAAACGAGGCGCCCAAGTCGGCCCAGGCTTCGCCCAAGGCGTTCTCGTCGATGGCCGGGGCATCGCCCACAGCGCGCACGCCCTTGGTGATCATGGTGGCCGCCGCGCTGGCCAGCCCGGCCTGGCGGGCCGGATCGCGCCGGCTGCCGGCATCGAAATCAATCTGCACATCCACCATGGGCAGCGCCGGGCTTTGCACCAGCCAGACCTGCGCGCCGCTGGGCTCCACCCAGTGCTCGATCGGCAGCAAGGCCCAGGCAGATTGTGAGTAAAAAACCACTCCAGCGCTTATTGCACAAGCGCGAGCAGCTATTTTTTTAATAGCGTTCATAGAAACTGTCCTGAAGGAGCGGGTGGCTTAGTGGATGGCGCCGCCGGCGTCGGCCGCCGGGCGCTTGCGCGTGCCGGCCGCCACCGGCTGGGGCAGCAGCGTGGCCACGGTCAGCTGGTCGTCGGCAAAATAACGCTGTGCCACGCTTTGCACCTCGCTGGGCTGCACGCCGCGCAGCAGGGTCAGCAGCCGGTCTTCTGCGTCCAGCGGCAGGCCTTGCACCCAGTTGCTGCCCAGCTCGCTGGCCTGGTTCTGTAGCGAATCGCGGTCGTACACACGGCTGGCGATCCACTGCGTTTTGACGCGGCTGAGTTCGGCCTGGCTCACGCCGTCCTTGGCGACGCGCGCCACTTCTGCCCGCAGAGCCGCTTCCACCTGTGCCGCTGTCTTGCCCGTCGCCGGGACACCCGAAAGGAAGAACTGCGACGGCCCCCGGCCAAACACCGAGGCGCCGCTGCTGGCGGTATCGGCCACGCGGTTCGGCCCCTGCGCCAGGCCCCGCTCCAGGCGGGCGCCGTCGTAGCCCGAGAGCACGCCCGAGAGCAACAGCAGCGCCAGGGCGTCGCGGTCACTGGCCGTGGGCTCGGTGAGGGATTGGAGCGACGGCGCACGGTATGCCAGCGCCACGTAGGCCTGGTCGGCTGGGGCTTTGACCTCGATGCGGCGCATGCCGATTTGCGGCGGCTCCGTGCGGGGCTTGCGCGTCGGCACGGCGCGCGCGGAAATAGCGCCATAGGTTTTTTGTGCCAGCGCCAGCACTTGCTGCGGGTCCACGTCGCCCGCCACGACGATGACGGCATTGCCCGGCACGTACCACTGGCGGTAGAAGGCGCGGGCGTCGTCGGGCGTCATCGCGTCGAGGTCGCTCATCCAGCCGACGATGGGGCGGTGGTAGGGCGACGCGATGAAGGCGGCCGCATTGAGTTGCTCGGACAGCAAGGCCCGCGGCTGGTCTTCGGTGCGCATGCGGCGCTCTTCCTTCACCACTTCAAGTTCGCGCTTGAATTCGTCGTCCGGCCACTGATTGTGTGCAAAGCGGTCGGATTCGAGGCGCATGACGTCTTCCAGCTTGTTCGCCGGAATCTGCTGGTAGAAGCCGGTGTAGTCGCGGCTGGTAAAGGCGTTTTCCTGCCCGCCCAGGGCGGCTACGCGGCGCGAGAACTCGCCCGGCGCGAGCTTTTCGCTGCCTTTGAACATCATGTGTTCGAGCACATGGGCCACGCCGCTCACGCCATCGATCTCGTCGATCGAGCCCACCCGCAGCCAGACCATGTGCACCGCCGTGGGGGCGCGCCGGTCGGGCTGCACGATGAGCTGCATGCCATTGGCCAGTGTGAATTGCGAAGGGGCCACCGCCTGCGCCACCACAGGGGCAGGCTCCGGGGTGGCCGCATGCGCGGGGAGGAAGCCAGCAGCGCAAAGCGCCAGGCCCAAAGCAGTGAGGATGCGTTTCATAGAATGACTGATTCTAAGAAGCGGCCAAATGTTCAGTTTTTTCAAGAAAAAGCCGGCGCCGGCAGCGCCCGCACCCGAAGGTTCCCCACCAGACCGCTTGGGAGGCGCCGATTCCACTGGAGCGCCCGAGACCGCGAGCTCGGCAGGCAGCGCCATGGCCGCGGCGATGGCGCCGATCACGCCGATCACGCCGACGGCGCCGCCAGCGGTCCCTCCAGCCATTTCACCCACCGACGTTCCACCCATCGCTCCGGCTTTTGAGGCGGTGGCGCCAGTCGCCCCAGTCGTTTCGCCGCCGGCGGCCGAGCGGACCAGAACACCCGAACCCGGGCCAGCGACGTCTGCAACGGAGCCTGCGCCCGTGTTGCACTCCACGCTCGCAGCAGGCCAGATGGCAGAACCCACCCCAGAGGCGCCTGCGGCGGGCGCCCGCGCCTGGTTGCGCAATCCCTTTGCGCGCCCTGCACCGACACCCGCGCCCGCGCCTTCGCCCTCGCACTTGCCAGCGCCGATACCGGCGCCCGAACCAGCGACCGCACCAGCCCCCGCACAGCAATCTGCCCCTGTGCCATCGGCAGCACCGGGCCGCCATGCGCCTGCAGTGACTTCGCCCGCGCCAGTCCATCCCATGGCGGCAGCCATCAAGCCAGCGGCTATTCCTGAGCGCTCCAGCGCGCAGGGGCCGACCGCCGATGCTCCAGAAGCGCTTGCACCCGCTCGCAAGAACTGGATGGAACGCCTGCGCGGCGGCCTGCGCAAGACCAGCACCAGCATCGCCACCGTGTTCACCGGCACGCGCATCGACGAAGCGCTGTACGAGGAACTGGAAGAAGCCCTGTTGATGGCGGACACCGGTGTCAAGGCCACACAGCATTTGCTGGCGGATCTCAAGCGCCGCGTGAAAGACACCCGCACCACCAACCCGGCCGCCGTCAAGGGGCTGCTGGCCGATGCGCTGACCGAACTGCTGCGGCCGCTCGAAAAGGCGCTGGTGATCGGCGAATTCACGCCCACGGTCATCATGGTGGCCGGCGTCAACGGCGCGGGCAAAACCACCTCGATTGGCAAACTCACCCGCCACCTCGCGCAAGCCGGCGCCAGCGTGCTGCTGGCCGCGGCCGACACCTTCCGCGCCGCAGCGCGTGAGCAATTGGGCGTTTGGGCCGACCGCAACACCGTGGAAATTGTCAGCCAGGAGGGCGGCGACCCCGCTGCGGTCACTTTTGACGCCGTCATGGCCGGACGGGCGCGCGGCAAGGACGTGGTGCTGGTCGACACCGCCGGCCGCCTCCACACCCAACTGCACCTGATGGAAGAACTGCGCAAGATCAAACGCACCATCGCCAAGGCTGGCAACACGCCCGGCGCCGCCGGCATTGGCCAGCCGCCACACGAAATCCTGCTCGTGATTGACGGCAACACCGGCCAGAACGCCCTGACCCAAGTGCGGGCCTTTGACGACGCGCTGCAGCTCACCGGCCTCATCGTGACCAAGCTCGACGGCACCGCCAAGGGCGGCGTGCTGGCCGCGATTGCGCAGGAGCGTCCGCTGCCGGTGTACTTCATCGGTGTGGGCGAAAAACTCGAAGACCTGGAGACCTTCAGCGCGCGCGAGTTCGCGCTGGCGCTGCTGACCTGAATCGGCTTCGGGCTGGCGGCGGCGCCGCGACGCTGTCTGAATGACGCCGTTTACGCCCCGCAAGGGATGCGAGATGATGCGTCATGTTGTTCGAACTGGCCGAAGCGACCGCTCTGCTGCTGGCGCTGTGCTTTTTGCACGGCGCCAACATCCGCGCTTGGAAAAAATGGCCCTGGCTCGGGCAGATCCTTTCCGGCTTGCTGTTCGGCGGCGTTTGCGTGCTGGGCATGCTCAACCCGGTGGCGCTGGTACCCGGGCTTTTCTTCGATGCGCGCTCCGTGATCTTGAGCATGGCCGGATTGTTTGGCGGCCCGGTGGTGGCGGCGCTGTCGACACTGATCGCTGTTGCCTGGCGCCTGTCTGTCGGGGGCGCGGGGGCGCCTGTGGGCGTCATGGTCATGGTGCTCTCCACCATGCTGGGCCTCGGGTATCGGATGGCCCGTGCGCGGGGTTGGGTCGATGTGCGGTTCTGGAGCCTCGTGGCCTTTGGCCTGGTCCTGCACCTCGGGGTCCTGGCGCTCCTGCAGTGGCTTCCATCCGACATACTCCAACGCATCAACACCGCGCTGGCCCTGCCTATGCTGCTGGTTTTCACCCCCGCTACCGCCCTGCTGGGCATCCTTTTGCACGATGTGGAGAACCGCCAAACCACCGAGCAGGCCTTGGCAGACAGCGTCGCCCGCCTGCGCGCCATTGCGGCCGCCCTGCCCGACGTGCTGCTGGTTCTCGATGCCCAAGGCCGCTACATCGATGTGCTGTCCTCCAACGATGGCCCGCTGCTGGCGCCAGCGCTCCAGCTGGTGGGCAAGCGGGTCCACGATTTGCTGCCTGCTGCGCAGGCCGACCCGTTCCTCGCGCTGATCCGCAAAACCCTGCACAGCGGCCAAACGGAGAGCTTTGTCTACCAGTTGCAGACCCTGTCGGGCCTGCGCCATTTCGAGGGACGCGCCCGCCCGCTGGGCAGGGTGGTCAAGGGACAGGCTACGGTGGTTTTCTTGGCCCGCGACATCACCGAACGGCTGGAGGGCGAGAGCGCGCTGCGCGAATCCGAACTGCGCTTTCGCTCGCTGCTGCGCGATATTCCGTCCATTTCCGTGCAGGGCTACCTGGCGGATGGCACCACCACCTACTGGAACAAGGCGTCCGAAGCGCTGTACGGCTACAGCGAGCAGGAAGCCCTGGGAAAAAACCTGCTAGAGCTAATCGTCCCTTTCGAGATGCATCAGACGGTGCGAGAGCACATGCTGGCGATGTTCACGCACGGCACTCCCATCCCGCCAGGCGAACTGCGCCTGAGAAACAAGAATGGCGCGCCGGTGGACGTGTTCTCCAGCCACACCCGCATTGAAGTGCCTGGTCAAGCACCAGAGTTGTTCTGCATCGATATCGACATCTCGGGCCGCAAGGCAGCGGAAGAAGAGGCACGCTACCTGGCCTTTTATGACGCCCTGACCCGACTGCCCAACCGGCGCCTGCTGGTAGACCGCTTAGAGCAGGTCATGGCGAGCAGCGCGCGCTCGGGCCTGAACGCCGCGGTGCTGTTCCTGGACCTGGACGACTTCAAGACCCTGAACGACAGCCGAGGCCATGAAGTCGGCGACCTGCTGCTGATCGAAGTGGCGGGGCGCCTGCGCAACGCTGTACGCGAACAAGACACTGTCGCCCGGCTGGGTGGCGACGAATTCGTGGTGGTGCTGCAAAACCTGGGCACCGACGCCGCCGACGCCGCAGCACAGGTACGCACGGTGTGCGAGCAGGTGCTGGCGCGTCTGCGCCAGCCCTACCTGCTGCAGGGCCACGAACACCACATGACTGCCAGCATAGGCGCCACCTTGCTGCGCCTGCCGCACGCCACGGTCGATGAAGTGCTCAAGCGGGCCGACCTGGCCATGTACCGCGCCAAGGACGCCGGCCGCAATACCTTGCGCTTCTTCGACCCCGATATGCAGGAGGCCGTCAATCAGCGCGCCATGCTGGAGACCCAAATGCACACCGGCCTGCGCCTTGCGCAGTTTTTCCTGCTGTACCAGTGTCAGGTGGACTCCCATGGCCACGTGACTGGCGCCGAAGTGCTGGTGCGCTGGCAGCATCCCGAGAAGGGCATGGTCTCGCCGGCCCGGTTCATCCCCCTCGCGGAACAAACCGGACTTATCCTGCCTCTGGGCCATTGGGTATTGGAAACCGCACTGCGCCAGCAAGCACGCTGGCGCGATGACGCACGCTTCGCCCATCTGAACTTGGCCATCAACGTCAGTGCACGCCAGTTTCGCCAGGAAGATTTTGTGCCGCAACTCTTGCAGTTGCTGGCGCAGACGGGGGCCAATCCCGCACGCATCAAGTTGGAGCTGACCGAAAGCCTGCTGCTGCAAGACGTGGACAGCGTGATCGCCACCATGCAGGTCTTGAAGCAGCACGGCCTGGGCTTTTCGCTGGACGACTTCGGTACCGGGTATTCATCGCTGAGCTACCTCAAGCGCCTGCCGCTGGACCAGATCAAGATCGACCAGGGCTTTGTGCGAGACGTGCTGAATGACCCCAAGGATGCTGCCATTGCCCACACCATCATCGTGCTGGCCGAACTGCTGGGTCTTGCCGTGATCGCCGAAGGCGTGGAAACCATCGAGCACCACCGCTTTTTGCAGGAACACGGCTGCCCCGCCTTTCAAGGCTATCTGTTTGGCCGCCCGGAACCACTGGAGGCGTTCGAGGAGCGGGTACTAGCGGGCTAAAAACCAGGCCGAACGTCTGCCGCGATGGGTTGCTGTCGCAGCAAAAACTGACGGATTCTCAAGCTTGCGCCACCGTCTCCTTGCGCACCCAGTCGGCGTACTCCTGGCTCGCCCGCAGCGGCTGCACCACCAGCTCGGGCAAGTCGTACGGGTGCAGCGTGCGCAGCAAGCCAAGCAGCGCAGACACTGCCGCAGGCAAGATCTTGAACACCATCCGGTGCTCGCCCTCCTCCTGCAACGCGCCGTCCCAGCGGTAATGCGAGACCACCGCCTCCACCTGCACGCACGCGGCCAGGCGCTGCTCCAGTACCGCTTGCGCCAATCGCCGGGCATCTTCGGCGCTGGCAACGGTGGTGGTCACCGCACTCAACTCGGCGGTGGCATCGATCAGGTTCATTCCAGGCTCCTTGCGCAGGCCGTAGCTGACACCGCGAGGCCAGTGATTCGGATGAGCGGCACTATTGTATTTATAGCTGTTATCGCAATACCATCAAGCGATGGGCGGCGTTTTTAACACAATTGTGACTGTCGGCTTGGTCCCACACCCATTCGGGGAACTTGCTGCTTAGCAGTCTCTCCAAGAGAGTGCTAATATTTGGTCATAGACGAAAGGAATGCTGGAATGAAACTCCCCTCTGGATCCGCAACAACCGCGCTGGCCCCGGCCAACCCGTGGGCGCTGGTGCCGCCGCTGGGGAATCTGGACGCCTACATTTCCGCTGTCAACCGCCTGCCGCTGCTGACGCTCGAAGAAGAGCAGGCTGCAGCGCGCAGCCTGCGCGAGAACAACGACCTGGATGCTGCGGGTCGACTGGTGTTGTCGCATCTGCGCCTGGTGGTGTCGATCTCGCGCCAGTACCTGGGCTATGGTCTGCCGCATGGCGACCTGATTCAGGAAGGCAATGTGGGCTTGATGAAAGCCGTCAAGCGCTTCGACCCGGATCAGGGCGTGCGCTTGGTGAGCTATGCCATGCACTGGATCAAAGCCGAGATTCATGAGTACATCCTGAAGAACTGGCGCATGGTCAAGGTGGCGACCACCAAGGCGCAGCGCAAACTGTTCTTCAATCTGCGGTCCATGAAGCAAGGTTTCAAGGCCGATGCCCTGGATGCCGACACGCACCGCAACCGCCTGTCGGAGCACGAAATCGGCGTGATTGCCGATCAACTCAAGGTCAAACGCGAAGAAGTCATGGAGATGGAAATCCGCATGTCCGGCGGCGACGTGCTCCTGGATCCGGCACCATCGGACGATGGCGAGCAGGCCTTTGGCCCCATCGCCTACCTGGCAGACGCCGCACACGAGCCTACCGCCATGATCGAATCGCGCCAGCGCGACATGCTGGCAAGCGACGGCATTGCGACGGCACTGATCAATTTGGACGACCGAAGTCGGCGCATCGTAGAAGAGCGCTGGCTGAACGTGAACGACGACGGCTCGGGCGGCATGACGCTGCACGAACTCGCGGCCGAATACGGCGTCAGCGCCGAACGCATTCGCCAGATTGAAGTTGCGGCGATGAAGAAAATGAAGAAAAGCCTAGCCGAGTACGCCTGATCATTCAAGGTTTGCCAGAAGGCGCGCAACCCTCACCGGTTGCGCGCCTTTTTTAACGATTGGGGGGTTTTAATGCCTGCATTTCCTTCGCGCCGCGGCGCGCTCGCCTATGGCGCGGGAACGCTGCTCGCGGCGGCACTGCCCCTGGCCCACGCTGCGAGCACCAGCACCCAAGCAATCTGGCCGAGCAGCACGCTCAAGCTCATCGTCGGTTTCCCCGGTGGTTCCTCGCCCGATTTGGTGGCGCGCACGCTCGCCGAACCGCTGGCGCAGGCGCTGGGCCAGAGCGTGGTGGTGGAAAACCGGGTTGGCGCGGGTGGCAACATCGCGGCCAGCACCGTCGCGCACGCCACGGACGGGCACACGCTGGGCGTGATGATCAACGGCAACATGACTATTGCCAAGTTGATTCAACCGCGTCTGAACTACGACCCCTTGAAGGATTTCGCGCCGATCAGCCTGATTGGCACCGCGCCCCTGGCACTGGCAGCGCCCGCCAACGCGCCGGGCGCAAACGCCCAGGAGTTCTTCGCTGAGGCGCGCAAGGCCGGCGACACCTGGAACTACGCCACGCCCGGCGTGGGCACCGTAGCGCACATCGGCATGGAGTTACTCAAAGGCAAGACAGGCATACAGCCCGTGCACGTGCCCTATGCCGGCAACCCCCAGGTGATCAACGCCCTGATCAGCGGCCAGGTACAGCTTGCGCTGCTGCCGCCGGCGATGGCAGCGGCGCAGGCGCGTGGCGGCAAACTGAGGGTGATAGGCCTCACTTCAGCCAGCCGCAGTACGCTGGTACCCGAATATCCGAGCCTCGCCGAGGCCGGCGTAAAAGATTTCAACCTGGAAATCTGGAATGCTGTGGCTGCGCCCAAATCCATGCCGCCCCAAGTCGTGGCGCGCCTCTCGGAACTATTGGCCGAGATTGCGCGGCGGCCCGAAATCCGCGAAAAACTGTTCCAGCAAGGCTGGCAGGTGACCGGCACCATGGCCGAGGGTCTGGCGCGGCGTGTGCAGAGCGACGCTCAATTGCTTGGCGACGTGATTCGCACGCGCCACATTACCGCCCAATAGCCGCGCGCCGCAGCCCCCCACCGCATTCAGCGGTCCATCGGCAGGACCTGGCTCTCCTTCACTTCCTCCATCACCACGTAGCTGTGGGACTGGGCGGTAACAGGAAGTTTTTTCAACATGTCGCCGAGCAGATGGCGGTATTCGTTCATGCCGCCAAGCCGGGCCTTGACGAGGTAGTCAAAACTGCCGGACACCAAATGGCATTCCATCACTTCAGGCACGTGCAGGAGCTCTTGGCGCACCTTGTCGAACACGTCACCCGACTTGGACGAGAGCGTGATTTCCACAAACACCAGCAGCGTTTTGCCGAGCGCGGCCGGGTCCACGCGGGCGTGGTAGCCGGTGATGACTTTGTCGCGCTCCATACGCCGTACCCGCTCGGAACACGGCGACGTGGACAGACCAATCTGCTCGGCCAGATCGGTCATGGAAATGCGCCCCTGGCGCTGCAGGATGTCGAGAATTTTCCGATCAATGCGATCGAGTTCAGTCATTTCAAGCGTCCGGTAACAAAAGAGGTTTCTATTTCAGCCGAAATTCTGGCTGACTGCATATTTTTAAGTGAAATTTATGGCGCAGCTGTCCATAAACTTCCTATAAATCTTGTTGATCTTGGAGCGCACGATGAAAGTCATAGTTCTCGGTGGCGGTGTAATCGGTACCACGACTGCGTATTACCTGGCCCGTTCAGGCGCCGAGGTGGTGGTGCTCGACCGCCAGAGCAGCGTGGCGCAAGAAACCAGTTTCGCCAACGCGGGGCAGGTTTCGCCCGGCTATTCCACTCCCTGGGCGGCGCCCGGCATCCCCTTCAAGGCCATGAAGTGGATGTTCCAGAAGCACGCGCCGCTCTCCATCCGCCCAGACGGCAGCCTGTTCCAGCTGCGCTGGATGGCCGCCATGCTCAAGAACTGTTCGGCCGATCGCTACGCGGTCAACAAGGAACGCATGATGCGTATCGCCGAGTACAGCCGCACGTGCCTGCGCCAGTTGCGTGCCGACACCGGTATCGCCTACGAACACCGCAGCCAAGGCACCCTGCAGCTCTTTCGCACACAGGCCCAGATGGATGCCGTTCAGCGCGACGTCGCCGTGTTGAAGGAATGCGGCGTGCCGTATGAATTGCTGGATCGCGACCAGCTCACCACCATTGAACCGGCGTTGGCGCAAGCGCGCGAGCGCCTGACCGGCGGGCTTCGGCTGCCCAACGACGAGACGGGCGACTGCCAGATGTTCACGCAGGCGCTGGCCAAACTGGCCCGTGGCCTGGGCGTGGATTTCCGCTTCGATCAAACCGTCGAAGGCTTGGTCACCGAAGGCAACCGCATCACCGGAGTGCGCGTGGGCGGCCAGGTGCTGACGGCCGACCGCTACGTATTGGCCTTTGGCAGCTATTCACGCGGCTTCCTGGAGCCGCTGGGGCTCAAGCTGCCGGTGTATCCGGTGAAGGGCTATTCGCTGACGGTTCCGCTGCTGAACCCCGAACTGGCGCCGCAGTCCACCGTGCTGGACGAAACCTACAAGGTCGCAGTCACGCGCTTCGACAACCGCATCCGCGTCGGCGGGATGGCGGAGCTGGCGGGTTTTGATCTCTCGCTCAACCCGCGTCGGCGCGCCACGCTGGAGATGGTGGTGAGCGACCTGTTCCCAGGCGGAGACCTGCCCAAGGCAGAGTTCTGGACCGGTCTGCGCCCCATGACACCCGACAGCACGCCCATTGTGGGCGCCACGCCGTATGTCAACCTGCTGCTCAACACCGGCCACGGCACGCTCGGCTGGACCATGGCCTGCGGCTCCGGCAAGTTGGTGGCCGACCTGACCATGGACCACACGCCCGAAATTCGGACCGATGGCCTGGGCCTCTCGCGCTACCTGCCGCCAGCCCGCACCCGCGCAGCCCGCGCACACTCGGCCGGCGCTGCGGCCTGAAAATCCCTGGCGCGGCGTCTTATTTCGCCTCTTTCAGCAGACTGCGCACATCTGCCGCCACCGCCTCCGGGCCGCTGCCATAGCGGCTGTAGACGCGCAGTCGACCCGCAGGGTCAAAAATGTAGCTGCCCGCCGAATGGTCCATGGTGTAGCTTGTCGGCGTCTGGCCGTCGACCTTCTTGAAATAGATCTTGAAATCCTTGGCAACGGCCGTGGTCTGAGCGTCGTCTCCGCGCAGCGCGACAAAACTGGGATCGAAATTGGCCATGTAGGCCTTGAGCAGCTCGGGCGTATCGCGCGCTGGATCCACGGTGACGAACACCGCTTGCAAGCGCTCACCATCCGGGCCCAGCATCTGCTTGACCTGCGCGAGCTCCTGCATCGTGGTGGGGCAAACGTCCGGGCACTGGGTATAGCCAAAGAACACCACCACCACCTTGCCGGCGAAATCCTTGAGACTGCGCAGCTTGCCGTCCTGGTCGGGCAAAGCGAAGTCGCGCGCGTACTCAGCACCGGTGATGTCCACGCCGCGAAACTCTGGCGCAGACTTGGCACACGAAGCCAAAAGGCCTCCAGCGCTTATGAATAAAGCGCTGATAGCTATCGATTGAAGAGCAGTTCTACGGAGCATGGCGGATTCAAAAAACATAGTGATCCACCAGCAGAGCGGCAAACACGCCGCTCAGATGGATCAGTGAAAAACGAAAAGTACGCCGGGCCAGCGCGTCGGAATAGTTCCGCCACAGCGCAAAACCATAAGCGCAAAAACCCGTGCTGAAGACTACGGCGGCGATCAGATAGATCCAGGAGCTCATGCCGTAGATGAAAGGCATCAGGCAGCCCGCAAACAGGATCAAGGTGTACAGAAACACCTGCAGGCGCGTGAAGACGTTGCCGTGCGTTACCGGTAGCATGGGCAGGCCCGCTTTGCGGTAGTCCTCGACGCGGTACAGAGCCAGAGCCCAGAAATGGGGCGGCGTCCACAGAAAAATGATGAGAAAGAGAATCAGCGCCTCAGGCCCCACGTCGCCGCGCATGGCCGCCCAACCCAGCACGGGCGGCATGGCGCCCGAGGCGCCGCCGATGACGATGTTTTGTGGGGTAAGCGGTTTGAGCACCAGGGTGTAGATCACCGCATAGCCGACAAAGGTGGCAAAAGTAAGCCACATGGTCAGCGGGTTGATCCAGACATACAAAATGGCAGAGCCGGCGCTGACCAGCACGGCAGAGAACATCAGCGCCTGTGTATCCGACAGTTCGCCTTTGGCCGTGGGTCGCCACGCGGTGCGCTTCATGCGCGAATCGATCCCTTTCTCCACCAGGCAGTTGAATGCTGCGGCTGCACCGGCCACCAGCCAAATCCCCAGGCAGGCGATCGCCATGCGCAGAAGCTCAGCCGCCGTAGGCCAGCCGGGCACAGCCAGCACCATGCCGATCAGGGCGCAGAAAACGATGAGCTGGATGACGCGCGGCTTGGCCAGCGCGTAGTACTGGGCCACGCGCGAACGAAAGCGCAGCTCTCCGGAGGTCAGTGTCGTCATAGATGTGCCTCCACGACACGGGGTTGAACCATCGGCGCGGGAGCAGCCAGAGCGCGGGGGCGCTGCGCTTCGAGAATCCAGGTCAGCACCACCACGAGCGCCGCTGCGCCGCCGGTATGGAGCACCGCCGCCGGCAAAGGCCAGTCGAGCACCACGTTGCTCAGCCCGGTGATGAATTGCAGCAACAGCAGACCCGCCAGCCAGCGCGCTTGCCTGGGCCGTACGCCCACACCTGCGCGATGCAACCGCCAGGCCAGGAAGCCAAGAACGACAAACACTGCATAGGCAAACAAGCGGTGGGTGTAATGAATGGCGGTCAGCGCAGAAAAATCGATGGGACGGCCATCGGACAAAACACCCAGCGGGCGCCACAGCGAAAAGCCCTGGGCAAAATTCATGTCCGGCCACCAACTCCCCTGACACGTCGGGAAGCTGCTGCAGGCCAGTACCGCGTAGTTGGTGCTCACCCAGCCACCGAGCAGCACCTGGAGGCTCAGCATGGCCAGCCCCAACCAGGCGAGCTTGCGCAGTCCGGCAGGCTGGGGCATCGCCCCGCCCTCTGCTCCAACCGCCGTCTGGCGCACCGCTTGTACGCACAACAGCGCCAGCAGCACAACGCCACCCGCCAGATGCAGGGTAACGATGGCGGGGAACAGCTTCATGGTGACGGTCAGCGCCCCAAACGCGCCCTGCACGCAGACCCAGACCAGCGTCAGCGTCGCCCAGCCGGGACTGAGGCCATCCAGCGCCCTACCCCCGGCTCGGCGTGCGCGCCGCCACCCCAGCCAGGCAGCCACAGCCAGGACGGTGATCAGCGCTCCGACGCTGGTAGCGAGGTAGCGATGCACCATTTCCACCCATGCCTTGCCGTGGGTGACGGGGCCGCTGGGCAATGCCGTCTGCGCTGCTGAAATATCGGCGTGGGCTCCCAGCGGGCTGGCGTTGCCATAGCAACCCGGCCAATCGGGGCAACCCAGACCCGAATCGGTCAGGCGCGTAAAGGCACCAAACAGCACCAGGTCAAAGGTCAGGAACAAGGTCAGCACGGTCAGTGCCTGCCAGCGCCGCGAGCGCTGGGCGCCGCGATTGCGCCAGAGCACCCAGGCAAGCGGGACCAGCGCGATGAGCGCCCCCATCGCGAGCATGCGCAGCAGCGGGGCCAGATCATAGAGGGGCTGCGCGCTGTTCATGGCTCGCTCGGCCGCCCAGCCGTATCCCATCCGGCCGCGGCACGCAGCAGGCGCTCGATGTCGCGCTTGGCGCGCGCAGCGGCGGCCGCGTCCAAATTGGGGGGAAACCGCATCATCCAGTTGCCCATGGGATCGACGACGTAAAGGTGCTCCTGCAAGGCGTGCCCGGCCTCAGGCTGGAGCCAGCCAGCCAGCGCTTGGGGATCCACACGCAGTACCCGCGCAGTGGAAACCCCTCCACGCAGCGCCTCGGGTACGGCCACGTCATCGCTAAGCAGCCAGACCCAGTCGAGCCGCTCTTTTTCCTTGCCCAGGCTCTCGCGCAGTTGGCGCTGCAGGTACAGCCGCTGCTGGCAATCGGCCGGACAGGCAGCAGGCGCCACGCTGACGAGGAGCCACTGATCTTTCAAGGCGGTCAGGTTTCCGGTGCGGCCTTGCAGATCCACGGTGGGCAATGAAGGCATTGGCCGCTGCGGTTCAATCAAACTGCCAAAGTTGCGATGCCCCTCGGGACGAATGACGTAGTAGGTGAAGTACGACGCCACCACCGGCGCAACGCAAACCAGTAACAGCGCCAACAGCTTCCAGCGCGCACCACGCCCGCTCTGGGCCGAGCGCACGGCATCGCCCACCGGGGGCTGACTGTGCACGGTCAAGCCCAAAGGTTGGACCGCAGCGCTGTCACGCAGCGTGGCGGCGAGGTCGGACGAATTGGAACCAGACATATAAACCCGAAATCAGGCCGCAAAGCGCGAACCATTGGAAAACATAGCCGTAATTTTTCTGCACGCCGGTATCGGGCGGCGGCCAGTGGCGCAGCAAACCCTCGGAAGGCGCGCCGTCCTGTACCACCACCATGCTGGCAAGCGCCAAGCCGGTCTCCGCGCGAAAGGCGTCCAGATGGAGATTCTGCCGGATGCGCAAAAACCCCGGTTCGCCCTGGCTACTTCCCAGGGCATAGATCGGCGTTGTTTCGACTGCCAGGTGCCCGGTGACCGCGGTTTCGCCCTCGGGGGTGACGACAGGCGGCAGCGCAGTTCGCTCCAGGAAATTGCGCGGCGCCCAGCCGCGCTGCACGAGGACCACTGTGCTTTTGCCGGCAAGCTGCAGCGGCGTAACCACCAAAAACCCCTGGTGCCCATCCATCTGGCGGTTGTCCAAGTACACCGTGTACTCTGGCAGCCACCGACCCTGCAGCTCCACGCGTTGGAATAAGAACTTGTCTGCATCGGTGCCGGCTGGCCGGGCAGCCAGCGCCGCTTCCAGTTCCGCTCCAGCAAGTGGCGCCTGAACGCTGCGCGCGGCCAGTTCCGCTGCCAGCGCCTCCTTCTCGGCTGCGCGCTCCAGCTGCCAGCGCCCGAGCGCGGCGGTGCCCAGGATGCCGATACAAGCCGCCAGCGTGACCAACCAGAAACGGGCACTGCGGCGCAGCGAAAAAGAGGCACTCACCAGATAATGGCCTTCATGAAAATTCTTGTCGCACTGGGCTTTCTTGCCATTCTCGCCAGCCTTGGCTCCGCGCTCTTCTTCATGATGCGTACCGGGAAGGACAACGAAAAGCGCGGACAGCGCATGGCCTGGGCCCTGGCGCTGCGCGTGGGTCTATCCATTCTTCTGTTTGCATGCATGCTGCTGGCCTGGAAGCTGGGGTATATCCAGCCCACCGGAGTGCCATTGGAGTGAAAAAGGCGCCTCCGGGGCGCCTTTCTTCTGGCTGCCGAACCCGTTACATCCAATACACGAGCACATAGAGACCCAACCAGACCACGTCCACAAAGTGCCAGTACCAGGCCGCGCCTTCGAAACCGAAATGG
>ERZ724504.660-NODE-660-length-19468-cov-4.773605_pt1 | contig 19468 bp, 20 predicted proteins | sample MGYA00376037_ERZ724504 | MGnify/ENA primary metagenome ERZ724504 (study PRJEB28724, sample SAMN07190888) | wastewater metagenome | isolation source: influent of sewage treatment plant in Hong Hong | place: USA: Christiansburg, Virginia | collected 2016-03-01 ... | reverse complement strand
TAAATTGCTTACCTGCTGGGGCAGCCGTACCCTTCTACCACAAGCATCATTTGCATGAAGAGTTGTATCTGTTCTTGAAAGGAAGAGGACAGTTTCAGGTTGATGAAAAAACCATCGAAATTCGTGAGGGCACTGTTCTTCGCGTATCACCGGACGGCGAGCGAACATGGCGCAACAACGCCGAGGAAGATCTCTTTTATATTGTGATTCAAGCCACGGCGTTCTCAATTGCCACGGAAGGCACCGGGGACGGTTACTCCGTACAACGCAAAGTCGATTGGCCTGCTTGACGAGAGCCCAAACTGATTGCGCTGAACAGAACCAGAAAGCACCTGAAATACATTTCCATGCAGAGTGAAAACATGAAAACTCAAATCGAAAAATCCGAAGAATTTGCCAAGCTGCATCGTAAAGATCACTGCTTTGTCATTCCCAACCCCTGGGATGCCGGCTCGGCCTGCTTGCTTGAACATCTTGGTTTTCCGGCCTTGGCAACTACAGGCGCAGGCTTCGCCTTCGCGCAGGGCAAATCCGACCTCAGCATCAAGGCGCAGGAGATGCTCCCACACCTCTCGCAGCTATGCGCCATGACCAGTTTGCCAATCAGCGCAGACCTCCAGAACGGCTTTGGCCATAGCCCGGCAGAAGCAGCCAAAACCATTATTGAAGCAGCCAAAACCGGTATCGTCGGCTGCTCGATAGAGGATGCAACGGGCGATGCGGCAAATCCGATCTATGATCTGGGGCTCGCCAAGGAACGTATCCAGCATGCAGCGACTGCCGCCAAATCGCTGGGATTCAAATTCATGCTGACCGCTCGCGCCGAAAATTATTTTTATGGCATTCCCGATTTGGCGGACACCATACTCAGGCTGCAGGCGTATCAGGATGCCGGCGCCGATGTGCTATACGCCCCCGGCATTCAAAGCATAGCCGACATCAAATCGATACTCAGCTCAATCGACCGTCCGCTCAACGTGCTTATGGGCTTGCGGGGAGAGCAACTCAGCCTGGCCGAACTGAGCGAACTCGGCGTGAGGCGGATCAGTCTGGGCGGCTCATTGGCCAGGACGGCCTACAGTGCAATGATCAGTGCCGTCAAAGACATCATGTCTACGGGGAAATTTGACTATGCCAGCAACGCCATCACCGGCAAGGAAATCAATGCCATTTTTGACCACCGCCAGCAATAGGAAAGGCCGACCTTCATGAGTGCAGAACAACGAATTCTGGAACTTGGTATTCACCTCCCTGCCGGCAGCGCCCCCGCCGGCAACTATGTGTCTGCCATCCAGACGGGAAACCTGCTGTTCACTTCCGGCAGGGCGCCGCTGCCAATCAACGGCAGACCAGCCAAGGGGAAACTGGGGCAGGAATATTCGACCAAGGAAGGTTACGACCTGGCACGTTCGGCTTGCATCGATCTGCTCGCCGTCCTGAAGAAACAGCTTGGCTCACTCGACAAAATTGTTCGATTTATCGAACTTCACGGTGCCCTTAACACCAGCCCCGAATTTGAAGAACACGCCAAGGTTATGGATGGCGCCTCCGACCTGCTGGTAGAAATATTCGGCCCGGCTGGCGTTCATGTCCGCTCGGTCATTGGCGTCAATTCGCTGCGCAACGGCGTACCACTGACGCTCAAGGCAACGGTTGAGGTATGAAGACGCTTCTTCGTAGCGCAACAGAACTGGATGCAAGCAAGATCACCACGCTGGTTAACCGGGCCTACCGACCAATGGCCGACGAGCGCGGCTGGACGCATGAGGCGGATTTGGTATCGGGACCGAGAACAACGGAGGAGCAAGTTCTTGCTCTATTTTGTTCCCGCTCATCCGTCCTGGTCCTGTGCCGGGGTACCGAGATTGATGCCTGCATCCATGTGACTTGCCGTGAAAGTTGCGCGGATATCGGCATGCTCGCCACGGAACCTGGCTACCAGACACAGGGCCTGGGCAAACAGATCCTCGAATACGCCGAACGCTATGCCTCGGCGCACTTTGGCGCGACAAGCTTCAGGATATCGGTCCTGTCTTCCCGCCCGGAACTGATCGCATTTTACGAACGCCGAGGCTACGCCCGTACCGGGCAAACGAAGAGTTACCCGGCGTCGGCGGGAACAGGCGAACCAATTGTGGACGGACTGCTGCTGGAAGTATTGGTCAAACAGTTAGCCACTGCTTCACATCAAATCGAGAAATTTCCAGAGGGAACCACGGGGTAAGTGCATCTTTCAAAAGAACTTCTGACAGCAAAAGCCAGCCAATAGAAAGTTAGAACTCAGGAGAATGGGCAGACAGGTCATTGCGCCCCACCTGCCGAATCGAAGGAAGATCAATACGGCATTCCATCCTTATGGGTGAAATGCCACTTTTTATCCGCTCCCAGATGGGCCTGGATATCGTCATCCGGATAGGTAGCCGTATCCCCCGGACTCCGGTCACCGATTTCAAGATAGACGACGTCAGCATCGGTCATGTTAACGAGTTGATGCCCGTCGCCCGTTCCCGCCCTGAAGCCGGCACACATGCCGGGCGAAAGCTGCGTCGCCCCGGCATCAGTGATCAGCGTTGGGTAACCCTCAAGAATGAAAACAAACTCGTCCTGACGGCTATGGGCATGGCGTAACGCAGACGACGCCTTGGGAGAAAGGCGCGTCCGATTGACGCCAAAATTGCCAATGCCGAACAAGTCGCCCAGCGGCTGTTTATGTCGCCCCACCACCCTACCCCTGAATGCCGCAGGGTAATTTGACGGGCTTAATCGTGGTGGCGCATCCTGTGCGCGGATCGCCAATGGGAACGCGGTTTTATCCATATCAAGCATTTGATTGACTCATCTTCCGTAGATGGCAGTGACGCTGACCTTGTCGATAAGGTGAGCATTGATCACGAATCCGGCCAAAGCAGCAGTCGCATGCTTGGGTAGTTCGATCTTTTCTGTATTCAGCGCATAGACGGTAAATATGTATTTATGCGGCTTGTCGCCAACCGGCGGGCAGGCGCCGCCAAAGCCGGGCTGGCCAAAGTCGGTTGGCACCTGCACGACATCACCGGGCAGGAGACGCAGGCTGGGATTCCCCGCCGCTTCGGGCAATCTGGTTATGGTTGGCGGGATATTGATCACCACCCAATGCCACCAGCCGGAACCCGTTGCTGCATCCGGGTCGTAAACGGTGAGGGCAAAACTTTTTGTGCCCGCCGGGGGATTGCGCCAGCCAAGTGCCGGTGAGTGATTCGCCCCCTCGCAGCCAAAGCCATTCAACACCTGCTCGGACGACAACCAGCCATTTGCCTTGATGGCCGGAATGCTTAGGGAAAATCCGTCAGCCATGGCTGACATCGAGGTGATCGCCAGGCAAGCGCTTAAAAACAGGGTGCGCGGTGACATGAGTTTGCTCCACGGGTTGGGATGGGACATTGTCACCAGCCAGCCGCCGGATCAGTAGCCCGAACCAATCACTTACTGTGCCAAACCATTCAAGCCTGTTCGGTCAATTTCGATGGCAGGAAGCCGTAGCGTGTGCGAAAGGCGGCCGAAAAACGGCCATGTGACTCGTAGCCGCAGCGTTGCGCCACCTCGCCAACGGGCAGACTGGTGCTTTGGAGCAGCATCAAGGCGGTTTCAAGCCTGACCTCCCGCACCAAACTGCCGACCGTCAAGCCCGCAGCCGAAAGTCGGCGGCACAACGTACTCGAGCTCACATGACAAGCACTGGCCAGGGCATCCACCGTCCACTCGGCGTGTGGGCGTTGCGTAATCAACCTGCGTATGCGATCAGGCCAGGTCAGTTTTTCCGGCGATTTGATGACACATCCCAATTCGGCCAGCATGAGTAACACCTCGATGACCCGGTGCTGCCTCAACACCCCGGCAGCAAGCGGCGAGGCAATAAAATCAGCCACTCGCAGGAGTAACTGCGCCAGATCCGGAGCCACAGTCAGGTTGAAGCAATCGGCAATCGGCGGCAACGGATAAGCAGCCCCGTACGCCTCATGAAACGCCTGTATGGCGCCTTCGCCAAACTGCAGCACAAGCGCCTCATAGCGGCCATGCGGGGCGGGATCGTTGATAACGTCCCACTGCGCCCCTTTGGCCATGACGACAACTTGCCCTGCCCTGATTTTGTGTTCTCCGGCTTGGTGCACCAGGGTCTTGACGCCCTTGCGCACCCAGATCAGCACATCGTCCCGCACCGTTACCGTAGCCACGCGGTGGAACTGACGGGTCGATATCATGCAGGTTGCAGCAGGCGAAAATTCATCCATGACAGAAGGCTGAAGACAAAACCCGATTGTGCCTTATCGGGCCGCCAACATCAGCCGGCCGTTTTCTTCAGTCGCCACGGCGAGAACTGCCCGCAGCGCATGCCGGCTGTCGTTTCTCCTTGGTCGCATTTCCCCGGCGCATGCCAAAGCCGAAAATTCTCAATTGAGAATCGGCAGCTGATGTCGTCCAATAAATATCCAGTCATCAACCCAATCAGGAGCGCTAACGATGGCACATCAGAGCATGAATGCGGCGGACTGCCTTGTGGACTTTCAGCCAAGGGAAATCTCGTTCGACGGTACGCCAAAGCGGGTTTACATCATGGGCAGCGGCCCCGCCGTCATCGTCATACCGGAAATGCCGGGCATCAGCCCGCAGATTGCGCGCTTTTGTCGCTGGGTCAGGGATGCCGGATTTACCGTCTATTTGCCATCCCTGTTTGGCAAGGACGGGGAAGTCCCGAGCGCGACAGAAGGCCTCACCGTGCTTAAAAAAGCCTGCGTCAGCGCTGAATTCAGGGCTTTGGCGGCCAACCAGACCAGCCCGGTGACGGTCTGGCTGCGCGCGCTGGCCAAGCTTGCGCATGCCGAATGCGGCGGGCCGGGAATTGGCGCAATTGGCATGTGTTTTACCGGCAACTTTGCCCTGAGCATGATGCTTGAGCCAGCAATGCTTGCCCCGGTTCTCGCCCAACCCTCCCTGCCGATGAATGATCCGGGCGGCCTGGAAATATCCCCTGCCGATCTGAGCGCCGTAAAGAGTCGCCTTGAACGCGAGGATCTGACAGTGCTGGCCTATCGCTTTCAAGGCGACCGCTTCTGCACCGCCCAGCGCTTCGCGGCCTACTCACATGCCCTGGGCGACCGGATCATCTGCAAAGCCCTGCCCGACAGCGCCGCCCATCCGGCTCCCCCACCCTTCTTTGCCGAGGTGGTTGGCTGCCCGCACAGCGTCGTTACCGCACACCTGATTGACGAAGCCGGCCAGCCCACCCTGCAGGCCCGTGACGAAATTCTGGCATTCTTTGCGCACCGGCTTTTACCAAATCGCGCGCGGACTGGCTCCCTCCCCTGTCAAGGGGAGGGCTGGGGAGGGGTTTGATTGATAAACAATAGATCGTGAACAGCTTCCAAGCGCATTTGGTTTTTGTTAAACATAATATGGGTTATTCCCCATCAGGAAATCACATGTCGATTCCATTATCGCGCCTACCCTCGCTGGATCTTGTTCGCGGATTCGTTGCCGTCGGACGACGCATGAGCATTACCCTTGCTGCCGACGATCTTTGCCTGACCCAGTCGGCGGTAAGCCGGCAAATCCACGGTTTGGAGGAAATCCTCGGGGTCAAGCTATTGGTTCGCGGGCACCGGTCGATTGCCTTTACCGCTGAAGGCGAACGGCTCTTCCGTAGCGCGGATGGCGCCGTGCAACAACTGCAGGATGTCTTTGCCAGCCTGATCATTCCACGCGGGCGCAGACCGGTCACGGTGACAACAAGTACGGGCGTTGCAAGTTTGTGGCTGCTGCCTCAATTGGGCGTATTTCAAACACAATGGCCCGGCATTGATGTCCGTCTGGCGGCATCCAACCGGATCCTGGACATGAAAGCAGAAGGCGTCGATATCGCCCTGCGCTATTGCGCCACCGCCCAGGCACCGGCTGGCGCCATCCGACTCTTTGGAGAAAAAATTGTCCCCGTAGTCCACCCCTCGCTTGGGCTAAGCAAATTGACAAGCGCCGACACAATTGCAAAGTTGGTCCTGCTCGAATTCGATGACCCGAAGCGCCCCTGGCTGCAGTGGAGTGAATGGCTGGGCGCGGCAGGGCTTGAGAAGGCAAAGCCCAAGGGAATCCTGCGCTTTAACCAATACGACCTGGTAATCCACGCGGCGCTTGCCGGCCAGGGCGTGGCGCTTGGCCGCCAGAATCTCATCGAGCCGCTATTGGCCGATGGACGGCTGGTCTCGCTGGCCACGTCGCACAAGCATTCGGGCGACGATTACGCTTACTGGTTAGTGCTTGCAGCGCAGCAGCCCAGGGAAGAAGTCCGAATTGTCGCCGACTGGCTTCAGCAAATTGCACGCGAGCTTGCCGAGTAGCGGCAGCGCCACCCGGTACGCATTCCAGAAGCGCATGTCAGTCGGAATTTAAGTCGTTTGAAACGATGTGGCCTCAAGGCGCAAACTCCATTCAAGTAGTGATTCACCTTCGCCACACGTCGGGTTTGCAACTGAATCGGAGACCTTATGCCTGCCATAGCCCCATCCAACCCTGTACCGCACGTCCACCAAAATGACCGCTACTCGCCATGGAGCCGGCAAATACCAACGGTCGTCGCCGAAATGGGTTATCTGAAAGCAAGCGACGGCAATCCTTTTACCTATATGTACGAGCCGCCAGCGGGTATCGAAAGGCAGAACTGCGAGTTTGAGCTGGTGCGGATGCCGATTCGCGATGCTCGTCACTTGCCATCCCGGCCCAGCCTCGACGTTGAAGGATTTGCCCTCTGGGATGCACCAACACTGGTCACCGATTTCCGCAACGAGCAGGAGATCATTGCCAGATACCATGCCGAGACGTCAGAACTGGTCAGGGCCGCCACCGGCGCAACAACAGTGATTGTGTTTGACCACCAGGTGCGCAAGCGTGAGGCAGGACGCCCGCCCCTCGCGTTTGGCCGCAGCGGCGACGGAAGCAATCCGGGAGCCGTCGGACGGGTGCATGTCGACTATTCCGAGGAGACCGGCCAGAAACGCCTCAATCTGGTTTTGCAGGATACTGAGCGTTGCAAAGCCGTTGCCAGATTCGCCATCATCAATGTCTGGCGCTCAATCAAAGGGCCGGTGCTTGATACACCGTTGGCCGTTTGCGATGCGCGTTCGGTCGGCGCCGGCGATCTGGAGGCTTGCGAAATCAGGTATCAAGACCGCAGCGGCAAAATCTATCTGCTGCGCCACGCAAACCGGCACAGTTGGCACTACTACTCGGCCATGGAACGCCATGAGGCCCTGCTGTTCAAACAGTACGACTCATTAATCAACAGCGTGTCCCGCTTCACGCCGCACGCGGCATTCGATCACCCCGAGGCAACCGCAGCCACGCCGCTGCGCGAGAGTATTGAAGTCCGTTGCCTCGCACTATTCAACTGAAGCTTGCCAATTTCTGTTCATCGTCCCTGAATACCGGAGAAACCCATGCCTCACTCAAGCCCCAACAACCCGCGCCAGACTATCGAGTTCTGGTTTGATTTTGCCAGCAACTACAGTTACCTCACCGCCATGCGCATCGAAGAGCTTGCCGGCAGCCAGGGGGTTGATGTGGCATGGCAGCCATTTCTGCTGGGCCCCATCTTTCAATCCTTTGGCTGGGAGTCTTCCCCGTTCGTCCTGCAAAAACAGAAAGGCGAATACACCTGGAAGGACATGGCGCGCCAGGCACGCAAATATGGCGTCGACTGGGTCAAACCGACCGCATTCCCGCGCCGCGCCATTCTGCCGGCGCGGGTTGCCACGCTGGGAAAAAATGAGCCATGGATCGGCGACTATGTTCGCGCAACCATGGCGCGCAACTTTGCTGAAGACAAGGACCTCGATACGGAAGACGCCGTGCGCGAAGTCCTCGCCGAACTCAACGTGAACGCCGACCAAATCATTGCGCAAGCCCAGTCTGATGAAAACAAACTGCAATTGCGGCAGGCAACCGAGACTGCCGCCCGGCGGGGCATCTTTGGTGCGCCAATGTTTTTCGTTGGCGATGAAATGTTCTGGGGGAATGACCGCCTCGAGGATGCCCTGGATTTCGCAAAATCCCAGGCGCGATGAACGCCATATCACCCCGAGGACAGGCATGGCTGGATGCCGGGTTTTCCATCTGGCCTATGCCGTGTCCATTCACCACCTTGATCACACCTTTTTTCTTTCGTGAATCCGGTGCCGATCTGGTGTTTCGTGTCGAATTGGAGGCGCAACATTGCAATGGCGGCGGCACGGCACACGGCGGCTTTTTGGCAACCCTTGCCGATCTGGTCCTCGGCTACAACATCAACCAGCGCATTCCGAAGAACTGGCGAATCGCCACGGCAAACCTGTCCATCCAATACCTGGCTCCCGCCCAACCGGGACAGTGGATTGAAGGCAAGGCGGATCGGGTAAAGATCGGCAAAAGGCTTTGTCATGCCTCAGGCACCCTCGATGCAGAAGGGCTGCCGATTATTGCAATGCATGCCACCTTTGCGGTTATAAGCAGCACTTGATAGCGCAACGAACATCAACTAGCGAATCGTAAAAAACTAGTTGCTGGCACTATCCCGAAACAATTTTCCCGCGCGGTATTCACTGGATTGGAAGTATTTCTTGCTAAGTCTGTTGGCACACAGACCTGGCAACGAATTCGAACTACTTTTCATATCCAACAACCAAATCGGGAAAGCTCGCGCATCTCATGGCCAATGCAATCCAAGGCATACCCAGTGCCTACCTGGCGAACCAGATCATCAGCACATCGGTGGTTTTGCAACGGGCTATCCTCGCAAAGTCGTTACAGTCTCTCGCAAGTACCACGGTGAGCTTGGGGAGTACTTATGAGCCCCTTACTTACAACGCGACGGGATTGTTTGATGCGGCGAGCTCAAGCCTGAGCGCAGCCTTCAATCAATTAAGCTCAAGCTTGGTAAGCATTGCGAACTCGGGCAGCGCTTCTGAACAAGCCAACAATAATCTGGCCGCTGCGCTGGAAGCTACCACCCTCGCAGAAAACTCGAGCGCTCTCGACAAGGCGCTCGCCAAATCAGTGACCAATCAGCTTCTTATCAACGCCCTTGCCATTGCAGCCAATACCAGTTCAAGTGGTGCAGCAACCAACAGCGAAATCAGTAAGCTGACTGAAATTGGTAAACAGTCAATCACCTCCAACAGTACCGAAATGCTGGACGAACTTTTAACTGCCAGTATCAGACCGCCCGACACCGTGACAACAGTCATTACCAGCGAAGATGTCGTCAGCAAGACCGACAGCGTTACATCACCGCCATTACTTACGCCAACGGCCCAGTCCGTTACAGCAGAGCCCAGCACGGTAACGTCCAGCACGCCAGCGACGACGAGTAATGTTGTTGTGACAAGCGTTGCAACAACAAACAGCCCAAGCTCCATTTCTGTGGTCGTGAATCCGCCGGCCAGTAACACCATTCCTGATTCTGTGTTGCAGGCAGTGGTCACCGTCACTCAAAACCCGGCCTACCCAAATCTGGTCGCTGGTCAATACGTAGGCATGGCCGCTTCAATGGCACCCCCCCCCTCAGTTATTCCTCCAACGATCAGGCTAGAGGAAATAAAGCCTGTTATCGCAATTCCAGCGATCACCGCCCTGAGCAAGCCAGGCGCCCAGTCCGGCCGGGATGACAACCCGGCCTCGGGTTACCGGCAACGCAAGACAAATTCCGTGCGTACGTAGGTGTGCAATCAATTTTCAACGCCAAGTTGCGGAATTGTTCGATCGCCTAACTAAATTCAACTTACCCCAAACTCAGCACTTCGGCGGGAACGGCCAACGACGCTATGTGCGTCAGCGAACAGAGTTTGATTTCGAACCATATAGACTTCCGCAATAAGAGCTCTCAGCCCATATTGGCCATATGTTTGAAGCGGGCAGACCTCACCATGTGAAAAACATGCCAAGCATAGGATGCAGATGAATTCTCGAATTGCCGCTGTTACGGTATTTATATTATTCGGATCTGGCATAGGCTGCCTCAGCGTACTTGCGGCTGAAAAGCCACCCGAAGCACCGACAATTCTGGATGCGCATCAATATGTCGAGTCCGTAGTTTTAAACAACGGGGTTGCCGCGCTTTATACGTTATCCAGGGACGGAGAGATTCTTGGATACGTCAATTTCCCTGTTCGCAAATACAAAGGGGTGGCTTGTAATTCAGCAATCACCCTGAGTAGTGGGGCGAAAATAGAATTCAACTGGGCACTTGTCAGTGAGGCACAAGCCAATGATGGCCAACTTGGCATGTGGCGCAACCAGAATGTTATCTACGAATACTTTCACATGCTCACGATTGAAGGCGGGATTGTTGCCATCCCGTCTAACAACATTCCAAAACTGATCCTCGCTGTCAACAATGAAGTTTCCCGGAATAGATTATTGAAAGCCATTAACTTGTTGTCTTCAACTTGCCGAGGGAAATCAAAATTCGACTAGCTTCGTATCCAAGAATGGCCATTCTGTTAGGAATTTTCATTACAACTGGGCGCGAAGAATAAAGTCTGTCGGGTTGCCCGAAACATGAAAATCACATTCATTGCGTGGAAATGAAGTTGGTCGGGGCCTGATATAGCCCGCATTTTGAGCGCCGGCTCATCGGCCATAACAGCCGTTCGAGCCTCCACACTCTTCGGTCAGCATTACGTCGATTACCTGCCGTCCGGTTAGCGGAAAGCAGTCCTTCAAATTGCACCAAACAAAGTGTTTTTAGTTTGATGACCGCATAATGGATGCTAACGCCATGGTGTCATGGCGACTATCCGATCAGAAGACGGGCGGAGGAAAACGTGGAAGAAATTCGCAAAGAGATTTCAGATTGGCTGCTTGCGCAGCCCGATTGGTTGCAGGAAGCGGCTGAACGCCTGTTGCGGCAGGGCGACCTAGGGGCTTCCGATCTAATCGATCTGTGCTCGATGATCAAGACTCTCGAAGGCAGGAAGACGACAAATCACCGGACTTTTGGCGGGTTGCTAAATACCCCAAAAATCAAAGGCGAGATGCACATATCGTCTCTCGGAGAGATTGGCGGAATCGAAAACCTGGCCCCGAAAGAGCCATTGCTTCTCGGCAAGGGCAATCTTGTGGTCATCTACGGCCATAACGGGTCAGGAAAATCGGGTTACACCAGAATTCTCAAAAAGGCATCCGGGAAGCTCCGTGCCCTTCCTCTCAAACCAAACGTTTTTGCGGCTACCCCGGCCTCCCAAAAGTGCCGAATCGTCTATGAGTTATCAGGGGTAAAAAAGGATATTGAATGGGATGCCGCAGGTTCCGACATCGGCGATCTGCGCGCGATGGACGTATTCGACAGCGAAGAGGCTTCACACTATCTTCGAAACGAGAGCGCTGCCTCATACACTCCGCCCGTCGTCGGAATGTTCGAAGCGCTTGCTTGGACATGCGACCAAGTAAAAGCAATGCTTCAAAACGAGCAAGTCGCATTGGCGAGCGCTCTTCCTGCTCCTCCACCTGCATTTTCTCTGGCAGAGCCGATCCAACGTTATAGAACGCTGCGTCCGGAAACAACTGAGGCAGATGTTGAATCGCTTCTCAAATGGACGGAAGAGGATGCAAAAAAATTAGCGGACATAACAGAACGGCTGAAAGTTGCCGACCCTGCCGCGCTTGCAAAGCAGAAGCGAGCGACGAAGGGCCAGACCGATCAGCTTGTCGAAATGCTAAAAACAAGCGCAGAGGCATACGGAGAAAAAAATCTGGCGGTAGTCCGAAACCTTTGTACGATTTCGGCTAGCAAACGCCGGATCGCAACGGAGGCCGCGCAGGTGTCATCCTCAAAACTGGATGGCGTAGGTGGCGAAACATGGCATCGAATGTGGGAGGCGGCTAGGGAATATTCCAAGGTCGCATATCCGGCGGTTCCATTTCCCGTTACGGAAGGGGCAAGATGCGTTCTCTGCCACCAAGAGATCGGGCAGGAAGCCGGCAGCCGTTTGCGCGATTTCGAATCCTTCGTACAGGGCAAGCTGGAAGCAGAGGCAAGAGTCGCAGAAAGCCAATATGCCCAAGCGCTGAAATCGCTTCCCGATATTCCTTCGGCGGCGCAGATAGAGACTGTCTGCGAGGCAGCCGGCCTCGGAACGGACGAATGGAAGAACTATCTGTCGTCCGTGTGGACGAAGGCTGCGCATTCCCGGGCGGCAATAATGGCCGGAGAAACCCAAGGAGCGGTGCCACCTTTCCCTGACGTCTCGGAAACGCTTCAAAACCTTCTTGCCTACTCCGGACAGCTTGAATCGCAGGCAGTCCAGTCTGATAAGGATGCGGCCGGCTTCGACCGAGCGGCTGCTGCTAAACAGAAGACTTCGTTGGAGGCCAAGCAATGGATCTCGCTGCAAGCGATCGCTGTTCGAAACGAGGTGGTGCGGCTTCGGCGAATAAAAGAATTCGAAGAGTGGAAGTCCTTGGCGAATTCACGTCCTGTTTCAACCAAGGCGGGGGCTATTTCCGAGAAGGTGATTACCCAAGCCTATGTCCGGCGTTTTAACGATGAATTGAGACTCTTGGGTGCCGGCAGGATCAAGGTAGAACTCGTCAAGACCAAGACCGAAAAAGGAAAGGTTCTGCACAGGCTTCAGTTGAGAGCTGCGCAGCAACGCCAACCGATCGAACTTGTGTTGAGCGAAGGGGAGAGAAGGATTATTTCCCTTGCAGCATTTCTCGCCGATGTGACGGAAAAACCCTACTCTGCGCCATTCGTGTTCGACGACCCGATCTCATCGCTTGATCATGATTTCGAATGGAGCGTGGCGTGCAGATTGGCCGAACTTGCCAAGGAACGGCAGGTTCTCGTCTTCACCCACAGGCTCTCGCTATACGGAGCTATGGACGACGCCGCCAAAAAGCAGGGTGATGAATGGAAGAAAAAGCATCTGAGCCAGTTATGCATCGAGTCCTATTCAGGAACTTCCGGGCATCCGGTCGCGCAAGCGGCATGGAACAGCAAAACCACGACCGCCAACAACATTTTGCTTGACCGTCTCGTTGCGGCCAAAAAAGCAGGGGACGCAGGGGGAGGCGATACTTATAGGGCTCTAGCGCAAGGCATTTGCAGCGATTTTCGAAAGTTGCTGGAAAGAACCGTTGAAGACGATCTGCTCAACGAGGTGGTAAAGCGTCACCGAAGAAGCGTGACGACCGACAACCGAATTGGAGCGCTGCATTTGATTCGACCGGAAGACTGCCAGATGATCGACGATTTAATGACCAAATACTCTTGCTACGAGCACAGCCAGTCGTATGAATCCCCCGCCTTTATTCCGGAGGAACCAGAGTTGCGAGTGGATATCGAGTCTTTGCGCGATTGGCGGAAGGAGTTTTTTGATAGGCGCAAGGGCGGGTAACCGAGGCATTGTGGCCCGATAGAAACAGCGGGCTTAACGTCCGCTTCGGCCGAATTGCGGAAGTTCAAAAAGTGAAGCCCGGCAATTGCCGGGCTTCAATTACATCGATAGTCCGACAGACTTAATTCTCGCCCGACAGACTTGATTATTTCCCATCATAACAATTACCAGTTTGGCTCGCGCTCCGGTGTAGCCGTGATCCGGTGAATGCTGAGGTCGGCACCTTCGTATTCCTGCTCCTGATCCAGCCGCAGTCCCACAAATAATTTCAGGCCACCATAGACCAATGTGCCGCCGACCAAGGCGACCACGATGGCCAGTGCCGTCATGATCAATTGCGGCATGAAGGCAATGCCGCCCGCTCCACCTAGCGCCTTGCTGCCGAAGATACCGGCCGCCAGCCCACCCCAGGCACCGCACAGGCCGTGCAGGGGCCAGACGCCAAGCACGTCGTCGATTTTCCAGCGGTTCTGGGTCAGGGTGAACATGACGACAAACAAGCCGCCAGCGACCGCGCCAACCACCAGCGCACCCATCGGGTGCATCAGGTCGGAACCGGCACAGACGGCGACCAGACCAGCCAGCGGGCCGTTATGAACGAAGCCGGGGTCGTTCTTGCCCAGCAGGAGGGCCGCCAAGGTGCCGCCGACCATCGCCATCAGCGAGTTCAGGGCGACCAGTCCGGAAATCTTGTCCAGCGTCTGGGCGCTCATCACGTTGAAACCGAACCAACCGACAGTCAAAATCCAGGCACCCAGCGCAAGAAAGGGGATGGATGAAGGGGGGTGTGCAGAAATTCGGCCATCCTTACCGTAGCGACCATGACGCGCACCAAGAAGAAGCACAGCCGGCAAAGCAATCCAGCCGCCCATTGCATGCACTACAACGGAGCCGGCAAAATCGTGGAATTCTTCGCCGAAGGTGGCTTTGAGCCAGGCCTGAATGCCGAATGCCTGGTTCCAGGCAATGCCTTCGTAGAAGGGATATACAAAGCCGACGATCAAAAAGGTGGCGGCCAGTTGCGGGTTGAATTTGGCGCGCTCGGCAATGCCACCGGAAATAATGGCGGGGATGGCGGCAGCAAAGGTGAGCAGAAAGAAGAACTTGGTCAGTTCGAAACCATTCTTCTCCATCAGGGTATCAACACCGCTGAAGAAGTGGATACCATAGGCGATGCCGTAGCCGACGAAGAAATAGGCCAGGGTCGACATGGCAAAGTCGGTCAGGATTTTGACTAGCGCATTGACCTGATTTTTTTTGCGCACCGTGCCAAGTTCAAGAAATGCAAAGCCGGCGTGCATCGCCAGCACCATGATGGCCCCCAGCAAAATGAACAGCACATTGCTACCGGATTGATAAGCGTCCATGCAACCTCCAAATCAACGAATCCGGAAGCGAAAGCAAGCACCATTCCAGTGCATGGAATGGGTTTCAAATCAGTGCATTAGGAAATTTGGCGCACCAAATACTCGCACACGTTTGGTGCATTTTTATTCTTGCCGCCTGCTTTTGGTGCGACTCTAACTTATTTGGTTGCCGCCTCTGCCGGCAGCAGCACCCACATTTTTCCTGCCTGCTTCATGCGCCCAGCCAGTTCCCCGGCCTCTTTGCCAAAGCCCCAGAAAAAGTCAGCACGTACGGCACCTTTGATCGCGCCGCCCGTGTCTTGCGCCATGACCAGGCGGTTCATTGCCTGATTGGAATTCGGGCGGGATGTGGCGAGAAATACCGGCGCACCCAGCGGCACCGAACGTGGATCGACAGCAATGCTGCGCTCTGCAACCAGCGGCACACCAAGCGCACCTTGCGGGCCATCCGCACTATTCGGCACTTCGCGGAAGAAAACATAGCTCGGATTGGCGTTGAGCAGATCATTCAGGCGCGCCGGATTGGCCCGTGCCCAAGCCTGTATGCCCTGCATTGAGGCCTCTTCCAGCTTCAATTCACCACGTTCGATCAAAACTTTGCCTATCGACTGATAGGGATGGCCGTTCTGATCGCCGTAATTCAGGCGGACCATGCTGCCATCAGGCATTTTTACGCGCCCGGAACCCTGCACCTGCAGGAAAAAGAGTTCGACCGCATCATCGGTATACAACAGCGTGCGACTCGGCACCTTGTCACCACGTGCGCCAATTTCGGCGCGCGACCAATACGGTACAACTTTGTTGCCCTCAAGACGGCCACGCACGCGCTTGTCTTTCAACTCGGGAAAAATCGCCGAAAGATCAATAGTCAGCAAATCATCCGGCACGCCACGCACAGCTTGCGCGAAGCTGCTGGTCTGCGTCCGGCTACCGCGCAACAAGGGTTCGTAATAGCCGGTGACCAACCCGTTTGCATTGCCATCGGCGGCCAGAATGGCATGCGGCTTGAGATTCGTTTCGAAAAACTGGCGAGTATTTTTGCCGTTGTGCGCCTTGGCCAAATCACAAACGCGTTTCCATGCCGGCCCGTGTGGCTTGCTCACCATGCCACGGCAGGATTGCAAGAACGCCGGCCAGGCGGCATCCAGATCATCGCTGGCCCAACCCGGCAAATCGCTCCAGTTGGCGAGCTGCAAACTGCGCGAGAAGGCGACCGGTGGCGCAACTGTCGTCACTGGCGGGCAACTGGGGCAAGGAGCACATGTTACGGTCGACGGGCAAATCGGGGCATTTTTTTCGGCTGGCAACTGGCTACAAGCAGCAAGCCACAGCGAGGACAGCAAGGCGATAGTTTGGATTTTTATCATGGCATTGTTTAGAGTTCGCATTTTGCTGCGCAGTATACCCGCCACCATGACCGACTCCCTGCAACTCACCCGCCTGCTTTCCCGCGCTGAAGCCGTTCTCGAACGCTTCGAGGCGACACTCCCGCCCGCCCCGCCGTTGCCGGACTGGAAAGATGCCATCGCATTCCGCTGGCGCAAAAATTCCGGACGCGGCTGGTTGCAGGCCGTACGCAATCCGCATCCGATCCGGCTCGCCGATTTGAATAACATCGACGATCAAAAGGAACGCATCACCCTCAACACACAACAATTCGTCACCGGCCGCCCGGCCAACAATGTGCTGCTCACCGGTTCGCGCGGCTCGGGCAAGTCGTCACTGGTCAAGGCGGTGCTCAACGAGTATTCAGCCAAGGGGTTGCGCCTGATAGAAGTCGACAAGGATGATCTGATTGATCTGCCGGATATTGTCGATTTGCTCGATGGCCGCCCGGAGCGCTTCATCATCTTCTGCGATGACCTCTCGTTTGAATCCGGCGAAACCGCCTACAAGGCGCTCAAATCGGTGCTTGATGGCTCCATTTCAGCGCCACCAGAGAACGTGCTGATTTACGCCACCTCGAACCGGCGCCATCTGATGCCTGAGTATTTTGCCGAAAATCTCGACACCACCCGCGTCGATGATGAAATCCACCCGGGCGAAGCAACCGAAGAAAAAATCTCGCTCTCCGAACGCTTTGGTTTGTGGATTTCCTTCTACCCCTTCAGCCAGGATGATTACCTGAACATCGTCAATCATTGGCTGCGCCATTTTGGCCTCAGTGAAAAAACCATTGCCGACTGCGAGCGCGATGCGCTGAACTGGGCACTCGGGCGCGGCTCGCGCTCAGGGCGCGTTGCCTGGCAATTCGCCCGCGACCTGGCTGGGCAGCAAAAACCGAGCGGAAAGAAAAGCAAGTGAGCCAGATTGTTGAAGTAGCCGCCGCCGTCATGCTGCGCGCCGATGGCCGCGAGTTCTTGCTCGCCCAGCGCCCGGAAGGCAAGGTCTATGCAGGCTACTGGGAATTTCCCGGCGGCAAGGTGGAACCCGGCGAAAGCGTGCGTCAGGCGCTGATTCGTGAATTGCAGGAGGAACTGGGGATCACGGTCACCGCCTGCTCACCCTGGCTAACCCGCCAATTCACTTATCCGCATGCCACCGTGCGCTTGAACTTCTGGCGGGTAACGGCCTGGAGCGGCGAGATCGGCATCACGGCGCCGCTCGAACATGCTGCGGTCGACTGGCTGGAATGCGGAAAAAATTCGACTGTCGCGCCCATCCTCCCGGCCAACGACCCCATTCTGAAGGCACTTGCCCTGCCCACGACAATGGCGATCACGATGGGCGAAACAGAAGGTGTCGAACGCCAGTTGGAGCGTCTGGAAGAAGCCATGCAAAACGGCCTGCGCCTGATTCAGGTGCGCGACAAAGGCTGGCCGGAAGCACAACGCCTGTGGTTTGCCGAGAGCGTTTGTCGAATCGCCCGTGGCTATGGTGCGCTGGTCGTCATCAACGATAGCGAAAGCATTGCGCGCGCCGTTAACGCCGACGGCATTCATCTTTCAGCGACACAACTGGCTACATGCACGGCACGCCCCGACTTCAACTGGGTTGGCGCCTCCTGCCATAACGCTGCTGAGATTAAGCGTGCGGGTGAGCTTGGACTGGATTACGCCTTGCTTGGTCCGGTGCTGCCGACGCCCTCGCACCCGGAAACTGCCGGCTTGGGCTGGAACCAGTTTGCCTGCGAAATTACCGGCAATACGCTCCCGGTTTTTGCACTAGGCGGAATGAGGAGGGAATTTCTGTCCGAAGCGCAAAGCCACGGAGCACAAGGCATTGCGCTTATGCGTGGCTGGTAGCGTCGGGGACTCCGCTGCCAGGATCGTTGCTGCCTTCCTGCACCGGAATCCGGTAGGATTCGTTGGCCCAGCAGCCAAGATCAATCTGTTTGCAACGATCAGAGCAAAACGGTCGCGAAGGGTTGTCGGTCGACCAAAGGGAATATTCGCCGCATTGCGGACAACGAACCTTGCGTGCCGTCATTACAGATTACAGAAGGTAAAGTTGAAGAATCTATGAACCATAGTAAATACTTAGTATTTCATTGAGAAATTTATTCTAGCTACACGATCAGCTACACAAATCATTTTGATCAATCTGGTGTAGTTGCTCATCAGGGAGGATAATTGTATCGCTCATACCGTAGCAGCATGGAATTAGAATTTGTCTTTGATCTTCTCCACAAATCGCCCCTGACTTCAAGTGGCGTCATCTAACCGTGAATAATCATGACCACTTCCAAGCCACAAGAAAGCAGCTTGCAACAGATTGACGCCAAATCTATAGCAGATAATCTTGAAATCCGCAACATTTTTAAACTCGACTTTTGGACAGTGGATGAGGGGATTGACTATCTACAGGGCTTATTTCGAGAATATGTCGTTGGCGTCGGCGCTTCTGAGTTTCTAATGCTCGACGGCAAACGCTACTCATCCATTGAACATAAAGCTGAAATTGATCAGTTCAATGTGCGGTATAGCCTCTTGAAGGAAATATGGGATCGTACAAAGAAAAAGCGGGATAAATATCCACCTAGGGTTTTTATTGACTGGGGGATAAAGCACCGTGAGCTTTCAAAAATGTCCTGGTACGACAGTGCATTAGAAATTGGGCTACTTGAGGACATTATGAAGCCCATACCAGCCAAAACAACCGAAGATCAAAAGCTAACGAATTCCGAAAGGCAGAAATTGTTATCAATAATTGCGGGGATTCTGAAGGCAAAATATAAGTACACAGATCATGGTATTCAGGGCATTCTCATTCACGACATCGAAAAAGCTGGACTTACAATTAGTCCAAATGCAATGAGCAAACACTACCACGCAGCAATTAGTCTTCTAAAGGCTGCCGCCAAGGAATAATCACAAAGCCTCAATTGAGGATTTCAAATCCTCAATTGAGGATGACTTTCGGCATCACATGAAAAAATTCACCCTGTTTTCAACAACCAGCAGGGTGACTCAAGATGTATCAGAAAGACCAAGTCTCAGCAGAACTAGCCAACTTCGACAAGTTGCCTGACACTGCAAATGTTCGTTTGCCGACGGTAAAGCAACTATACGGTGTTTCAGCCGCAACAGTCTGGCGCCTCTCCGGGAAAACGATTCCAGCCCCGCGCAAGCTTTCCGAACGTGTCGCATCATGGAATGTTGGTGAGCTGCGTGCAGCCCTCGGCGTGAAGAAAGGGGGTTAAAGGTGAAAATCACTCCAATCTCTTCGAATGGCGATTTCGAAGCACCCCCGACACAAATG
>ERZ724504.650-NODE-650-length-19614-cov-5.101846_pt1 | contig 19614 bp, 16 predicted proteins | sample MGYA00376037_ERZ724504 | MGnify/ENA primary metagenome ERZ724504 (study PRJEB28724, sample SAMN07190888) | wastewater metagenome | isolation source: influent of sewage treatment plant in Hong Hong | place: USA: Christiansburg, Virginia | collected 2016-03-01 ... | reverse complement strand
CAGCGGTCTCTGACTCGCGCTCAATGCGCAAGACGGGGTTGGATTCACCGGTCAGCAGCGCTTCATCCGCATGGGTGGTGCTGCGCACGATATGCCCGTCCGCCGGGAAGGCTTCGCCGGTCAGTACACGCACCACATCGCCCACGCGCAGGCGGCGTGTGGCCACACGCTCAAACTCGTCCGAATCGGCCTGCTGGCGCAGCACCGAATCGGGCAGGCGGTTCATCACCGCTTCCAGCGCGCCAGCAGTGCGGTCGCGCAGGCGCAGCTCCAGCCAGCGGCCGGTGAGCAGGAAAAAAACGAACATGGTCAGCGAGTCAAAAAAGACTTCCTGACCAAAAGGCCCCGTCGGGTCAAACGTGCCCAGCGTGCTGATGATGAAGGTGATCAGCATGCCAATGGCCACGGGCAAATCCATGCTCACGCGGCGTTGGGTAATGTCTTTGATTGCGCTCTTGAAAAACGGGCCACAGCAAAACAGCACCACGGGCAAAGAAATCACCCACGATGCCCAGCGCAGCAGCGTTTCCATCTCCAGCGACAAATCGCCAGGAATGGCTGTGTACGCAGGCCATGCATACATCATCACCTGCATCATGCACAGACCGGCCACCAGCCAGCGCCAAAGCGCGCGGCGTGTTTCGGCCTGGCGCAACTCACGCGCAAAGGCGTCGCGCGCAGGCAGGGCGCGGTAACCGGCGCGCGCAACGGCCTCCATCCACTGGGATGGAAGCACATCGGCGGGACGCCACTCGACACGGGCTCGGCGCGTTGCAGCACTGACTTCGGCTGCCTGAACCCCGGGAACGGCGCGTAGCGCCTCCTCGATGGTTAGCGCGCATGCAGCACAGTGCATGCCCTCCAAAACTACAAAAGAGTCCCACACCGGAGACTCGGTTGTATTTTCGGAGATTGGAGCCTTGGAGCTTTGGCCAGCGGGGCGGCCAAATGAGCTCCATTCTTGCGGGTCGTCCAGCAGATGCGTAAGCGTCTGTGGCGAGTTCAGAAAACCAGTGTCAGCAACAGCGTGCTCCGCCGTGGTGGGCTGGATATTCGGGTGTTGGGACATGTTTCAAGCGTAACGACGTCAGATGATAACGACCTTGACATTAATCAACCGTTAACTGCCCAATCTACTTATGCTTGTATTCAACAAGGCCATCAACTAACAAGGAGAACACTATGTACAACCGAATCCTGATCGCAACCGACGGCACTGAACTCTCAGACAAGGCCGTGCATGCTGGCCTGGATCTGGCCGCTTTGTGCGGCGCAAGCGTGCTTGCGCTGAAGGTGGTCTCACACTATCCGCGCAGCTACCTGGAAGGCAGCGACCTGCTGGACATCAAGGAAGCCAAGCGCATCGAAGAGCAGTGGACGGAGCAAGCTCAGACGCTGCTGGACGGCGTCAAAGCCTTTGGCCACGAGCGAAAAGTCACGGTCACCACCCAAATCGCTCACTCCGATCTGGTGGCCGAATCGATTGTGGAAGCTGCCAAAAAGCACGACTGCGACCTGATCGTCATGGCATCGCACGGCCGCAAGGGCCTGCAGCGCCTGCTGCTGGGCAGCGAAACTCAGCACGTTCTGACGCATTCGCACGTGCCCGTTCTGGTGCTGCGTTAAGTACCCAGAGTTAATGAGATAACGCTCATAAAACAAAAGCAGCTTGCGTACAAGCTGCTTTATTTTTGAGCGATTACTGGCTGAGTTTGACCAAACACAGGCGCCAGCAGCTCACTTTTCAGGAGTCAAGTCAAAAGACAAGCACCTGCAAAGGATTCAATCCTGAGGCGTAAAGCCAACATTTGACACGCCGCCGGGCCGTTCAGTCGCCCTCCCCGGCTTGCGCTCATGCCCAAGTCAATCAGGAAAATTCTTTCTGATACTGATCGCGCAGCAGCTTTTTTTGCACCTTGCCCATGGTGTTGCGCGGCAGGCTGTCCACCACATAGCAGCGCTTTGGCACCTTGAAATTGGCCAGCCGGGTCTTGAGAGACTCCAGAATCTTCTGCCCATCCATGTGCGCGCCCTTGCGCGGCACGATGACGGCTACGCCCACCTCGCCAAAGTCCGGGTGCGGCACACCCACCAGCGCGCTTTCATCTACCCCGGCCAAGTCATTGATAAAGGCTTCCACCTCAGCCGGGTAAACGTTGTAGCCACCCGAGATGATCAAATCCTTGCTGCGCCCGACGATGGTGAAGTAGCCCCGCGCGTCCTGCATGCCCACGTCGCCGGTCTTGAACCAGCCGTCTCGCGTGAACTCTTCGGCCGTTTTCTCCGGCATGCGCCAGTAGCCCGTAAAGACGTTCGGCCCCTGCACCTCAATATTGCCGATCTCGCCCGCCGCCAGCGGCTTGCCGTCATCCCCGTGAACCCGCACGCCCACGCCGGGAAGCGGAAATCCCACGGTGCCTCCACGGCGCTCGGCCTCGTTTCCATAGCGCGGATCGGGCTTGCAGGGGTTGGAGGTCAGCATGGTCGTCTCGCTCATGCCATAGCGCTCGAGAATGGTGTGACCGGTGCGCGTCTTCCAGGCACGGAAGGTCTCGATCAGCATGGGGGCCGAGCCCGAGATAAACAGCCGCATGTGGGTAGCCATGTCGCGGTCCAGCCTTGCATCGGCCAGCATGCGCACATACAGCGTTGGCACGCCCATGAAAACGGTCGCATCCTTGAAGCGGGCCATCACCGCCTCAGGCTCGAACTTAGCAAACCAGATCATGGGACTGCCATTGAGCAGCGCGCCATGAATGGCCACAAACAGGCCGTGCACGTGAAAGATGGGCAAGGCATGAATCAGCACATCATCGGCCTGCCAGTCCCAGTACACCTTGAGCATCGCCGCATTGCTGAGCAAGTTACCGTGGCTGAGCATGGCACCCTTGCTGCGCCCCGTGGTGCCACTGGTGTAGAGAATGGCCGCCAGATCATCCGCCTTGCGGGCTACCACCTGATGCTCATCACTGTGGTGCGCAGCGCGGTCCAGCAGCGTGCCCGTGCGGTCTGTGCCCAGCGTGTAGACATGGCCCACGCCGCTAGTGAAAGCAATCTTGGACACCCAGCCAAAGCAACCAGGCGCACACACCACCACCGCTGGCTCGGCATTGGTGATGAAGTACTCCATCTCGGCACTTTGATAGGCGGTGTTCAACGGTAAAAACACATGACCGCTGCGCAGCGTGGCGAGGTAAAGCGTCATGGCTTCAACCGATTTTTCCACCTGCACCGCAATGCGACTGCCTTCTGGCAGATTGAGCGATGCCAGCAAATTGGCCATGCGCGCACTGCCATGCTCCAGATCGGCCCAGCTGTAATACAGACTCTGGCCGTCAGGCTCAATGGCCTCTACCGCCGTTTTTTGAAGATCCGCAGGAAACGCAGCGCGCAGCGCGCTGTAAAGATTGGCTTGATGCATGTCGGTCAACGTGATTCAGTCAGACTCAAAAACAGTAAAAGCAAAAACAGTGCAGATCCATCATAGGACCTGCATTGAGGCACTCCGCCCCGAAGCGAGGGAGTCATCCCCTTCCACCAGGCGAGAAGGGGGACGCCGGGAGTTAAGAATCGATCTTCACCCCCGCCGCCTTGACCACATGTGCCCATCGCTGCACCTCGCTTTGCACCATGCTGGCAAATTGCGACTGGCTCAGCTGCCCATAATCAGCGCCGTTCTTGGCCCAGGCCGACTTGATATCGTCGGCCGCGCCAATCTTGCGCACCTCTTCCAGCATCTGCTGCTGCACGGCAGCTGGTGTACCCTTGGGTGCCCATAGGCCGTACCAGGTGGTCACGGTGAAATCAGGCAAGCCGCACTCGGCCGCACAAGGCACATCGGGGAAGGCCGGGTTGCGCTGTGCACCCGCCACCATCAGCGCCTTGATACGCCCGCCCTTGATGTGCTGGGCCGATGAGCCCAGGCCGTCAAACAGCATGTCCACATTTCCGGCTATCAAATCTTGTAGCGCTGGCCCTGCGCCCTTGTAAGGGATGTGGGTGATCTGGGTCTTGGTCTGCAGCTTGAACAGCTCGCCCGCCAGATGGTGGGATGAGCCCGGCCCTGCGGACGCATAGTTGTATTTTCCGGGGTTGGCGCGCAAATCATTCACCAGCGCCTGCAAAGTGGTGTGCGGCACCTTCTTGGGGTTGACCACCACCACCTGCGGCACGCTGGCTAGCAGCGCCAGCGGAATGAAATCGCGCTCCAGATCGTATTCCAGCTTGGGGTAGACCGAGGGCGCAATCACATGGTGGGTTCCGCCCATGAAGAAGTTGTAGCCATCCGCCGCAGCTTTGGCCGCAATGCTGGCACCCAGCGTGCCACCCGCACCGCCGCGGTTATCAATCACCAGCGTCTTGCCAGAGGTCTTGGCAAACTGGGCCGAAAACGGACGGGCAAAGGTGTCAGTTCCGCCGCCAGCCGGAAACGGCACGATCAGGTTCACCGGTCTGGCGGGCCAGTCAGCGGCGTGAGCAAGCCCTGCCCAGCCCGCAGCACTGGCTGCCGCCAGCGCCCCAGCCGATTGAAGCAGCGTGCGGCGCTGCAAACCCAAGCTCTTTGTCGAAAAGTCCTGCATCCTCTGTCTCCTTGGCGTGCCCGGTCGGCAGCAAAGCTGCAGCCGGGCTTGTGGTTAGGCGACGCAGGACGGCAAAGGCTGGCACAACAAAACGCTATGCACTCATCCCTTGCACAGCGATTCAATCTCCGAGGAAACGGGAATCTTGCCCTGCGCCAGCAGGCTGCGGTGCTTGTCCAGGCGCTTCAGGTCATAGAGATAGTTGACCATCAGCCCCATGGATTGCTTGAGGCCTTTGGTCGACAGATCTGCCGCCCAGTTCAGACGCTCCACGCGTGCACCGTTGCCCAGGTGAAAGCGTGCCACGGCATCAAGCGGGCGACTCTTGGCAGTTTCCCGCCCCAGATAGCGCGCTGCGCAAAACATGGCGGCCCCGCACACCACCGACTTCTCGGGCAGCGACCCCGGATCATCCAGCGCACCCAGCAATTGCGCAGCGCTCACTCCGCCAGCAACCTTTTCCAGAGCTGCCTTCTGCTTGTCATCCAGCTCAGCCAGCACGGCATCGCCATTCTTGGCTATCCAGCTGCGCAGACCCGGAATGGGCGACAGCGTGGCGAATTGCTTGAGCTTTGGGAATTCCTGCGTCAGCGTCTCCACCACATGCTTGATGAGCGAGTCGCCAAAGCTCACGCCCTTGAGACCCGTCTGCGTGTTGCTAATGGAGTAAAAAATAGCGGTGTTCGCTTTGGAAAGATCGGCGGCAGCCGCCGATTCATCCAGCAGCGGCGCCATGCTTCCGGCCATCTTGTCCAGCAGCGCCACTTCCACAAAAATCAGTGGCACATTGGGCATGCGCGGGTGGAAGAAGCCGTAGCAGCGACGGTCGCTATCGAGCCGGTTCTTCAGGTCGGCCCAGCTCCGAATATCGTGCACGGCCTCGTACTGAATCAGCTTTTCCAGCAGCGATGCGGGCGAGTCCCAGTTAATGCTTTTGAGCTCCAGCAGCGCCACATCGAACCAGCTGGAGAACAGATGCTCCAGCTCCGCATCCAGCGCCACATAGCGCTGCTCGGCCTTGGGCAAGGCCAGCAGATCGGCACGCATATTGACGAGAAAACGCATACCACCCTGTGGCTGGGCAAAGCGCTGCAGCAGCCGCGTGCGCGACGAGATGAGTGCGCGGCGCAAGGCCATTTCGGCTTCGCTGCGCTCGACATCGCTGGTGGCCTTGTCATAACGGTCGCGGGCAGCCTGCAAGGCCTTGGCATCGGGGCCGAATTTTTCAATAGCCAGCAGCCAGAAGTCCTTGCGCGTTGGGAGCTCCGCCTTGGCATACCAGTCCATCAGCACCTGGGCGTAACGGCCGCCTTCTACATCGCTGAGCGAGGCATCAGCCACCTGCTGCATGTCTTGCAGCAAACGGCGCAGCTCGCGCGGCGACAGAGACTCCTGCCCGCGCCGCAAGGTAGCTTCCAGCCGCAGCGCCAGCGGGCGGTGCAGGGCATCGCCCTTGTCGCCTTCGGCACCGCGCGCCCACAGTTTGGTTTGCTCAATCCAGTCTGCTGCCCAACCCATATTGCTCTCCTTGTCCTTGCGTCTTGTTGCTCTCATTGACGAAGCAAGTACCGCTGATGCAGTCACGCTTTCCAGCATTATGAGCAGAGTTTTTGAAGGAATCAGCGCCGAAATAAAAAACGCAGACCGAAGTCTGCGTTGGGTGAGAGATGCGCAAGAGCCTGTTCAGGCCGCAGTTCGCTGCACATCGTATGCAGGGCGCTTGCCGCACACGGCCCACATGAAAATACCGGCCGCAATCATGGGGATGCACAGCCACTGACCCATGCTCATGCCCAGCGACAGAATGCCCAGAAAATCATCAGGCTGGCGGAAGTACTCGGCAATAAAGCGGAAGGCGCCATAGCCCACGAGGAAGACCGCGGCCACCTGACCGGGCTTGTGCTCTTTGCGGGCATACAGCCAGAGAATGATGAACAGCAGCAGGCCTTCCATCAAGAACTGATAAATCTGCGAAGGATGGCGCGGCAGCGTGGAGCCACTTTGCGGGAACACCATGGCCCAGGGCAAGTCTGCGCTGGCAAAACGGCCCCAGAGTTCACCATTGATAAAGTTGCCAACTCGGCCCGCAGCCAGCCCAGTCGGCACGCAGGGTGCTACAAAATCTGCAACTTCAAGCCAGTTGCGCTTGCGCGAGCGGGCAAACCAGATCATGGCGACGATCACGCCCAGAAGCCCGCCGTGAAAGGCCATGCCGCCTTGCCAGACCGCAAAAATCTCCAGGGGGTGCGAGAGGTAGTAGCCGGGCTTGTAGAACAGGCAGTAGCCAATACGCCCCCCGAGCACCACGCCCACCACGCCGAGAAAGAGGATGTCCTCTACATCTCTGCGCGACCAGGCTCTGTCACCGGTCATGTATTTGAACGGCGGGTGGAGCAGGCGTCTTGTTCCGAGAAACAGGAACAGGCCAAACGCCATCAGATAAGTCAGGCCATACCAGTGCACGGCCAGCGGGCCAACTTGCAAGGCAACGGGATCGATTTGCGGATACATCAGCATGACAGGCATTGTGCCGCAGGCCGGTGACTTTTCGGCGAAACCGCTCAGACAGATAGCGCGGCAGAAGCAGTTTGAAGCAATATCAGCCCCTAGCCCTTATTCATTAAGCGCAAGCAGCTATCTTTTTTTTGCAGGATCAACCCTCTCAAGGGCTGACCCTTCAACGCGCCGCTGCAGGCTGCAAGCCCTGCTCTCGAACCGTCTGACGCACGGTAAGGCTGGTCTCGTCGATCAGGCTACTGAGTCGCTGCGGCGCACCACCCAAGACCTGTACACCCATGCTTTGCAGGCGCTCCTGCACCGCCGCATCTTGCAAGGCTGCGTTAGCAGCGCTGTTGAGCTTGTTCACCACAAAAGGCGGCGTGCCCGCTGGCGCGACGATGCCAAACCAGGTGATCGCCAGATCATTGAGCGCGGGATAGCCCAGCTCCTTGAAAGTAGGCACCTGCGGCAAGGCCGGCAAGCGCTCTTGGGCGGCCACCGCAAATGGCGTCAGTCGGCCCGCAGCCACATGCGGGGCCGATGAGGGATATTGATCGCTGAGCACATGGGTCTCGCCCGAGAGCGCACTGCTGACGACCGGGCCTTGACCCTTGTAAGGGATGTGGTGCAGCTTGATCTTGAGGTCAGCATTGATACGCTCAGCAATCAGATGGCCAATGGAGCCCACACCAGCCGAGCCAATATTGAGCTGCCCCGGCTTGCTGCGTGCCAGCGCGATGATCTGCCCATAGTGGTGCACACCCAGATTGGGGTGTACCGAAAACACCGAGGGGATAGACGCCAGCGCCACCACAGGGACAAAGGCTTTGGCCTGGTCAAGCCTTGCAGACTGCGGCAGCATGACCGGGTTCACAACCAGCGTGCTGATGGTGCCAAGGCCAATGGTGTAGCCATCCGGCGCGGCATTGGCCACGGCTTCTGCGCCGATCAGGCCGCTGGCACCCGAGCGGTTGTCGATCACCACGGGCTGACCGAGACTGGCGTGCATGGCATCTGCAATGACGCGCGCCACGAGATCGGTGGAGCCTCCGGCCGTGAAAGGCACCACCAGCCTGACGGGCCGCTGCGGGTAGCGCGCATCCGCGGCCTGCACCGCGCCTGCACTCATCAGCGCCAGCAAACTCCAACCGCAGACTTTGCACCCCAGACCAGCGGTCTTCATGATGAAGGAACGACGGGATGGAGCAGGCATGGAGATCACTTTCTGGCGAGACAATAAAAACAGCCGCGCGATTTGCATCGAGCGGCTGTGTGATTGTCCGTCAGCACGGATGCCCGTGTTGCGGTCGATGACGAAACACTCGTAACCGAGCGTCGTTTAGTCGAGCAAAGTCAGGTCACGCACGGCGCCGGTATCGGCACTTGTCACCAGCAAGGCATAGGCCTTGAGCGCTGCGGAGATCTTGCGAGGACGGGCCTCCACAGGCTTCCAGCCCTTGGCATCCTGCACTTCGCGGCGCTTTGCCAGCTCTTCGTCGCTGACCAGCATGTTGATGGTGCGATTGGGAATGTCGATACGGATGAGGTCGCCGTTTTGAACCAGACCAATCGCGCCACCAGCGGCCGCTTCGGGCGAGCAATGGCCGATGGACAGACCGGAAGTTCCGCCCGAGAAGCGGCCATCGGTCAACAACGCGCAGGCCTTGCCCAAGCCCTTGGACTTGATGTAGCTGGTGGGGTAGAGCATTTCCTGCATGCCGGGGCCGCCCTTGGGGCCTTCATAACGCACGATGACCACGTCACCGGCCTTGACCTTGTCGGCCAGAATATTGGCCACGGCTTCATCCTGCGACTCGACCACGTGGGCAGGGCCTTCGAACACCAGAATGGATTCATCCACACCGGCGGACTTCACCACGCAACCGTCCAAAGCGATGTTGCCGCGCAGCACCGCCAGGCCGCCTTCATGGCTGAAGGCGTGCTCATAACTGCGGATACAGCCTTCGGCACGGTCCAGGTCCAGGCTGGGCCAGCGGGTGTTCTGGCTGAAGGCCACCTGCGTGGGAATGCCAGCCGGGCCTGCCATGTAGAAGTGGCGCACGGCTTCGTCTTGTGTGACGGTGATATCCCACTGGGCCAGCGCGTCGGCCATGGTCTTGGCGTGCACGGTGGGCACATCGGTGTGCAGCTTACCGGCGCGGGCCAGCTCACCCAGAATGGCCATGATGCCGCCTGCGCGGTGCACATCTTCGATGTGGTACTTGGGCGTATTGGGCGCGACCTTGCACAGCTGGGGCACGACGCGCGAGAGGCGGTCGATGTCGGCCATGGTGAAGTCGATTTCGGCTTCCTTGGCGATGGCCAGCAGGTGCAGGATGGTGTTGGTGGAACCGCCCATGGCGATGTCCAGCGTGATGCAGTTCTCAAACGCTTTGAAACCCACGGAACGCGGCAGCACGCTGTAGTCGTCCTGCTCGTAGTGCTGACGAGCCAGCTCGACGATGCGGCGGCCGGCGCGCAGGAACAGCTCTTCGCGGTCAGCATGCGTGGCCACCACGGTGCCATTGCCCGGCAAGGACAGACCCAGCGCCTCGGTCAGGCAGTTCATCGAATTGGCGGTGAACATGCCCGAGCAGGAACCGCAAGTGGGACAGGCAGAACGCTCGACCTGCGCCACTTCCTCGTCGGAATAGCGGTCATCCGCCGCAATCACCATGGCATCGACCAAATCGAGCTTCTTGAACTCGATGACCTTGGTATCGGGATTAGCCAGCTTGGTCTTGCCCGCCTCCATGGGGCCACCCGAGACAAAGATCACCGGAATGTTCAGGCGCATGGCGGCCATCAGCATGCCGGGGGTGATCTTGTCGCAGTTCGAGATGCACACCAGCGCATCAGCGCAATGGGCGTTCACCATGTACTCGACCGAGTCAGCGATCAAATCGCGGCTGGGCAGCGAATACAGCATGCCGTCGTGGCCCATGGCGATGCCATCGTCCACCGCGATGGTGTTGAATTCCTTGGCCACGCCGCCCGCCTTTTCAATCTCGCGGGCCACCAGCTGACCCAGATCCTTCAGGTGCACGTGGCCGGGCACGAACTGGGTGAAGGAGTTGGCAATGGCGATGATGGGCTTGTCAAAGTCGCCGTCCTTCATGCCGGTGGCACGCCACAGGGCGCGCGCACCGGCCATGTTGCGGCCGCCAGTGGAGGTTTTGGAACGGTATGCGGGCATGGGGATTCGCTATAAGACGTTATCGAGGAATGAACCTCAGATTATGGCCCAGCACCGCTGCAAGACCTAAGGCTGCCCATGACGGGCTATTGGGCAAAACACCCGCAAGACATCGTCAATCACGACACCTAAGCATTCACTCAGCGACGGCGCTGACCGGGTGCCATCGCCTGCTTCTGACGCTCAAGGCGATCTTTCTTGCGTTGATCCATTTTTTCCATGGCTTTGCGCTTGGTATAGCCAGAAGCATCTGCCCACGCCCACCAGGCAATGGCAGCCCCGTAAACGCCCAAGATGATCCACCAGCTCCAGCCCGCCACAGGGCTGATTTCAGCCACTTTCAGCAAAGACAAAACAATTGCCAAACCTAACAAATACATACGTCTTCCCCTCTCAAATTATCAAAATAGCGTGCATACCAAAGAGTACACAATGCAAGCTCTACAATGCGCTAAAACTTGAACTTAAATCCCTCCCCCCGGAAACTCATGATGAAGCAAACACTGATCGCTATCGCTCTGTCCGCAGCGGCTATCGCTCCTGCAATGGCTGACCAGGCTTTGGCCCAGTCCAAGAACTGCATGGCCTGCCACGCCGTCGACAAGAAGCTGGTTGGACCCGCATTCAAGGATGTTGCAGCCAAGTATGCAGGTCAAAAGGATGCTGCTGACAAGCTGGCAGCCAAGATCATCAAGGGTGGCTCCGGCGTGTGGGGTCCTATCCCCATGCCTGCTAATGCTCAGGTCAACGATGCCGAAGCCAAAAAGCTGGCTGCATGGGTGCTGGCACAGAAGTAATCTGCTGCAGCCCAAGGGCGTGACAAGCGCCCATCAAAAAACCGCATCGGCTTGCCATGCGGTTTTTTGTTTTATTGAATGCCTCCTGAGCGCGCCCTACTTCAAGCTGCCAGAAAGGAACTTGGCCAGCCGCTCACTTTGCGGGTTGCGCAGCACCTCACGCGGATCACCCTCCTCCTCCACCAGTCCTTGGTGCAAAAAAATCACGTGATTGGAGACTTCACGGGCAAAGGCAATTTCATGGGTCACGACCACCATGGTTCGCCCCTCCTCGGCCAGCAGTCGCATGACGCGAAGCACTTCACCGACCAGCTCCGGGTCCAGCGCGCTGGTGGGCTCATCAAACAGCATCACCTCAGGCTCTACCGCCAGCGCCCGCGCAATGGCAACGCGCTGCTGCTGGCCGCCGCTCATATGGTTGGGCCAGGTATCTTCGCGCCCTTCCAGCCCCACCAGCTTGAGATATTTGCGCGCCCGCTCGACGGCCTCATCCTTGCCAAGGCCGAGAACATGCACAGGTGCCTCAATGATGTTCTGCAGCACTGTCTTGTGCGCCCACAGGTTGAAATGCTGAAACACCATGGCAAGCTTAGTGCGCAATTGCTGCAGCTGTTTGGGGTCCACAGGCTCCAGCTCTCCACTGCGCCCTGCTTTGAGCTTCAGCTCTTCGCCCGCCACCAGAATTCGCCCTTGCTGGGGCTTTTCCAGCAAGTTGATGCAGCGCAGCAACGTGGATTTACCAGACCCTGAGCTACCGATCAGGCTGACCACATCACCCGCTTTGGCAGTCAGCGTGACGCCTTTGAGCACATGGTTGCTGCCATAGCTCTTGTGAATGCCTTCTGCTTGCAGTTTGTATGCGGTGGATGTCATAGGTTTGAAACCGGTACTCAGTTATTGCGCGCGCGGTGCCAGATAGGCCAGAAAGCGCTTTTCCAGCAGACGAAAGGTACCAATCAGCGCAAACGTCACGCAGAGATAAATCACTGCAGCAGCAAGGTAGGCCTCAAAAGGCAGATAAAAATCGGAGTAAATGCGGCTGGCCACGGCCGTCACATCGGTGAGGGTTGGCACCACGCTGGCGAGACTCGTGGAGTGAAGCATCTGCACCACCTCGTTGCTATAGGGAGGCAGCGTGCGCCGCATGGCACTGGGCAGCACGATACGGCTCATGATCTGAAAGCGGCTCATGCCCATGGCCCGCGCCGCCTCTACTTCGCCGGGAGATGTCTCGCGAATGGCACCAGCCAGCATCTCGGCGGTATAGCCTGCATTGTTGAGCGCAAACGCCAGCAAGGCGCAAAAGAACGGTTGCTTGAAATAGGTCCAGGGCCAGACCTCATCCCAGCGCGCCTGAATCCACTCCAGCTGCCCCAGCCCGTAATAAATCAGATAGACCTGAATAAGCAGTGGCGTGCCGCGAACAAAATAGGTAAAAGAGCCAGCCAACTTGGCCAGCAACCAACTGCGGCTGGTCAACGCAAGAGCCGTGAGTATGGCCAGCACAAAACCAATCAGGAGACAGGACAGCAGCAGCCACAGCGTAGTGATCAGCCCCTGCCCATACATGGCCAGATGCTCTGGCTGAAAGATGATCTCCCAGCTCATAACTGCACCTGTTCAGTGCCCAGGCTGTAGCGTGCATTCAGGCGCTTGAGAACCCACAAGGAAATGCTGGTGAACACCAGATACAGGGCCGCCGCAAACAGTAAAAAAACAAAGGGCTGACGCGTCGCTGCACTGGCCTGCTTGGCCAGATAGGTCATATCGTGCAAGCCGATCAAACTGACCAAAGCCGTTGCCTTGATGAGCACCAGCCAGTTGTTGGTATAGCCTGGCAAGGCGTAACGCACCATTTGCGGTAGCGTAATGCGCAGAAATGTCTGCAGCGGACTCATGCCAAACGCCCATGCCGCTTCCATCTGACCGCGTGGAATGGCGAGAATGGCGGCGCGAAATGTCTCGGTCATATACGCGCCATAAATAAAGCCCAGTGTGGCAACGCCGGCGACAAAGGGATTCAGGTCCAGCACAAAGTCGGAGCCCATGGCCTCGAACAGGCTATTGATGCCAATCGCAGCTCCATAAAAAACCAGCAACATAAGCACCAGCTCAGGAATGCCGCGAATTACCGTCGTATAAAGCGTCGCAACCCAGACCAGAGGCCGCTTATTCGAGAGCTTGGCTGTCGCACCCAGTAATCCCAACACCGTAGAAACACACAAGGAGGCGATAGATACCGCCACCGTCAACAAGGCTCCGTGCAGGATGGATAAATAGTAGTCACTCATGCGCGCAAAAGCTTGATGAAACAGAGCCCGCAGTCGTTAAAGCGCACTGCGAGCAGCCTGGCTTCAGGGCTCAGTTCCCGTACGGATCGAAGTCAAAGTACTTCTTGGCAATCTGGTTGTAGGTGCCGTTGCTGCGAATCGTCTTAATGGCCTTGTTAATCTGATCTTTCAGGTCTTTTTGCCCCTTGCGCATACCAATGCCAATGCCATCGCCGTAGTATTTTGTCTCGTACTGATCGGGTCCCACATAGCCGTAGTCCTTGCCTTCAGGCTTGCGCAGGAAGCCGCCATGCACTTCGACCTTATCGGCCACCGTGCCATCCAGACGGCCCGCCTTGATATCCAGATAGACCTGATCTTGTGCCTCATAGGGCACGACCGTCACGCCTGCGGGTTTAAGTTCACCCATGGCCCATTTCTCTTGCGTGCTGCCCTTCAGCACGCCAATGCGCTTGCCCTTGAGCGAGGCTGGGTTGGCATATGCCACCCCCTTTTTCACGACAATCGCGCTCGGGGTCTTGTAATAGCGATCCGAGAAATCAATCACTCGCTTGCGCTCTTCCGTGATCGACAAGGAGCTAACAACCACATCGTATTTACGCGCCTGCAGACCGGGAATCATGCTGTCCCAGACCTGCTCCACAAACACGCAATTGCGCTTCATTTCTGCGCAGATGGCATTGGCAATATCTACATCAAACCCCGTGGGCTTACCATCGGGCGTCTTATACGTAAAGGGCTCGTATGTGGGGTCAATGGCCACCTTCAAATCCGCGGCTTGGGCCGTCAACGCCAGTGTGCTGACAACAGCAATCAGGGCCATGTTCAACATTTTTAGTGTCATACCGCTCCTAGAGTTAATGCAAACCTGCTGAAACGCAGGATGCGTGCCACTTTGTGACGATGATTCTAGAAACCAGCCCCCGCAGAACAAGGCCGATTACCCTTGGTCTGCCAGTCATGCGACACATCAAACAATCTGACCCACTGTGGCAGCAGGCAATAAAAAAGGCCCCGAAGGGCCTTTTTTATTGCACTGAGCAAATCAATCACGCGAAGCACGCTTGCGGTCATGCTCCTTCAGGTGACGCTTGCGCACGCGCAGGCTCACAGGAGTGATTTCCAGCAGTTCGTCGTCTTCGATGAATTCCACACCGTATTCCAGCGACAGCTCGATAGGAGGCGTGATCTTGATCGCGTCTTCCTTACCGCTCACGCGGAAGTTGGTCAGCTGCTTGGTACGTGTAGCGTTCACCACCAGGTCGTTGTCACGGCTGTGGATACCCACAATCATGCCTTCGTACACGGGGTCGTTAGGCTTCACGAACATACGGCCACGGTCGTCCAGCTTGCCCAGGGCGTAGGTGAAGATTTCACCATCGTCCATAGAGATCAGCACGCCGTTCTTGCGGCCACCGATGTCACCCTTATGGGGTTCGTAGCTGTCAAAGATGTTGGCGATCAGACCGGAACCACGTGTCAGGTTCAGGAATTCGTTGGTGAAACCGATCAGACCACGGGCAGGAATACGGTATTCCAGACGGACGCGACCGCGGCCATCGGGTTCCATATTGACCAGCTCGCCCTTACGCTCGCCCAGGGCTTGCATCACGCCGCCTTGGTGGGCTTCTTCGATGTCGGCAGTCACCAACTCGATAGGCTCGTGCTTCACACCATCGATCATCTGCATCACCACGCGGGGCTTGGACACAGCCAGCTCGTAACCTTCGCGGCGCATTTCTTCCAGCAGAATCGTCAGGTGCAGTTCACCACGGCCAGCCACTTCAAAGATACCGTCTTCGTCGGTTTCCTTGACGCGCAGAGCCACGTTGGAGCGCAGTTCCTTTTGCAGGCGGTCCCAGATTTGACGGCTGGTCACAAACTTGCCTTCACGACCTGCCAGAGGCGAGGTGTTCACGCAGAAGTTCATGGTCAGTGTAGGCTCATCAATCTTCAGCATCGGCAGAGGCTGGGGATTGGCCACGTCGGTGACGGTTTCACCGATACCAATGTTTTCGATGCCGCTGACCAGCACGATTTCCGAAGGACCGGCTTCGGTGGCTTGCACGCGATCGATACCCTGGAAGGTGTGAACTTGGTTGATCTTGCCTGTGTAAGGCTTGCCATCAGGGCCAGCCATCACGGCGACCTGTTGACCGGGCTTCAACGTACCTTGCGTGATACGGCCGACGGCGATACGACCCACGAACGTGGAGTAGTCCAGTGCGGAGACTTGCATCTGCAAAGGTGCAGTTGCATCGCCTTGCACGGCAGGCACGTGTTCCAGAATGGTGTTGAACAAGGCCGACATGTCGGGACCCCATTGCGCACCAGGCTCGCCCTCTTCCTTGGAAGACCAGCCGTTGATACCCGAGGCATACACCACAGGGAAGTCCAGCTGCTCGTCAGTAGCGCCCAGCTTGTCAAACAGGTCGAAAGCAGCGTTGATGACCTTGTCGGGGTTGGCACCAGGCTTGTCGACCTTGTTCACCACCACGATAGGACGCAGACCCAGAGCCAGTGCCTTCTTGGTCACGAAACGCGTCTGAGGCATGGGGCCTTCTTGCGCATCGATCAGCAGCACCACGCCGTCAACCATGGACAGGGCGCGTTCCACTTCACCACCGAAGTCCGCGTGACCGGGTGTGTCGAGAATGTTGATGTGCGTACCTTCCCAGGTCACGGCACAGTTCTTGGCCAGAATGGTAATGCCGCGCTCGCGTTCGATGGCGTTGTTGTCCATCACGGTGTCAACGACTTTTTCGTGCTCGGCAAAAGTACCGGAGGAGCGCAGCAGCTGGTCAACCATGGTGGTCTTGCCATGGTCAACGTGCGCGATGATCGCAATGTTGCGGATTTGTTTGCTCATAAAGTTTCCAAACTGCCGCTTACTTGTGGACGCGGCTTTACTTCCAAAATTTGTTGAATTTCTAGCGGACTGAGCAGACGCTCGGGAATCAACTCCCCGCTCATCACACGGCCAACCCCCAAAAGGGCATGCGGGCGCTCACCATACACCGCGACAGCCGGGGCATCAGCCCATGACCCTCGACGGCGCAAGCCTGATAAATAGCGTCCTGCATCCTCTTCACCCAAGGTGATGACGGCATGACGATGCAGCAAGGCATCCACAGGCGCAACCTGCGCAACGCGCTCTTCATCATTCATGGCCTCAAGCGCCTCCAGCGTCACGCAGCGCGAGACATCAAGACCACCCGTTTCCACCCGGCGCAGAAAACGCAAATGGGCGCCACAGCCAAAAGCCTCGCCCACGTCTTCACCCAATGTACGGATATAAGTGCCCTTGCTGCAGGTCACTCTCATCTTGATAGCTGGATACCCTTGATCGTCCTGCGTTAGAGACAAATTCAATGCATGAATTGTGACATCGCGTGCGGGACGCTCCACTTCAATGCCCGCGCGGGCATATTCATAGAGAGCCTTACCGTCTTTTTTCAAAGCACTGTGCATGGGAGGCACTTGCTTGATATCGCCTGTGAATTGAGCCTGGACCTCGGCCAGTCTCTCTGGCGTGATAGAGGCCAGATCCACCGCACGCTCCAGCACCACATCCCCTTCGGCATCTGCCGTGGTAGTAGTCTGACCCAAGCGGGCGATGGCTTCATAGGTCTTTTCAGCTTCCAATTGAAGCTGACTGAATTTGGTTGCAGCACCAAAGCACAGTGGCAGGACGCCACTTGCCAATGGATCAAGCGTGCCTGTATGCCCGGCCTTTTCGGCGCGCAGCAGCCACTTGACCTTCTGCAAGATATCGTTGCTGGACCATCCCAGCGGTTTGTCGAGCAGCAACACCCCATGCACAGGGCGCCGCTGCACCCGTGTGCGAGGGGCGTTCATTGCTTACTCTTCTTCAGGGCCGCGCGACGCCACAGCCTTGGCGATCAAGGCGTTCATGTCGGAGGCGCGTTCAGTCGTGCGGTCGTAGACAAAATGTAGCGTTGGCACAGTGTGAATGTGCAAGCGCTTGAACAGGCCGTTGCGCAGAAAACCTGCGGCCTGATTGAGTGCAGTCAGCGTCACTTCAGGATCGCCGATGAGCACACTGAAAAACACCTTCGCATGGGCATAGTCTGGAGTCACCTCCACGCCTTGCAGCGTGACCATGCCAATGCGCGGGTCCTTCAACTCGCGCGCGATCAGCTCCGACAGATCGCGCTGGATCTGGTCAGAGACTTTGAAGCTGCGATTGGGTGCAGCAGTTTTACGTTTGGTGGCCATGAATAAAAAAGGGCTTGTTGCGCTTGAAGAACAACGGGTTTGAGGCGTTTTATGCCTCAAACCCTTGCTGAGCATGCGCTAACAGCTATTGCTTTTTACAGCGTACGAGCGATTTCCTTGATCTCGAAGACTTCCAGCATGTCGTTTTCTTTGATGTCGTTATAGTTGCGCAGTTTGATACCGCACTCGAAGCCTTCCTTGACTTCCTTAACGTCATCCTTCATACGGCGCAGGGACTCGATCTCACCCGTGTAGATAACCACGTTGTCGCGCAGCAGACGGAAGTGCGCACCGCGGGTGATATGACCCTGCGTGATGTACGAACCTGCAATGGTACCGATCTTCGTAGCCACGAACACGGTACGGATTTCAGCCATACCAATGATCTCTTCACGCTTCTCGGGAGCCAGCATGCCGGACATCGCAGCCTTCACCTCATCTACGGCGTCGTAAATGATGTTGTAGTAGCGAAGATCCACGCCGTTGCCTTCGGCTGTCTTACGAGCCTGGGCGTCTGCACGCACGTTGAAACCGATGATGATGGCCTTGGAAGCCAGCGCCAGATTGACGTCGGACTCGGAGATACCACCCACGCCGGAGTACACCAGTTGGACCTTGATTTCGTCCGTCGACAGCTTGAGCAGCGATGCTGCCAGTGCTTCTTGCGAACCTTGCATGTCGGCCTTGATGATGATGGGCAGTGTCTGCACATCGCCAGCAGTCATTTCGGCGAACATGTTTTCCAGCTTGGCGGCTTGTTGCTTGGCCAGCTTGGTGTGGCGGAACTTGCCAGCACGGTAAGTAGCAATTTCACGGGCACGACGTTCGTCGCTCAGCACCATGAAGTCATCACCAGCCATAGGCACTTCGTTCAGACCCTGGATTTCCACAGGAATGGAAGGACCCGCCGACTTGGTTTGCTTGCCGTCTTCATCCAGCATGGCACGAACGCGGCCGTAGGTCTGACCAGCCAGCACCACATCGCCCACCTTCAGCGTACCGGACTGCACCAGCACCGTAGCGACGGTACCGCGACCCTTGTCCAGTTGAGCTTCGATCACGATACCCTTGGCAGCTGCATCCACAGGTGCCTTGAGTTCCATCACCTCGGCCTGCAGCAGCACTTGCTCCAGCAGCTCGTCGATGCCTTGACCGGTCTTGGAAGACACTGCGATGAACGGAGAATCACCACCGTACTCTTCAGGCAGCACCTCTTCAACCACCAGCTCTTGCTTGACGCGATCGGGGTTGGCATCGGGCTTGTCAGCCTTGGTGATGGCAACCACGATAGGCACACCAGCCGCCTTTGCGTGCTTGATAGCTTCCTTGGTCTGAGGCATCACGCCATCGTCGGCAGCAGCCACCAGAATCACGATATCGGTCGATTTGGCACCGCGAGCACGCATGGCCGTGAAGGCCTCGTGACCGGGGGTATCCAGGAAGGTAACAATGCCGCGAGGCGTCTTCACGTGGTAAGCACCAATGTGCTGAGTAATACCGCCGGCTTCGCCCGAGGCAACCTTGGTGCGACGGATATAGTCCAGCAGCGAAGTCTTACCGTGGTCCACGTGACCCATGACGGTCACCACAGGAGCGCGAGACAACAGCTCGGCTTCTTGATTGGACACTTCTTCGGTCGTGAAGACTTCCAGCTCATCCAGCGCTGCCACCTTGGCGGTGTGACCCATTTCTTCCACCACGATCATGGCGGTGTCTTGGTCCAGCGGCTGGTTGATGGTGACCATCTGGCCCATCTTCATCAGAACCTTGATCAGCTCAGATGCCTTGATGGCCATCTTGTGTGCCAGTTCGGACACAGTAATGGTCTCGGGCACCGAGATTTCAAGCTGACGGAACTCAGGAGCCTGTTGCTGCTGGTGCTGTTCGTTGCGATCACTACCGCGACGACCACCACGAGGACCACCGCGCCAGTTGGAACGGCCCACTCCACCCGAGCTGTCGCCACGGGTTTTGATTTCCTTCTTCTTGCCTGCGTCGTTAGACCAGCTCGA
>ERZ724504.647-NODE-647-length-19625-cov-8.164027_pt1 | contig 19625 bp, 22 predicted proteins | sample MGYA00376037_ERZ724504 | MGnify/ENA primary metagenome ERZ724504 (study PRJEB28724, sample SAMN07190888) | wastewater metagenome | isolation source: influent of sewage treatment plant in Hong Hong | place: USA: Christiansburg, Virginia | collected 2016-03-01 ... | reverse complement strand
AGGAACTTCTCGCGGCCGAGGTCGTGGCGGGAAATGCCCTGGGCGTCGAGCTGGCGTTCGACGACGATCTGGGTGGCGATGCCGGCGTGGTCGGTGCCGGGCTGCCACAGGGTGTTCCAGCCGCGCATGCGGTGGTAGCGCGTGAGCGCGTCCATGAGCGTCTGGTTGAAGCCGTGACCCATGTGCAGGGTGCCGGTGACGTTGGGCGGCGGCAGCAGGATGCAGAAGGATTGATCGGCAGGCTTGCTGCGGTCGAGGCCGGCGGCGAAGTAGCCGCTCGACTCCCAGTGCTCATACCAGCGGCGTTCGATCTCCGCCGGCTCGAAACTCTTGGCCAGTTCCATGGGTTCTGTCTTTGAAGGCAAAGACGCGGATTATAGCGGATGCACCCCGCTTGACCGCCGGCAAGACTTGGCGGGTGACCGAGAGTTATGCGTCGGGGGGGCTGTCGAGCTGGTCGGCGATCTCGGCGGAGACGAGGGGCAGGAGGGTGGCACGCAGGTGAGCCGCGGCCGCGTCGCGCAGGCGTTCGGCCAGATCGTCCAGTTCGCGGGACACGAGCTGGGGCAATTCATTGGCGACCCATTCCTCGATGTGCCGGCTGATCGCCGTGTCGAGGGCGACGAGGCGCTCGGCCTGGTCGACCGTGCCGGGAAGCAGCGTAAAGATGGGTTCGGCGCGGGTTTCCGGGAGTTCCGCTGCCGGGGTGACCGGTTCGAGGATGATTGGACTGGTCTCGCCGATGTAGGGCTCGATCCGTTCGTCCACCACGTCGGTGAGCACCGGCAGGTCGTCGGTTTCGGAGGGGGCTGCAAAGCTCTCATGACGATGGATCAGGGCATCGGTCCTGGCGATGAGATGTTCGGCCTCTTCGTCGTCGAGGGAGACTTCCATTTCGGGGTTGGGGGTGATGCTCATTCGCCGCTCCGTTGGGCCAGATCGTGGGCACTGAGGGTGTAGCCCCCATCCTTGTAACTGCGATAGCGCCCGCGGGCGGCCTGGCGTTCGGGGTCGGTCGGGCCGACGATCTCGAGCACCAGCTGGAAGCGCTCGAAACCGGCTGGCAGCGTTTCCCCAAGATTGATCAGCACATCGTGGTGGGGCAGGGCTGTGAGATTGCTGCCGATGACCACCGGCGTTTCGGCGGCCAGCGTTGAGCCGGCGGCCACGTGGGGAACGAAGGCGAGGGGCTGATAGCTCCACAGCATCTGGTCGAAATGCCGTGCGACGCCCCCGTCCGGTGCGAAGACCGATACCTTGTGACCCCCGCCGCTGGCCTTGGCAGCGAGCACGCAGGCCACCCGCAGGCGGTCGGGGGCGTTGTGGTAGAAGCGGATCTCGGTCATGCCGGGAGCGTCTGCGTTTTCACTCGGCGGCGCGATCGATCAGGAATTGGGTGAGCAGAGGCACCGGCCGACCGGTGGAACCCTTCTCTGCACCCGATTTCCAGGCCGGCCCGGCGATGTCCAGGTGTGCCCACTTGTAGGCCTTGGTGAAACGAGCCAGGAAGCACGCAGCGGTAATTGCGCCGGCGCCCTTGGTGCCGATGTTGGGGATGTCGGCGAAATTGCTCTTGAGCATCTCCTGGTATTCGTCCCAGATGGGCAGTTGCCAGGCCTTGTCGCCGGACGCCTGACCGCTGGCCAGAAGCTCGGCCGCGAGGGCGTCGTCGTTGGCCATCAGCCCGGAGGTGGTGTTGCCCAGAGCGATGATGCAGGCGCCGGTGAGGGTGGCAATGTCCACCACCGCAGCCGGGTCGAAACGCTCGGCGTAGGTGAGGGCGTCGCACAGGATCAGGCGGCCTTCAGCGTCGGTGTTGAGGACTTCGATGGTCTGGCCAGACATGGAGGTGACGATGTCACCAGGCTTGGTGGCCGAGCCGCCGGGCATGTTTTCGGTGGCCGGAATCAGGCCGACCACGTTGATCGGCAGCTCCATGCGGGCGATGGCCTTGAAGGTGCCGAGCACGCTGGCGGCGCCGCACATGTCGTATTTCATTTCGTCCATGCCCTCGCCGGGCTTCAGGGAGATCCCGCCCGAGTCGAAGGTGACGCCCTTGCCGACCAGTACGACCGGCTTGTCCTTGGCCTTGCCGCCCTTGTAGTGAAGGATGATGAACTTGGGGGGTTCGTGGGAGCCCCGGGATACGGAAAGCAGCGAGCCCATGCCGAGCTTTTCCATGTCGGCCCGTTCGAGGATCTCGACCTTGATCTTGTGATCCTTGGCGAGTTTCTTGGCGGCAGTGGCCAGGTAACCCGGCGTGCACACGTTGCCGGGCAGGTTGCCGAGGGTCTTGGCGAGGGCCAGGCCATCGGCGACCGCTTCGCCACGCAGCACGGCCGTTTCGAGCGCGGCGGCATCCTTGTGCCTGGCGACGAAGACGAGCTTCTTGATGCCCTTTTTCGACTCTTCCTTCTTGGACTTCAGCTCGTCGCAGCGGTAGGTGCTGTCCTTGAGGATCTGCGCCGCCTGGGCGAGACGCCAGGGCAGGTCGCGACCGGGAATGTCGATGTCGGTCAGGCAAAAAGCGGCGTCGCCGGCCGCCGAGCCGGCGAGTGCCTTGGCGGCAGCGCCGACGGCATCCCGGTAGACCTTGTCGGAGAGCGCATCGGCCTTGCCGAGGCTGACCAGCAGCACGCGGGGCGCCGCAACGCCTCGTACGGCGTGAAGCATCAGGGTGCTGCCGGCCTTCTCGTCCAGGTCACCCTGGGCGAGCACTGCGGCAATCGCGCCGTCGCTGGCATTGTCGAGAGCTCTGGCGGCTACGGTCAGATCTCCCCCGGCGAACGCGCCAACCACCACACAGCCGTTCTTGAGTTTTTCCGGCGATCCGGCCTTTATGGTAAATTCCACCCGCTTCTCCTTGGAAACACGCGTCAAAGGGACGTCGCGCCACATTATGGCCGGCACCCCGGCGAACGTCAAAACGGTCGCCAGCCGGCGCTGATACTTTTCCCGCATGATTTTTCTCCGAGCCGCTCAGCGCGAATTCACGCAGAACGCCGTAGCGGTTTTCGTGGCGCTGTTTGCGATCCTGATTTCCACGGTCCTCATCCGTCTGCTCGGCCAGGCGGCGGGGGGGCGTGTGCCTGCCGATGCCGTGCTGGCCCTGATCGGTTTCGGGGCCATTGCCCAGATGCCGGTGGTGCTGTCCCTGACGGTCTTCATTGCGATTCTCATGTCCCTGTCCCGCAGTTACCGGGATTCGGAGATGGTTGTCTGGTTCTCCAGCGGCGTGCCGCTCACCGCGTGGGTGCGCCCGGTGTTGCGCTTTGCCGTGCCCGTGGTGATCCTGATTGCTGCCCTGTCGCTGTTCGTGGCGCCCTGGGCGCAGAAGAAGAGCGTCGAGTACAAGGAGCAACTGAACAATCGGGACGACGTTTCCCGGGTGGCCCCGGGCATGTTCCGTGAATCATCCGGGGGCGAGCGGGTGTTTTTCGTCGAGGCGCTATCCGGCGAAGAAGGGCGGGTCCGCAATGTCTTCGCCAGCAGCATGCAGCATGGCCGTCTGGGCGTGATGGTGGCCTCCCAGGGGCACATGGAAACCGATGCTGCAGGCAATCGTTTCGTGGTGCTGGAGCATGGCAGACGTTACGAAGGCACGCCCGGAACGCCGAGTTACCGGGTCATGGAGTTCGAGCGCTACCAGATCAGGATGGAATCGAAGGAGGCGAGCAGCGGGCCGCGCCAGCCCAAAACGCTGCCCCTGCCGATCTTGCTGAGCGAGCCCAGTAACGGCAACCGGGGAGAACTGCTGGCACGGATCAGTGCTCCTGTTCTCGCCCTGATGCTGTCTTTGCTGGCCATTCCGCTTTCCTTCGTGAATCCACGGGCCGGTCGGGCGAACAATCTGATCCTGGCGATCCTCGTATATCTGATTTACAGCAACGCGCTCAGCGTTTGCCAGGCGTGGGTGGGGCAGGGGCGCATGCGTTTCGATATCGGTCTGTGGGCGCCTCACCTGATGATGATGGGGGTGCTGGCGGTGCTTTTCTATCGCCGCCTCAGCGTGTTTGCCCGTTGGCGGAGGCGCTGATGATTTCCGTTTATATCCGCTACCTGAGCCGGGAGATCTACTCGGCGGTTGCCTTGGTGCTGCTGGCCTTTCTGGGGCTGTTCGCTTTCTTCGATCTCGTTAATGAACTGGACGAGATCGGCAAGAATGGCTACATGCTGCATCATGCCGCGATCTATGTAGCGATGATCATGCCCGGCCGGGTCTACGAATTGATGCCGATCGCGGTCCTGATCGGTACGCTGTACGCGCTGACGACGCTTGCACGGCATTCCGAAATCACCGTGCTGAGGGCTTCAGGCCTGTCTACCTGGCGCTTTCTGCTGGGCTTGTTGTCTATCGGCAGTGTCTTTGTGCTGCTGACCTTCGTGTTTGGCGAGTATCTGGCCCCGCCTGCTGAAAGGGCCGCCCAGCAATGGCGTCTGGCGGCAACCCGCTCCATGGTTTCCCAGGAGTTGCGTACGGGGCTGTGGGTGCGGGATGGCAAGCGTTTCGTGAATGTGCGCAGCGTGCTGCCCGATACGTCCCTGCAGGGAGTGCGTATCTACGAATTCGACGACCGTGCGATGCTGGTGTCGATCAGCGATGCGGCGGTCGGTGTCTATGACAGCAAGGAAGGGTGGCGGCTGCGCACGGTTGGGCAGACGCGTTTTCTGGGAGACCGGACCGAGACGGTGAGCATGCCTGAGTTGATCTGGCGTTCGGAACTCACGCCGGATGTCTTGTCTGTGCTCATGGTGGTGCCAGAGCGCATGTCGGTGGAGACGCTGTATTCGTACATCCGGCATCTCGACGAGAACAACCAGAAGACCACCCGTTACGAAATCGCCCTGTGGAAGAAGCTGGCTTACCCCTTTGCCGCGCTGGTGATGATGGGGCTCGCCCTGCCTTTTGGTTACATGCAGACCCGAATGGGCGGAGTCAGCCTGAAGGTGTTCTCCGGGATCATGATCGGGGTCGGCTTTCACTTGCTGAACGGCTTGTTCTCCAACCTCGGTGTCATCAATGGCTGGATTCCGGCTGTCGCGGCGCTCACGCCAAGCGTCGTCTTCCTGCTGGCGGCGATGGGGATGATGTGGTGGGTAGAGCGCCGCTAGGCGTTTTCAGTCCTGTGGGGTGACCGACAGCAGGACGATTCGGGTTCCGGCCAGGCGGTCGTGCAGAAATTGATGTTCCCGGTCAAACAGTGCCCAGAAGAGTCCGGCGCCAAAGAAAAGGACCGAAGGCCAGGCCAGCGCATATCTCAGCCAGCCCTGACGCAAGGAAACCGTGTCGCCGCTGAGGTCGACAATCTTGAGCTTCCAGGTCTGCATGGCCAGGGTTTGGCCGCCCCGGCGCCAGTACCAGAGAAAGTACGCGCCGAGCACCAGGAAGACATACACCCACAGTACTCCGCCATCAGGCGTGTAGCCTGTTCCAATGCCGAGCATGAGGAGCGGGACCAGAAAGGTCAGGGCCAGCACCCCGATCAGCAGGAGTGACTCGTAAAGCATGCTGGCCAGGCGTCGCCGCAAGCCTGCCAGTTCGGCAGGCTGCCGCTCCGGGGGGCGTGCCCCGGTGGCAGTGGATTTTTGGGACATGAATCGGTTCAGGGTTTTGTGGGGGCGATGGCCGGTACGGTACTTGCCGTGCCGGGTTCGACCATCACGGCGGCTGTTGGCGGGCTTGCCGGAGGAACGATTGCTGGGGCGGGAGGTGCAGCCGGAGGCGGAGGCGGCGGCGGGACCGTTATCTTGCGGGTGGTTGCTCGCGGGGGTAGCGGCGCGCTCAGGGGTTTGATCGGTGGCGCACCGATCTTCGGGATGACAGGTTTGGTTGCGGGTTTTGCCGCGGCTTCGGTGAAGCGCTGCTTTTCTTCGCTGGGCAGATCCTGGTAGGCATTCCACTTTTCCCGCAAGGCCTCACGCTTTTCCGGAGAAATGCGTTGCAGGTTGCGATACTGGTCCCGGGCGACCATGCGCTGCTCCGGGGTCAGGGTGATCCAGGTCTGCATGCGTCGCTGCAGGCGAGATTGCTCCTCCGGCGTGTATCCGGGGAAGCGGTCTGCAATGCCTGCCCACTTCCGCTTGCGCTCGTCCGGCAGATCTTTCCATTCTTTCGCCAGCGGTGTGAGAGTGCGCTGCTGGGCGGGCGTCAGGTCATTCCAGGCAGGTGGTGTAAGCGGGGGGATGGCGGATACCTGGGTCGAGCAGACAAGCGCCAGCGCAGCGCTTACTCGGGCGAATTGTTTTGAACCCATGCGTCGAATCCGCGATCCAGGTAGGCGTCAATCGGAAGGTCGTCAGCGAGCAGCGCGCTATCCACTTCTTCAAGATCTGCCGTATGTTGCAGGTGCCCGAGGAAGCCACTCCCCAGCGCAAGAACCAGGACAAAAAGCAGGGCGAGCGTGGTCTTGCCGCGTGGGCGAATGTGCTCGGACAACATTTGGCCGAGGCCTGCGACGCTAAGCCCGCGTACAGCAACTTTTTGACGCTCCAATGCTTTCTGCCGTGCCTCGTGGAGGTTCAGGCTTACAGACGGGGAGGTGTTCCGTGCCGAAGTGTTGAGGTGCTGCCGAACCCGGCGGTGAAAGTCCTGGTCATTCATAGTGTTAAGCCCTTCGCTGCAAGTGCCGCCGCAAGCGTGTGTGTGGCTCGCGAGCAGTGCGTTTTGACGCTGCCCTCGGAGCAACCCATGGCTGCGGCTGTTTCGGCTATGTCCATTTCCTCCCAATAACGCATCAGGAAGGCTTCGCGTTGACGAAGCGGAAGCTTTTCAATTTCCCTTTCTATGACACCCAGCGTTTGCCTTTGTTCAAGCTGTGCCTGAGGAGACTCGCTCTTGTGGTCGCTATCGGCCGATTCAAGGCTTTCGAGGGGGTCATGTTCGTCGTCTTCCGGGCCTGAGAATGCCGACAGCAGGGTGGTCCACATGCTGCGCACCTTCTGGCGACGGTAGTAGTCGCGAATGACGTTCTGCAGGATGCGCTGAAAAAGCATCGGCAGCTCGGCGAGGGGCTTGTCGCCGTATTTTTCGGCGAGTTTCATCATCGCGTCCTGCACGATGTCGAGGGCCGATTCTTCGTTGCGAACCGCGAACATGGCCTGCTTGAAAGCCCGTTTTTCGACGCTGGCGAGAAAGTCCGATAGTTCGAGGCGGGAGGGCAGGGGAGAGATCCTCTTTGGTCTGGGGCTCGGGGCAGCCCCTTCAATGTTCGGCAGGATATGGCAAAGCGCCTGCCGACGGCAACGGAGTATGGATGGGCGCGCCTTGACCAATTGCCTGGTCGGCGGTATGGTTCAACGTTTCACATTGCCGATACAGCTTCGGGTGCGCGATGGTAATTACCGGTGCGGAAATTGTAATCAGGTGTCTCCAGGAAGAAAAGGTCGATTATCTTTTCGGCTATCCCGGCGGTGCTGTCCTGTATATCTACGACGAGCTGTTCAAGCAGGACAAGGTGCGTCACGTGCTGGTGCGCCACGAACAGGCTGCCATTCATGCGGCTGATGGCTACGCGCGTTCCACCGAGAAGGTGGGCGTTGCGCTGGTAACGTCTGGTCCCGGCGCCACCAATGCGGTAACTGGCATTGCGACGGCCTACTGCGACTCGATTCCTCTGGTCATCATCTCCGGTCAGGTGCCGTCTGCGGCAATCGGCCAGGATGCTTTCCAGGAAGTGGACACGGTCGGGATCACCCGTCCCTGCGTCAAGCACAATTTCCTTGTGCGTGACGTGCGGGATATTGCCGAGACGATCAAGAAGGCTTTTTATCTGGCCAAGACCGGTCGGCCCGGGCCCGTCCTTGTCGACATCCCGAAGGACATCACGGCCCAGAAGTGCGAGTTTGCCTACCCGGAAACGGTGTCGATGCGCTCGTACAATCCGGTGGTCAAGGGGCATCACGGGCAGATCAAGAAGGCGCTGCAGCTTCTCCTCGAAGCCAAGCGGCCGATGGTTTATGCCGGTGGCGGCGTGGTGCTCGGCGATGCGGCCGACAAGCTCACGGCGCTGGTCCGCAAGCTTGGCTTCCCCTGTACGAACACCCTCATGGGGCTTGGCGCCTATCCGGCGACGGATCGTCAGTTTGTTGGCATGCTCGGCATGCACGGCAACTACGAGGCCAACATGGGCATGCATTATTGTGACGTGCTGCTTGCCGTCGGTGCTCGATTCGATGACCGCGTGATCGGCAATCCGGCGCACTTTTCGTCCGAGCCGCGCAAGATCATCCATATCGACATTGATCCGTCGTCGATTTCCAAGCGCGTCAAGGTGGATGTGCCCATCGTTGGCGACGTGGGTGAAGTGCTGGGCGAACTGCTCGCGCTCCTCGACAACACCGCCGAGAAGCCCGAACCGCAATCCCTCGGCGTGTGGTGGAAGCAGATCGAGGAATGGCGCCGGCGTGACTGCCTGAAGTTCAATCAGGGCGAAGAGGGCTTGATCAAGCCCCAGTTCGTCGTGCAGAAGCTCTGGGAAGTGACCGGTGGTGACGCCTTCGTTACCTCTGACGTTGGTCAGCACCAGATGTGGGCCGCCCAGTATTACAAGTTCGACAAGCCCCGTCGCTGGGTCAATTCCGGTGGTCTAGGTACCATGGGCTTCGGTCTGCCCGCGGCCATGGGGGTGCAATTGGCCCATCCCGGGTCGCCGGTTGCCTGTATTACCGGCGAAGGCTCGATCCAGATGAACATCCAGGAGTTGTCCACCTGCAAGCAGTTCCGCCTGCCGATCAAGGTGATCCTGTTGAACAACGGTTTCCTGGGCATGGTGCGTCAGTGGCAGGAGCTGTTCCACGGCAATCGTTATTCCGAATCCTACATGGATGCGCTGCCTGACTTTTCCAGGCTCGCCGAAGCTTACGGGCATGTCGGCATCAAGGTGGACAAGCCGGGTGATGTGGAAGGTGCCCTGCGGGAAGCGTTCAAGCAGAAGAACGATCTGGTGTTCATGGATTTCCAGGTTGATCCGACCGAGAACGTGTATCCCATGGTCAAGGGTGGCCAGGGCCTGACGGACATGATCCTGTCGGCCGAGGACCTCTGATTCGCGGGGAGTGCAGTCGTGACGAGTCTGCTGCGGCCGCCTCCCAAGTCATCTCCGGAGCTCGACGCCAACTGGCTGCGCGAGCTCCTGGTCATCCAGAAGAACACGAATATGAGACACGTCATTTCTCTCCTCATCGAGAACGAAGCCGGCGCGCTGTCGCGCGTCTCAGGCCTGTTTTCCGCGCGGGGCTACAACATCGAGTCCCTTACGGTGGCGCCCACCGAAGATACCTCCTTGTCCCGCATGACGATCGTTACGTCCGGTTCGGACGATGTCGTCGAACAGATCACCAAGCAGCTGAACAAGCTGGTGGAAGTGGTAAAGGTGGTGGATCTTTCCGAGTCTGCCCACATCGAGCGCGAGCTGATGCTCGTCAAGGTGCGGGCAACGGGCAAGGATCGCGAGGAAATGAAGCGGATGGCGGAAATTTTCCGCGGCCGCATCATTGACGTGACCGACGCGAGTTATGTGATCGAGCTGACCGGTACCCAGGCCAAACTCGACTCCTTCGTCGGCGCCATCGACAGCGGGCTGATTCTTGAAACCGTACGCTCCGGAATCTGCGGCATTGGCCGTGGCGACCGGGTATTGAAAGTGTGATTCGGGAGGCTGTGCTCTCCCGCGATTTGCTCCTCTTTTGTCAGAAAGGCATGAAATGAAGGTTTATTACGATAAGGATGCGGACCTCTCCCTGATCAAGGGCAAGCAGGTAACGATCGTTGGTTACGGTTCCCAGGGCCATGCCCATGCGCAAAACCTGCGCGACTCCGGCGTCAATGTGACGGTTGGCCTGCGCAAGAGCGGTGCCTCCTGGGCCAAGGCCGAAGGCGCTGGTCTGAAGGTTGCCGAAGTGGCTGAAGCCGTTCGCGCCGCCGACGTGGTCATGATCCTGCTGCCGGACGAAAACATCCCCGACGTTTACAAGAACGACGTCGAGCCGAACATCAAGCAAGGCGGCGTGCTGGCCTTCGCTCACGGCTTCAACGTGCATTACAACCAGGTCATCCCGCGTGCCGATCTGGACGTGATCATGGTTGCGCCGAAGGGCCCCGGCCACACCGTTCGCTCCGAGTACCTGAAGGGCGGCGGCGTGCCTTCCCTGATCGCTGTGTACCAGGACAAGTCCGGCAAGGCCCGTGACATCGCCCTGTCCTACGCGGCTGCCAACGGCGGCACCAAGGGTGGCGTGATCGAGACCAACTTCCGCGAAGAAACCGAAACCGACCTCTTCGGCGAGCAGGCTGTTCTCTGTGGCGGCGCTGTCGAGCTGGTCAAGATGGGCTTCGAAACCCTGACCGAAGCTGGCTACGCTCCGGAAATGGCCTACTTCGAGTGCCTGCACGAACTGAAGCTGATCGTCGACCTGATGTACGAAGGCGGCATCGCCAACATGAACTACTCGATCTCCAACAACGCTGAGTACGGCGAGTACGTTACCGGCACCGAAGTGATCAACGAGCAGTCCCGTGTTGCCATGCGCAATGCCCTGAAGCGCATCCAGACTGGCGAATACGCCAAGATGTTCATCCAGGAAGGCAAGACCAACTACCCGTCGATGACTGCCCGTCGTCGTCTGAACTCGGTCCACCCGATCGAAGTGGTTGGTGAGCAACTGCGCGACATGATGCCGTGGATCAAGGCGAACAAGCTGGTTGACCAGTCCAAGAACTGATCAAGCCTGACTTGCGCAAAATACGAGGGACGAAAGTCCCTCGTGTCGTTTTCAGGGCCTGAAGCATTGTCCTGCGTTACAATCAGTGCCGACTCCACATATCGTCCCCTCCATGGCCGATCTGCAATCCCGTAAGCCCCTGTTGAACCCCGAACGGCGTCGCAGGGGAATCTATATTCTTCCCAATCTGTTCACAACGGCTGCGCTGTTTGCGGGTTTCTACGCCATCGTCCAGGCGATGAACGGGTTATTCGAACAGGCTGCAGTGGCGATTTTCATCGCCATGGTGCTGGATGGGCTCGACGGCCGCGTTGCGCGACTGACCCGAACCCAGAGTGCTTTCGGTGCCGAGTACGACTCCTTGTCCGACATGGTGTCCTTCGGTGCTGCGCCTTCGTTGATCATGTACGAATGGGCCCTCAAGGGCATGGGCAAGCTCGGCTGGATGGCGGCCTTCATCTACTGCGCCGGTGCCGCGCTACGTCTGGCGCGCTTCAACACGAATATCGACGTTGTGGACAAGCGTTATTTCCAGGGTTTGCCCAGCCCGGCCGCGGCTGCGCTGGTGGCGGGCCTGGTGTGGGTGATGATTGACAACGGCATCGCGGGCGAAACCGTGCGGTGGTATGGCTGCGCACTGACGATCTTTGCCGGTGTATCGATGGTCACTAACGTGCTGTTTTACAGCGGCAAGGAAATCAACCTGCGTCGCAGCGTGCCGTTCATCGTCATCATTGCCTTCGTGCTCGGGTTTTTGCTGGTTTCCAGCTATCCGCCGGGTGTCTTGTTCGGCCTCTTCCTGTGCTACGCGTTGTCCGGCTATGTGCTTGGTGCATGGAACTGGCTGAAGGCGCGCAAGCGTAGCGCCGCGATTGCCGGGCCGGAAAAGTCTGATTTATAGTTGGACGATGCCTTCCCTGGCACCAAAAACCTGATTTGCATCCCTTTGCGCCCCCGCCCGTTTGAACGGCCGGGGCGCTGTTCAATCCAATACAAGGAACCCGGCAGGAGCCCATCATGAACGAGCAGCTGATCATTTTTGACACGACCTTGCGCGACGGCGAGCAAAGCCCCGGTGCGTCGATGACCCGGGATGAGAAGCTGCGCATTGCCCGTCAGCTGGAGCGCATGAAGGTCAACGTGATCGAGGCGGGTTTTGCGGCAGCCTCCAACGGCGACTTCGAGGCGGTTCGTGCTGTGGCTGAGGCAATCAAGGATTCCACCGTCTGTTCGCTGGCGCGGGCCAATGAGAATGACATCCGTCGTTCCGGCGAGGCCATCCGTCCGGCGGCGTCGGGCCGGATTCACACCTTCATCGCGACCAGCCCCATCCACATGGAGAAGAAGCTGCGCATGACCCCCGATCAGGTGGTCGAGCAAGCGGTAAAGGCCATTGGCTGGGCGCGCGAATATACCAACGACGTCGAGTTTTCGGCCGAAGATGCCGGGCGCTCGGAAATTGATTTTCTGTGCCGGATCTTCGATGCCGTCATCAAAGCCGGTGCGACGACGATCAACGTCCCCGACACGGTGGGCTACAACGTGCCGGAGCAGTTCGCCGACACCATTCGTACGCTGATCGAGCGGGTCCCCAATTCGGACAGGGTGGTGTGGTCAGTGCATTGCCACAATGACCTGGGCCTTGCTGTTGCCAACTCGCTGGCTGCGGTGCGCGCCGGCGCGCGTCAGGTCGAGTGCACCATCAACGGTCTGGGCGAGCGGGCCGGCAATGCCGCGCTCGAAGAGATCGTCATGGCCGTACGGACCCGCAAGGACGTGTTCCACTGTGATACGCGCATCGATACCACCCAGATTGTCCCGGCTTCCAAGCTGGTGTCAGGCATTACCGGTTTTCCTGTTCAGCCGAACAAGGCCATCGTCGGTGCCAATGCCTTTGCCCACGAGTCCGGTATTCACCAGGACGGCGTGTTGAAGCATCGTGAAACCTACGAGATCATGCGTGCCGAAGATGTGGGCTGGGGCGCCAACAAGCTGGTGATGGGCAAGCATTCCGGTCGCAATGCCTTCCGCTCCCGCTTGCAGGAACTGGGGGTGGTGGTCGATTCGGAAGAGCAGCTCAATCACGCCTTCGCGCGCTTCAAGGAGCTGGCCGACAAGAAGCACGAGATTTTTGACGAAGACCTGCAGGCGCTGATGAGCGATGAAAGTTCGGAGCCGAAAGAGCACTTCCGGCTCGTCTCGTCGTCCTTTCACTCCGAGACTGGTGAGACTCCTTGTGCCCGGGTGACCCTGTCGGTGGGTGGCAAGGAAGCGAAAGCCGAGGCCTGTGGTTCCGGACCGGTCGATGCGGCCTTCAAGGCCATCGAGGTCGTGGCCGACAGCGGTACCCAGTTGCTGCTTTATTCGGTGAACGCGATCACGACCGGTACCGATGCCCAAGGTGAGGTGACGGTGCGTTTGTCAAAGGAAGATCGGGTTGTTAACGGTCAGGGTTCCGATACGGACATCATCGTTGCGTCTGCCAAGGCTTACCTCAATGCGCTGAATAAACTCCACGCCAAGCTGGAGCGGGTCAATCCCCAGATCTGACGTGGAGTCTGGCTCAGGCTTCGTTGTCGGAGGCCCGGGCCAGCCGTGATGGCGCGGTGTTGCGGGCGTAGAGCACGACCACAACAAAGAAGATCACGCTCAGGACGGCCTCCGCCAGCGCAAGTGCGTTGCCGGGGGCCGGATCGTTTGTGCGCACCACGCCTTCGGTGAGGTAGAGCAGGATCATCATCGAGCTCCATTGGTAGGTGTAGCGCTTGCCACGCAAGATGCCGAACAGGGCCACCATCAGCGGCAGAACCTTCAAGGTCATCCACGAGCCGCCGGGGCGCAGCGGTGCCAGGATGGCTTCCCAGGCAAGGCACAGGGCGATCAGCGCCAGCAGGGTGATGCTGGCGATCAGGGACAGGGTTTTGGGTGTCATCGGGTGGCGAGTTTCAGGGCGGTTTCGGCAAGGCGTTTGCCAAGGGCGGTGGCGAGGCGTTTTTCCTCGTCGGTGAGTTGGGTGTTGTCGTCATGACCGGCCACATGGGTGGCACCGTAGGGCGAGCCGCCGCTGCGGGTGCGGGTCAGGTCGGGGTGTTCGGAAAAGGGCAGGCCGACGATCAGCATGCCGTGGTGGAGGAGCGGTGTCATCATCGACATCAGGGTGCTTTCCTGGCCACCATGCTGGCTGGCTGACGAGGTGAACACGCAGGCGGGTTTGCCGGCGAGGGCGCCTGACAGCCAGGGGCCGGCGGTGCCGTCGAGAAAATATTTCATCGGCGCTGCCATGTTGCCGAAACGGGTCGGGCTGCCGAGCGCGAGTCCGACGCACTCTTCCAGATCCTGCATTTCGGCGTAGGGCGCGCCGCTGTCGGGGATGTCGCCTTCCGTGGCTTCGCAGATCGTGGACACGCGTGGAACGGTGCGCAGTCGTGCGGCCATGCCCGGCACGGAGTCGATGCCCCGGGCGATAAGATCGGCCAGCGCGCGAACGGAGCCCCGGTGGCTGTAGTAGAGAACGAGAACTTCCTGCATGGTGTGGCCTGTGAAACGGAAAGGCATTATACGTAAATGAACTCGGCCCCTGATTCCCGGCGCTTGCGTGTGTCTGTTCCGGCGTCCTTCCGTTATCTGGTTGCGGCCATCTGGCGGCGCTTTCAGGAGGGCCGTTGTGCGCAAGTGGCCGGCAGCCTCGCCTTCACGACCTTGCTGTCGCTGGTGCCCTTTGTGACGCTGGTGGCGGTGATGTTCAGCAAGTTTCCCCAGTCAGCACGCTTTTCCGAAGCGCTGCGGAGTTTTTTGCTGAACAACCTGTTGCCCGAAAAGGCCGGCAGGGTGATTGCGACCTATGCGCTCCAGTTCAGCCAGAAGGCGGCCAATCTGACGATCGTTGGGGGGATCGTCCTGATTCTCACGGCAGTCATGCTCATGCGCACCATTGATCAGGTTATCAACCAGATCTGGATGGTGCGCAGCCGTCATCCATGGGCGACGCGCCTGGCTTCCTACTGGCTGGCCCTGACTTTCGGGCCCTTGTTGCTGGCTGGCGGGGTATTTGTCGCCAGTGCCATGCTCAGCATGTCCATGGATATCATGAACGAGCCGGCGTGGCTTGAAGTGGTGGGTCTGCGCCTGATTTCGGTAGCGATGCTGACCGGGGTTTTCGCGACGCTTTATTACGCGGTTCCGCATTGCAGTGTGCGCTTGGCTGATGCCGCTTTTGCCGGGCTTTTCGCGGCGTCTGGCTTTCTGGTCATGCAGCGCCTGTTTGGTCTCTACCTGGCCCACTTTCCGAGCTACACACTGGTTTACGGTGCATTTGCAGTGGTGCCCATATTCCTGTTGTGGCTGTATTTTTCGTGGATCGTGATTTTGCTCGGGGCGGTGGTGGCTGCGGTGTTGCCGGAGCGGAGTCTGCGCCGTCGTCCGCTGCCTGTTTTTCCCGGACGCAAGCTTTATGTGGCGCTATTGCTGCTGGCCGAATTGGTTGATGCTCAGCGGGAGGGAGGTGGTCGGTGCGTGGAGGTTCTCGCGGACGTGGCGCGCGTCGGTCACGATGAGGTGCGGGATGTACTCGGCACGCTGGAGTCTGCGCGCATTGCCGTTCGCCGGGATCAGGGCGACTGGCTGCTGGCCCGGGCGGCCGAGGGGGTGATGGTTGCGGAGATCGGCCGCCTGTTCGGATGGGATCTGCCACCGACGGCAGGTGGACTTGTCGACGGCCCCGAGGCTTTGGTCCGCGTCCGCTGGTCTGCGATGCTTGAAGGCGTGGATTCGGTTGCCGCAATACCGATCAGCAGCCTGAGCGGTGCTCACAAAGGGTAGGGGTCTATCTCGTACTGGAAGAGCTCCACGGCGGCGGTCTGCATGTCGAGGCTGAGCAGTCGGCCCTGGGCGATGTAGAGTCGATTGATGTCGGAAACCAGCATGAAGCGGCGCGCCGAATAGGTGCCGGCAGGTGCCAGGATCGATTGCCCTCTGCCGAGGGCCGCGACCGGTGGCAGGACAAGGGCGGGCCGCATGGGGCGAGTCTGGTTGACGTTGCGGAATCCGACGGTGACCGGTTTGGCGGTGTTGGCGATGACCTGCAGCCCGAGCTCAATCTGCTCGGGCGTTTCGGTGCGGATCCAGCGTACGACGCACAGCGTCCACAGATCGTCATCGTTGCGGCGCAGCGCCAGTGCCATGCCCGGACTGAGGTCGTTTGCGGTGCCGGTCACTTGCATGATGGCGTAACCGGTCGGGCTCTCGTTCACCACCATCCATTCTGAGGCGTGGCGCGTTTGCCGGGCTGAGCCTGCTTCGCGGAGCATCTTCCAGATGGGTTCAAGGCCACAGCAGACACGCACTGCGTACTGGTTGCGACGGCGCGAGTGTTCCCGCTTGGGTGGGCAGGCCCAATAGTCCCTGACGCGGCGCAGAAGGGTTGCCGCTTCTGCTCGCTCAAGGCCCTGCGGCAGCCCGGCAGGCGCAGGGCCGTCGCTTTCCAGCTGATCAATGAGGGCGGTGGCGCGGCGGGCCAGTTCCTCAGCTGAAAAATAAATCAGTCCGTCAACGTTGGGTGGTTCGCGACGGCTGATGGAAATCGGAGGGGTGTCCTGGTCCGGGTCAATCCAGAACCATCCCAGTTCATCTTCGCCGGGGGGCGTGGTGGTGATGGCCGTGCTGTCGGCGTTGTCCGTCAGGTATTCGGCAAGCCAGCACAGCTCATGGCCAGTGAGGCCTTCCGGCTGGGATGCGGAGAAGGACAGGAGATACTTGTAGGCGCCAGCTGTGTTTCCGTGCGCGCTGTCTGCAAGCGCATCGGGCCGGCTGTCCCGGAAGAATGCGTGGGCGTGCAGCCAGAACTCGAAAGGTGCGCTGTTGCCCGCAAGGTGAGAGATGGTGAGCTGCTCGCCGAGGATGTCGAGCGCCCCGGCGCTGATGGATTCAGGGCTGTGGCGTGAGCCGCGTACCAGTCGATGGCGGATTTCATCGAGGCTTTCGTCGTAGCCCGCAGAGATTTTGCCGAGGGCTGACACCAGTCGTGTTGCCGAGCGGTGGAGGCCGATCGTCAGGGGCAGGGCCGTCGAAGCAAGCCGCTCGCGGAACAGGTGACTGATCGCGATACTGCGGGCGTGCAGAAGGCCCAGGCACCGCTGGAACTGTTTTCGACTGACCTCAGGGCGCGCCAGGTCTTCAAGGTGACGGACGAGGGTGGCGAGCTCCAGGTCGGCATCAGCGGACAGTTCGGTGGCGAGCCAGTCAAAAACTGGTGCTGTGCGATCGGAATAGGGGGGGTCAGCGGCGCTCATTGCCTGCGGTATTTCGGGGCTAGGCCCTTATTGTAAATAACTTCCCCCGGATCATGTGTTCTGAATCGGAAGGACAGCCCGGAAGTGCTGCTTGCTGCGCCAAATGTGGTTGTATGCGTACTTCCTGCCCCTGCGTTCTTGCGGTTTTTCGATTCGTGATTTAGTATCCGACGTTTTTCCCATTCCATCGGATCAGGAACAAGTCATGGTTGTTATTCGTCTCGCCCGTAGCGGCTCCAAGAAGCGTCCTTTCTACAACATCGTTGCTGCCGATTCCCGCAATCGTCGCGACGGCCGTTTCATCGAGCGTATCGGTTACTACAACCCGGTCGCTTCCGGCAATGCTCAGGGCCTCGTGGTTAACACCGAGCGTCTGTCCCACTGGCAAGGTCACGGCGCCCAGTTGTCCGATACCGTTGCCCGCCTCGTGAAGCAGGCTGCCAAGGCTGCTGCCTGAAGTGTCGGATAGTCAGAGCCTCTCGCCCGAACCGCAAATGATCGTTCTGGGGCGGATAGCCGCTCCTTTTGGCGTGGGAGGCTGGGTCAAGGTTCATCCTTTCGGGGATGACCCGCTGTCCTGGAAGCAGATGCCCAGGTGGTGGCTTGGTACGGATCCGGATGGCTCGGATTGGGTGCCTTACACTCTGAATGGCTGCAAAGCACACGGCAAGGGTGGTGTGATCGCCACATTTGCCGAAGTGCCCGACCGCAACGGCGCCGAAGCCGTCACCGGCTACTACATCGCAGCTCCCAGAGATGCGCTGCCGCCGCCGGACAAGGATGAATACTACTGGGCTGACCTGGTCGGACTGGAAGTGCGGAACACGTCCGGTGTGGTGCTGGGCAAAGTGAGCGGTTTGTTGTCCACTGGCGCCCATGATGTGCTTCAGGTTCAGGATGGCGAAACCGAGCGTCTGATCCCTTTTGTTGCCAGTTACGTGACAACGGTGGACATGGTCGCGCGGACCGTTCAGGTTGAGTGGGAAGCCGACTGGTGATGGCAGCAGCAGGCCGCAAGGCCTACGATGTCGTTACGCTGTTTCCGGAAATGTTCTCTGCCCTGTCCGAGTTCGGCATTACCGGGCGGGCGCAGGAGCGGAAGCTTTACGAGCTGAATTGCTGGAATCCGCGGGATTTTACGGAAGACCGTCACCGCACCGTCGACGATCGCCCCTATGGCGGCGGTCCCGGCATGGTGATGCTTCCCGGTCCGCTGGAAAAATCCATTTCGGCGGCCAAGGCACGACAGATTGAGTCAGTGGGTAGCGCAGGGCGGGTGATCTATCTTTCGCCCCAGGGGCGGCCCCTCAATCACCAGAGAATTCTGGAACTGGTTGCCGAGCCCGCTGTTGTTCTGTTGTGTGGCCGTTATGAAGGTGTTGACCAGCGCTTGATTGAGCGTTGTGTGGATGAAGAGATTTCACTCGGTGACTTTGTTCTCTCCGGAGGGGAGTTGCCGGCGATGGTTTTGCTTGATGCGATGATCCGGCAGTTGCCTGGTGCGCTCAACGATGAAGATTCGGCCGTTGAAGACTCGTTTGTTGACGGTCTTCTGGATTGCCCGCATTACACCCGCCCCGTGAGTTACGAAGGCATGGCTGTGCCGGATGTGCTTTTGTCTGGTAATCATGCGGAAATCCGGCGCTGGCGTTTGCAGCAATCCCTCGGTCAGACCGCGTTGCAGCGGCCGGACATGCTGGCCAAGCGTACATTGAGCAAGGAAGAGTTCCGTTTGCTGGAAGCATTTCAGCGAGCAGAAAAGAAGTCGGTAGCGTAGTTTTACCGGCTTCATAACAAAGCCGTGTAACCAGGTGGCGACCTGCTCTGCACGAAAGGCCACTGGCCCCATTTATTTTTCAGGAGTTACGCATGAATCTGATTGATCAGCTGGAACAGGAAGAAATTGCCCGTCTGACCCAAGGCAAGGCGATCCCGGAATTCGCCCCGGGCGATACCGTTGTCGTTCAGGTCAAGGTTAAGGAAGGCACCCGCGAGCGTCTGCAGGCTTACGAAGGCGTCGTTATCGCCAAGCGTAACCGCGGTCTCAACTCCGGTTTCATCGTTCGCAAGATTTCCTCTGGCGAAGGTGTGGAGCGTACGTTCCAGACCTACTCCCCGCTGCTGGCCAGTATCGAAGTGAAGCGTCGCGGCGATGTGCGTCGTGCCAAGCTTTACTACCTGCGCAGCCGTTCGGGCAAGTCTGCCCGGATCAAGGAAAAGCTGGACTACAAGGCTTTCGCTGCCAAGGCCAAGGCCAAGGCTCAAGCCGCTCAGGGCTAAGCTTCTGGTGGTGCAAAAAAAACGGAACCTCGGTTCCGTTTTTTTTCGTCCTCTTCGCCGGGATTACTTGGCGCGCTTGTCGTGTTCGATCAGTGCGTAGGCGGAGTGATTGTGGATGGATTCGAAGTTCTCGGATTCCACCACATAGGCATCAATACGCGGCTCGAGTGCCATGCAACCGGCCACGTCGCGCACCATGTCCTCGACGAACTTGGGGTTGTCGTAGGCGCGCTCGGTAACGAACTTCTCGTCGGGGCGCTTGAGGAGGCCGTAGAGCTCGCAGGAGGCTTGTCCTTCGACCAGCTGGACCAGTTCCTCGATCCACAGGTGATCGTTGGT
>ERZ724504.646-NODE-646-length-19636-cov-5.805015_pt1 | contig 19636 bp, 30 predicted proteins | sample MGYA00376037_ERZ724504 | MGnify/ENA primary metagenome ERZ724504 (study PRJEB28724, sample SAMN07190888) | wastewater metagenome | isolation source: influent of sewage treatment plant in Hong Hong | place: USA: Christiansburg, Virginia | collected 2016-03-01 ... | reverse complement strand
TTATGCGAATCACTATGAAACGCTGCACTCCAAGCCTGAACGCGTCTCCATTTTTTGCCATTGACCAGCTTAATGCCAAGCCTAGTGACTTCAATCATGTGCTTGTAAACAGCATCTGTGCCGACCATCCACGCATTGCCAACACCCTCCCATTGATATGCCACGCCACCCATGCATACCGCTTTACCCGTCGAATCTAACACCGCAAGTCCTCCGTGATATATGCACTCTTTGGCAAACTCAATAGGCGTATTTGAGCGACTGCTTGCATACACCTCGCGCCTGTCAATGTCGCGCATGTTAAAAGCCACTTCAATGGCGTGGCGTGGGGTGAGTTCAACGATCAATTTGAAAAGTCCGACATGGGGTTAAATGTAAGCGACACCGCCGCCAATTCAAACGATTCAACAGCTGAATGGGTCATGCGCACCGCAATATTGGTAGCACATACTTCAATCGGCATTCGTGCCAATGACCTCGTGTCACCGTTAAAAGTCATGGGCTGGGTGATTAAATCAGGTGAACGAGGGTTGTACCGATATGAGATTGACGGCGACCCTGTGCATGCCACATCTGCGGCAATGAACTGTTTAAAAACGCCAATCATCTTGCAGTCCGCATAGGGCAGTTCAATATCAACATCAATGGGCACGCCGTCATCAGTGAACGCCTCATCATCAAGCGCGTACACCACATCACCACTGCGGATGTACATCACACCATTTAATTCAGCCACGGCATCGACCGTAACGGGCAACGTCCAAATCGCCCATGCGCTAACCTTTGCAGCACGGCTGAATGTGTAGGTGTAAATGTCATTGCCCACAAAGCAAAACAATTGCCCACCGCCACGAAAATACACCGAACGCGGCTTGATGCCAGACTTTATCAACGGCTTGACAATCAAATCGATGGGCGAACCCACATCCATATCCATCAGGTTTGTGCTGTTGGCTTGCACCGACACAGAGCGAAATCCCGCTGGACTTAAAAAATAAATGTCACTGCCCATGTTGGCATGGCTGTGTGCAAACGGCGTACCAATGGGCGTGCTGTTTGCAAACGCGTGAAGCTTTGGATCAGGATCAACAATCCACACTTGCGCTGAATCAGGAAAAAACACAACCAAATTAGATTGATACTCGCCCAACGCCGTTGGATAACTTGCCCCCGTTTGCTGGATATTGACGGGCAAAAATCCTGCGTCCTGTGTTGCGGACCAGTCACGTGCATCATTCGTCGCAGAAAACCGCACCACATTGTCTTGAATGCTAAAAATCTTAGATGCTTTTTTTGCAATGGTGGGCGTATGCGGGCAATTGGGATCAGTCACCAACGTTGATACACCGTCTAAATAATGGTGCTTTGTGACCCCGTTCTCATACCTGGCGCACAAATAAAAATAGTTGTTGAAAATCTCCACGTGCTCAATGGTGTCAATCCCTGTACCCGTTGGGTCATCGATTGTTTTATTACCAACCAATGAGTTGGTATGCGCAACAGCAGAATCCGAAAAAGTCCACAGCTGATTCATGCCGGCAGTCAAGCCTGTTGAACCCGCTGTTAATTGAGCAATGCGCTTCAACCCTGCACGCTTACGGATAGAACGACCAGTCGTGATGTACGCATTCTTCAACACGCGCAGGCGGTTCATATCCGCGTTTGTGGTCAACTGGCGTAAATCAAGCCCGCCATCAAAGCGATCAAATGTAATGGTAGGCATCGTACACTTCCGCTTTACTGTCAAATCCACGCGAATCATCCACACCAAAGTTGGCTTCTTTGGCGTAACGCAATGACTGTTCGTACTGCCCGTTAACCGCCTGTAAATCAGGCTGGCGATAATGCGCCTTGGCAGACACCAAAGCATGCAAAAAAATCAAATCATCTGGCAAACTTGCACGGTCAGAACCAGCCGTGAATCGGCTTGGCTTGGCGGTGTACTCGATTTTTGCAGTGACTGGATCCACTGGCACAGGCCAAAAATGGAGCTGTATCACGCCTTGTTCATGCGCAATCATTTCGTACCGCATCGGCACGCCTTTCTCATCGTGCGCGTACGTTGGAATGCCAGCCTCAATGCGCCGCCAATAATCGCCAACTTTCACCCAAACGCGCTTTATGCCCGATTGATCAGCATCATCAGGCAAATCAAGCACGCGCTGCTCAAACCCAAGATTCTCAATGTGCACCTTTTGTAAGTGCCGCCAAGATACAATACGCCACAAATGTTGTTGTGCCGTCTGTAGAAAGCTGTCGAGAATTGGTATTTGCAATGTGATGACCTCAGCCTGCGCACCAAACCCAAGGCGAATCGCCAAGTTCTTGCGCATGCTGTCTAGGGTGTTGAAAGTTTGCACGCTCATGTTTATTTATCAGCTTCAGGTTTTGCTTTTGTGTCTTTGATTGCCAAAGCTTCAACCGTTTTACGGAACGCACCCACTGCACCGTATACTTTTGTCACGATAAAATCGCCACTTTCATTCTGTCCAAACTTTTCTTTCAGCCGAGCATACTCATCCGCGAACGATTCGATTTCATGAATGTATTTAGTGTCGGCGTATTTGGTCACCGAGCCAATATAATCACCATCATCACCTGCATCTTCATCCATATCAGAGCCATTTGCCGCCTGCAACAACAGCAATTCATGCTCAGGCACATCGGTGTGAATGATGCTTGTCATGTCTTTGACGACTTTCACATTGATAAATTTGATTTTAATGCCCATGTTAAACCCCTTAAATATTGAGAAAGCCCACCCACAAAGGCAGGCTTTCGTTTTTGATGTGCGCTACAAAGACCTACGCGAGTGAAATGACGCCATGTGCAGACGGCAAATTACACGTCAATGCACCGCGCCACAACAATGCCATGTACACAATGTACTGAGTGGCTGGACGTACTGGCGTACGGTTTGACCAATCAGAACCTTCAATCGGGCGCAATGTGATGTGGTTTGTGTTGAGGAAGTAGCAACGCTTAGACCATGGGATGGTTGGCGCTGTACCACCGAAGTTGACATCAAACTCAGGTGAATACTGAATTGACACGCCCTTGTAGAACAATTCGTTAACCGAATTATCAATGTTCACGCCACCTTTGCCGTCAGTGGTCACTTGACGCACAATCCCCGTTGACGCGGACAAGCCCGATTTGCGATAAGCATCAATGAAGTCAGCACCCGCCACGATCAAATCAGGGCGGCCTTTGCCACGTTTAATGCACGCACGCCACAACGTTTCCATGTCATCCGCCATGGTTGCAACAGTTGAGCCAACCTTAACATTGTGCTGCCAGTACGTATTGGTACGGGCAATGCCGCCCATCGTCCCCGTGTTATTCGCCCCAGCAGGTAACAAAGCATCTAAGCCTTGAATTGCATCGGCGGCTTGCGTGCCATCGAAGTGCAGGGCTTTGCTCATCGCTTCATACGCACCAAGGGTCAACACTTCGCTTTGTTCTTCAATGAGATTCGTGATTGCGATTTTCTCATCTGCTGATGGGGACGCTTTTTCACCCACGATTTTGATGCCGTTGGCAACCAATCGATCTTCCTCAAGCTGCAAACCGTCGTGAAAATTGAACCATTGAAACTTAGCCTGTTCAACGGTTTTGCGGTTGTTGTAAGTCACGGCACCAGCACCCACAAACCATTGGCCATTGCCACCGTAGTTCGTGCGAATTTGCTCAACTACGTACTGAGCTGCGCCGCTGAACAGCTTTTTCTTAGACATTAAAGCCTTAAAAAGCGGACGTTCAACTGCGATTTGGTCAACAGGTGGTTTATTGCGAAGATAAAAATCCAAGCCGACTTTCAAGCGGTCTTGGAGGTCAGCGGCCAAAATAGGCATAATATGCTCCTTAGAATTAATAACCGATTGCAAAGACGACTTGCGATTACGTCAATTAATTCGGGGCACGAAGCCGATTACGTGCAGGCACAACAAGGTACAACATGGAAAATCTTAAATCTTAATCATCACCCCACAACGCATCTGCCATGCTTTGAGCCGCTTTTCCGCCATTGTTTGACCCCATGGCATTGGGGCGCAACGAGTTGGGCGCACGTTGGCGGTTCTGTGCTGGCACTGTTTGCAACGCTTTGTAATAAGCACTCACAGCATCGACCCAAACGGACGGCGATTTACCGCTTAACTCTGTCGAAATGAAGCTGGCAATTTGTTGCTCGCGTTCAGCCCACATCACATCACTGGTTGACCATTGGCGTGTTAAGTTGGTTAATTGGCTAATCGCCTGACCACGCACCGCCTCAAACTGCGCCGCCTGCTGCTGCTGTTGCTGCAACTCACTGGCATGAGCCGCTTGTTTTTGTGCCTGAATGTTTTCAAGGTAACGGTTTTTGGCGATTTCATTCGCATGTGCTTCATCCAAGCTCATGCCATCGACCGATTCTTTTAAGTCAGGATAGGCATTCAACGGGTCAACGTTCAATTTTCGACCAGTCAATACAGCGAATTGATATGCCGCTTCTTGCAAAAATTTCTCTGCACCGTCCCAATTGCCCGTTTTAACCGCTTTGGTGTACTCAAAAACCTTATCCAACTCGTCGGGCTGCATTTGACAATCAATAATTCTGTCGCGAAACACATGCAAAGTCTGCGCTTCTTCACGCATGACCTGCAACTCTTCGGGCTTGCCAAACTCGCGGTACGATTTGTTCTCATTCGCCAAACGCTGAAAACGTTCAGACGCTTTCGGACTTAAACCGTCGGGCGGCGTTAAATCGACTTCATCTGTTTCTTCAGGCTTGACCTCAGCATCAGCTTTAACTTCGGGCTTTGATTCTTCGCCGCCAGTGGCTTCTTCTGCTGGCTTTGGTGGCTCGTCATCGTCAATCTCAGACGGCACGGCATCATCACCGAACAGCGCATCATGCATGTTGGTGGGTTCATTGCTTTGTTCGGATGTTGCGCCTTCTGCTTCTTGACTGATTACGTCAGCAACTTCGATTTCGGGATCCATGCTTTTTCCTTGTTTTACATCGTTGGCGGCTGTGCCGCTGGTTGTTGTTGACCGCCTTGTCCTGCCTGCATTTGTTGCATTTGCTGGGCTTGAACATCAATTTGCGGTATGAATTGATTCAAATCAATGCGCTCATCGAAACGTGTCAAAGTCTCTTCAAGCAAGTGCTTGGCGGCATCTGCCATGCCCTGCTGCCCCTGTGCCACGAACTGCGCAATTTGCTGCACACCTTGCTGCAAAACGGGCAACAGCTGCATCCACTGCTCACGGTCTTTGAATTTATTTGGCTTGCTCATCGACCCTGCTCGAATGTTTAAGCTCAAATATTTAAAAGCTGTATCAATCGGAATTTGCTGCCAAAATGCGGAAGCCCCTACAATTTGTCGCACATCTGATTCTGTGTAACTCAACAGCAATATTTCAAGCGCGTACTTCGCCATATCCGTGAGCATGTCCTCAACCGTATCTTGACGTTCAGCCGTGAACGATTGCAGCCCCATGTTCATGATTTCGGCTTCTGTCGCTGTCTTGGCTTTGTTGATATAGCCTCGCGCTGCATCACCTGAGCGCAATGCCATCTCTGAATCGCGCATGATCATCGCAGGGTCAAACAGCTGTAAATTCAGCTGTGGACTTGGTGCTTGCTGTAGATCTTGACTGATTGGAATCTCAGGATTACCCCCGATAAACACAATGTCGATTCCCTCTGATGCATTGATGCGCTCAAAGTCAGTGGCTTGCATATCGCCAGCCTTGCGGCCAACCATCGTTGTTTTTTGCTTGTCGCGCGTGTCTTTGATCTTTGAACGTAAGTGCGCATACTCAGCTTGCAAATCAATCTGCGTCTCAACGTCAGAAATTGGGTCAAGCGAGCCGTCAACATCGTTAAACCACAATGCAAAAAATGGGTACCATCGTTCGCCAGTCCACTCAGGACAATACGGCTCACGAGCATATGACTTTGCACCCTTTGCAAACGTGTAAACGGTTTGGCTGTCACCATCCCACAACTCCCAGACTTGAACCAACGCGTCGGGTTGCTGTGTTTTATCCTTGCCTTTGTACATGTCAGATGCACGTTCATAGCCCTCACCACTGGCAGCCTCACGATTTGCATATGACACTGCGCCGTCAGGTACGGCATGACCAAAGTTCCGACGGTAATCGTCTCGCGTCATCCAGACACGTTGCGCAATGCACTTAGCACGCTTGTAATCTGACATTGAAACCAACGTAGGGTCAAGGATTAACACGTCTTCAGTTGGAATGCGATCAATGACAATGCCCTTTTGAATGACGACCTCGCCGCCGCCATGCATGGTATTTTCAATGCTTTTAACCTGAGCTTCCAACTGAGCGCGCTTTGCATCGTTGCTGGCATCATCAGTAACATCACCGCGTAACGCCTCTAGCGATGCAAGATTATCTTGAGCGTCACGCAATCGCGTCATAATCAACGGGTCTTCGCCAAACTCCTCTTGAAGCGTGACCTTGACCCAACCCAAGCCAGTGACCAATGCGCTGCCCACATTCGCTTTCATTGCATCTTTTAAGCCAGACTCAACGAACTCTTTGTTAAGCAATGCCTCGCACGTATTGGCCATTGATCTGAGCGCGTCATAATTAGGCAAGTCGCCTGCTTGTTTGGAAGGCGAAATCTCAATCTCAGGGTTTTTAGCGTAAATGTTTGGCTTGAGTGCCGACAGGTTTGAAAAAATGAAAAACGGATTGACTCCACCATTGTTCTTAGCACGCCACTCTTTGCCGCAACGAACTGCATCACGCCAAGTTTTGTAAAGCTTGAATTGCTCCTGTTTTTCCTTGAGTTTGCGGTCAACCTGATCGTTGAATTGGCTTAACAGTGCTTCGTCCTGCGTTGACATTTCAAACGCAGTACGCGTGCTGTCGTCACGTTCGAGACCCGCTTCAACAGCATCATCGTCACCCTTTGCAAATTTAGTTAAAAGTGTGTTCACGATAACGCCCATTCTCAATGACATCGATCGACGTTGTGAAGCCGACATTGTTTACTTGATTTTTTATTTCAGCAATCGACTCATTAAGGATCGTTTGCGCCAACTCTTCGCGATCTGGCAATGCTTTGCGCACCATGATGACCGTGCCGATGCGGTAGCCGTCTACTGAGTAAAACGCATGATCGACACCATCAACAATGTCAGAGAACTCATAACGCACCTTAGGGCTTGAGCTTGCGCATAAGTCCTCAAGCGTGGCGTTGGGCAATGCTTCGATTCGTTTAAAAATGCTCATGTTTGGCCTAGTTAAATGTGATGCGTGTATTTAACCAAAACAAAATGAGCATTTCAAACCCGCGAAAGCACTTTTTTATGCGTACGGATCAACGTACCGAGCCGATGGCTTTTTAACAGCCTTTTTGATATACGGGCGAGACATGCAGATGTAGCGCACAACGTCCGCCGCATGGTCTTCCATGTTGGTGTCCAAGTCTTCAATATTCACATCGTCATGCTGCAACAAAGGCAATGTGCGAATGGTTTCGCGCATCGTGTCAAAGAAATAGATCATCGGCAAGCCCTCAGATTCCGCCGATCCGTTGAGCCGTTGATGCACTTGACCCCAGCCAGCCACACGCTTATTGTCCGCCTTGCGCCAAGTCACGCCGTTTTTGCGGTGCGTCTCAGCGATTGAAACGCCCGTGACAACGTTGAAAATGGACGGATCAGCCACTGAATATGCAATCTCAAACTTCTCGCCAGCGGAGCGACGTGCAATGCCCGTTGCGACAGCGTCGTCTTCCATGTGCAAACCCTTGCCGATTTGTTCTTTATCACCGCCGTACCACTCACGATAAAATACCAATGCGCCACGAGGAATCGTAAATTCTCCGCCCATGTGCTCAATCTCCTGAGTACCATCCGACACCGCAGCCCAAAGAGCTGCAAACGGCGACGCACGCCCCCAGTCAAACCCTCGTATGCGTGTCCAACTTGCAGGTACATCGAAGGGCTTGATGACATGCTTATCCCGCGTGAAGTTATGGAAAAAAGCCCCCGCGACAACATCCCAATCGCCATTTAGCCAAGCCTTGCGCAATTCGGCATTGCCTCGCGTTGCAGCAACCAACCGCGAGCGATAACTTGGGTCTGTTGTGTTTAAAATATTATTGTCGGCCAAGCGCGACGGCACCCACATATAAGTAAGCAAGTCCTCTTTATCAACCCATGGCGTTAGTGGTGGAGACTTATCAATAAACCGCTGTTTAATCCATGAATTACCAACGCCGCCCGGGTTTCCAGTTAAGCGCATTGAACAAGGCACGCCGTGCGCCGAGCGCATTGTCGAGATCATCTTGTCCATGCCTGAAGGCGAATAATACTCTGCGGCCTCGTCGAGTGAAATGTGAGAGTATTGATGCCCGTGGTATCGGCCATAATCGCGTTCATGCTCAAGATAGCGCATTTTAACGCTCGCGCCATTCGGCCAATACCAACAATTTGAGAATGGATAGTGCTCACTTGGTTGCTTCTTATAAACGCCGCGGCTTGCCGTGAAAACCTCCATTGCACGCAATTGCAACTCCTCCAGCTCGGTTATTGTCTTACGAATCATGATACCGCGACTTTTTCCGTCATAACGCAGTGCCGCGTCTTCTTGATAGCCAAGCTGGAAATCACTCTTTCCACCGCCGCGCTCACCGCCATAAAATAAAATATCGCACCAGTCCGCAAGAAATGCGCTTGACTGATTACCCGCCTGTGGATTCCAAGCCATGTGCTTTTAACCATTCTTCTTTTGTTAATTGTGGACGCGTTGGCGTTTCAACTGAGCCGCTTAATTCGACTTTATCCTTGAACATGCCAAGGTGACGGGCAACCGAGTCGAGCGCCCCTTTTTTGTCAATGATTTTAATTTTCTTGACCGTGCCAACCGCTTCACCGTCACCGCCAATCTCTACCAACTCAATACCGCCGATTACAGCCGCCACATCATCGTCAAGCTCACCAATCTGCTTTAACGTGCCATCACCGTTGAACATCTTTTTAGGGTCAAAGAACGCAATTTTGGCGTACTCAGCAAGCACCCGCTCTTGTGTGATTCCAGTTCGTTCGGACAGTTTTTTTTGCCCAGCTTGAACCGCCTCTTGGATCTCAGGTTTTTTCAGGAGGTCAAAGGCTTGAGAGCCTGCTGTCTTAGCACTGTAGCCTGCACGAATAGCCGCCTGCGTTGCATTTAAGTCGACGAGATATTCGCTCACAAACCGCTTTTGTTTTTCGGTTAACCCATCTTTGTTTTCCACATTTATCACCAAATATTCAAATTATCATGTCTTAACACAAGACTCAACATCTCGTAAGATTTGTTTCGTGCATCAATCGACCGAGCCAATAACTCTTTTCGACAGTCGAAAAAAAGGCTCATTAATTCTTCGTTAGATAGACCGTTGCTATCTTTTGAGATACGCTCAAAGACACTTAGCTTCTCTTTATGTCTATCACCGAGCATTTTATTTAACTTTGGGACAGCTTCTTTCAGAATCTGCTCAAAAGAATTGATAAGCTCAACGTTTCCACTTCGGTATAAAAGAGTCCTTACACCAGATTCTCGAATCAATAGTTTCCAGCGGACGCCGTCAGAATAGCCAATAACGTTGCCCGCAAAAAAATCTTTTTTAGGGCGTAAAAAGTCAGACCCTCTGAGAACAGCAAGCTCATCAGAATCAAGGGAAAAGATTGCGCTGGAAGAAAAAATCACCGGGTCAAAGTTGCTGAACTCATGACGTGCCGCAAACCAAATGGAGCCATCAAATAAACTTAAAGCAATATCCTCGAATCGCCCAACTGTACAAACAAATGCATTAAAAGTATTCTCATTTCCATCAATCATTTCCATCCCCTCTCAGCACCTCAGAAACCACAAAACGTACATCCTCAATAATCTCGCCAGCCCTTGAACTGACCGAGTACACTCCCACCATCACAGCATCGTCACACATATCAAGCCTCACCCCTCTAAACTTTGAAAAAAACCGAGGCAACACCACCAGTCTTTTTTTATGATAAAAAACCCAAGCCAAATTTTCGATGAGCAATAAATCTTGCACAGTTGACACAAAAGTCTCAATGGCATCATTTAAATCAACACCATCGATTGATTGAGAGCAATACGTAATTCGTTCGGCATTTTTAGACATTCGCCACCTCGTACACCCTGACCTCAACACGCGCCGTTTCGTTGTAAGCCTTGGCAACTGACAGGCTGCAAATCTGTTTATCATCCAAAAACACAATGCCGTTCATCGCGTCAAAAACGCCTTTAATCACGTTATCAATGTCTGGTTTAGTTGATGGCTTGATGTCACCCAACAACGCCGAATTGCGCTTGATTTTGCTCCACGACTTGGGCGGCTCAACATAGATTTGCATGTTGACTTGTATCGACCCCGAGCATGGCGCCACACCCCTCATTGCTTTGGTCGCTGCTTCTTGCACCAATGCTTCGTAATCTTTTGTTTTGGCTGGCGTGTAAGCTGTGACAAAGTTCCCACGTCGTGCAAACTTCGGGCGGCCTTTGCCTACGGCTTCGCCCATGACGGTGAAATTGGCTAAAGGTTTCAACATGGCTTATCCAGTTCAAAGTATTTTTTAGATGTGGCCAATAGTTTCTGTTTGGTTTGTTCGTTCATTTTTTTACTGCCTTTTTCTTCTCAGGTGCCAGCGACTTCTTCGCCACTTTCAAAAGCACATCGAGCGCCTGCGTGGTGTCCGCTGGCTTGCCCATTGAGCAGTCACAGCCATCATCCATACAGCGCCGCCAGTGGGCATGGTTTTCGATAATCTCGATTGCTTTAGTGGTGTTCATCGTTGTAGTCCTCCATGACTGAAAAAAGGCTAAAAACGACAAAAATGATGGCCAAAGAAAAAACGATCATTCCAACGATTGAAACCGCGCTCATGCTGCCACCTCGTTAGATTTTGCAAGCAAAAGGGTTGCGAATTTTAATGACGGTTTTGAAACCCTCAAGCCACCACCCTCCCCACCGTTTTTAAAAACTAAACTTGCCTTGTCAGGGTCGCCGATAAATTGCGGCAAGGCGCATCTAAAACCATTTGCAGCGTTGTAAAGGTTGCTCGTGCCCGTCAAAGCACGTGGATACTCAGGAAACTCGCCGTGCTTGTTGCGATATGCTTGGTACGATTTGATAAATTGCAAACGCTGGAATGGCACATCGCCGTCTGTGACGCTGCAAAACTTTATCCAGCCGCCCATGTCCTCAACGACAACGTGGATCAGCGCATCATCGAAAACAACATCGTTGCTTTTACCAGCGCGACCAATCGCTTTTAACGCCTTGCCCCAAGCCAATTCCGACGAGTCGGTTGACGTACCAACAATTTCGCGCAAAATCTCGTTTGTAGACGGCATAAACCCGCTTGCGTCAGGATTCGTCGCATAAGAATCGAACGCCTTGCGGATGGTTTCCATGTCGTAGTTGGCCAAGCAACGCACCCAAACATCGAAGAAAAATTCAGACGTGTCCTTTCGATAAAACGACGCGACGTTGTTTAAAAATTCGACCAGTTGCTTGTTTTTGTTGTTGTTTTCCATTTTTCTATCCCATCCTGTCAATGTATGCCTGCGCTCTCGCTTTGTTGGCTTGTTCCAATTTTTCTTGCTTGTTTGGTGGCAACCCTGACGGTGATGCCCGCGCATTGCCGATGTTTGATGCGGCCTGTAATTCGCCGTCAACCACGCTCAGCATGTAGGCAAAAGGCTTGCCTGCGCCCGCATCCTTGGCCTTGGCAAACGCATCGACAAAATGGTCAATCGTTGCTCCAGCGGCGATTAGCTTGATAAACTTCGGATTGCTCGGGCTTACCTCGGTTGCACCTGCACCGTTGGCACGTAAAGCCACGCACACGGCTGCCGCCAATGTCGGCGAGTTTGTGCTTGCCGCCACAGGCACAGCGTCCAAAATTTCAACCGATTCAACGCGCACCGTTTTTTCAGATTTTTGCGGTTGTTCTAAAATTTGACCATCTGTGTGAGATTGGTTCTTGGTTATTGGTTTATGGTTATTGGTTATTGGTTCTTGGTTAGGGTTAGTTTCGCTTTGATTTGGGTTATCAGAAATAACCGAGGGGTTTTGTTTGGGTTTAGTTTCGCTTTGATTTGGGTTGTTTTTTGGAGGTCTGCCACCCTTTTTGCCGTTTTCTCGGTTTTTTTCGTTTTGAAAGTGATAGCTTTCAATGATGGAGTCAATTTTTAAATGGTGAAATCCGTCATCCTGCTCATCAAAAAAATCACCCAGCACATTTAAAAGTGCTTTTTGGTCATCATCAGAACCCAAACTTAACCGACGCATAACCACTTGGGTTATTTTGGGTATTGGGGTTTCGTCGAGGTAATACCAATCAATTAGCGTACGGTAAATGTAATGCTCGATTGGTTTAAGATGAGCGGTGTCTTTGCGGTAATCGGCAATATTGAAGTCGTAGTAATGCATATCAAGCCACCCTCTTTGCAAGCTCAAACGACGGCTGGTATTCCATCGTTTTTAAAAATTTGGTTGCTGCGCGGATTTGCCCACACGTGGCCAATTGGATAATCGCATCGTGCAAGTCAAGCGCAGGCTCAATCAATTGCAACTCATCGCCCGTGAAGCGGATCGACCCAGTAAGTGCCCCACGCGCTTTGCACACCAAAACACAGCGCAATCCATCCTCAATGACATCAAGTGCGGACTCACCACCTGTTGATTGCCTGTCCGCAATTTGAGCGGCCACCTCAAGTGCAACCTTGATGGTCATCAAGTCATCTTTGAGCGGCTTAGGGTCAAAACGGATGCGATTTAAGGCGGCTCTCGTGCCATCAATCAACTCGGATTGTTGAGTTGCATCCAGCGGGTGCTGAGCCACCAAGACAGCATTAATCGCGCTGTATTTGATCGGTCGGGGCTGGTATTTTTTGCCGCTGCGTTTGGTTTTATTGCTCATGTGCTGGTCTCTTTATGTGACATTGCAAAATGCTCTTTTTCATGCCCGCATATTGCCAAGTTGCGGTTTTCAAAATTAAAAAAATTACCAAAAAACAAGTATCAACAATCCCAGCTATTCCCCGTCAATCCCTGCCAATCCCAAGCGACGCGCACGCTCCAGCTGTACACTAACGACATGGTATTCACCCATGATTGCCTTTTCGAGCAGATAAGCCGCATGTTCTGCCACGTCGTTATTTTCAAAAGCACTGAGGATTTTCAAGCGTGAAAGCATGTCCTCTGGAATTCTGACGTGGACTGATTTCTTTTCAAGACTCATGGGGTTACTCTTTGAAATGTGGGCGTTGGGTTATGCGGATTTGTTGGGTTTTAGCTCAGGCCAGATTACATGCCAGTCGTCGGGGCGCAGGTCTTTGCGGGTTACTTGCCCATTTGATTCAGTCTCAATGCGAGAGCACAGCACAGGCCCAAGCGTCAAATCGCGGAACTTTGCGGATTTCAAGTAGCTATAAGTTGTAAAGCATTTGCTTGCAAACGCTAGTTTTTGTTCTTCCGTGAGTGATTCCCAGAAGTCAGTAAGTTTTTGATTTTTCATTCGATAGCCTTTCAGAGTTAATCGAATAATACATTAATGTATTTTACAAAGCAATACATTTTTTTGTTTTTACATTGTTGTATTTTTAGGCTATGATTTGTTATGGAAAAAATTACAGAAGCATCAGCAAATAGAGTGCGCCAATTAGCGGCGTGGATTGACACACATCATTCAGGCGTGCAAGCTGATTTCGTGCGCAAGTACGAGCTTAATCAAGGTGAAATATCGCAGTTTTTGCTATCCAAAAGGACGCTGGGAGAGCGGCGTGCTCGCAGGCTTGAAACACAAGTCGGTATGCCAAAGATGTATTTAGATTCATCCGTGTCACACGAAATGTCCGCCCCCGAACCCGTGCGCTCGCTGTCAGACAATGATGCCGTGCCCAGCGGATACCACGCGATTCCTGAGTATGAGGTGCGTTTGTCGTGCGGTACTGGAAACACCATTGATTATGCTGAGACCGAGACCAAATCACGCATTTATCATGAGTCATTTTTTGCGAATAATCATGCAAAACCTGAAAATGTAGTACGTCTTGGAGCTGAGGGCAACAGCATGAAGCCCGTGATAAAGCATGGCTATCGTGTGGCTGTCCACACCGCCGCTAAAGAGATCCCCGTCGTGAGCGCCCACGATGCGCAGGATGAAGATAATCTCAAGATTTTCTTTTTGCTCGATGACGGCGCGCGCAAGTGCAAATACGTTTACATTGACGAGTCGACGAACGAGCTGGTGCTGCACTCGCAAAATACGGCGTTCAAGGACGAACGTTACAGCCAAGAATATGCAACCGATTACATCGTCATTGTGGGCGAGGTGATTGATATTTCTGGCAACCCGAATAAATAACCGAGGAGATAAAATGAAATTTTTATTATTACTTTTAACGTGCGCGTCGCTGTCTGCAAACGCTCAAACATTTCGCGGCTATGAGTGCACGCAAGACTGCTCAGGGCATCGGGCCGGGTACGATTGGGCAAAAAACAAAAGAATCACAGATGAATCATACTGCACGTCGCGATCTAATTCGTTCAACGAGGGGTGTGAAGCTTATGTGAAAGAAAGCCGATGAGAAAATTTTGTTTCCTGATGCTTATCCTGCTTTCTATGTCCGCCAGCGCGGATCAAAAATACGCATGGGATGATTTCATACCGTCAACCCAAAAAACCAAATTTAAAGACGTTTCAAAAGAGAGTAAGCGAAGCCTACTTATATCCGAAGCATTCAACGATGAAAAAGAAACCCTCGTCGGGGTCGGTGATGATGACTATGTGTTTTTATTTAAAGATGTGAACACACATGACAGAACCGCCTGGGCTAAATTTATCAACCGCGATAATAAACGCAGCTACTCGATGTCAATGAGTTTGATTGAATTCGATTGCGCCAATGGGTTGTATTTAAAGCCTTTGCGAGAGATTATATACAGCTTAGATGGCAAGCTTATGAGTGACGACAGTCTCGATAAAAATTTTGAACTCGCTATCCCAAACAGCTTAGGGTACCGTGTTTCAAGTGCCTACTGTGCGATTGAGAGATTGCAAGAAAAAGCAGGAACGACTGGATTGAAAGGGGCTTAAATGGACGAAAAAAAACAAGCTGTAATATTTGGTATATTTTTGAAATGCTCTAAAAAAAATTAATCACACAGAGGGACATCGGCGTCCATCTGTCATCAAAACATGTTTTAAATCATATGATTGCAAAACTTAAAACCACCCTCGCGGTGGTTTTTTTACGTCTAATTCACGAAATTTATACTACAAACAAATTATTTTTTCTTTGCAGTGACAAAAATCACAACATCCAAGCCCCGCAAATGCGGGGCTTTTTATTATTTTACGCTCAATACAAAAATAAAATACATTTATGTTATTTATTTTACATTAATGTATTGACAGTTAAAATACATTAATGTATTATTCTCCTCATGCAATCAAAACACCGATGCAGCCAAGCAGTCGCAACACAGCATCAAGTGTTGACATCCTCGGATGACCAAACCTGCTTCGGGGCGTATTCGACAGCGTGATACAGCACCCCGCCGTGAAAGACGGATAGACCAGCTACCTAAGGGTTGAGCTGGTAAAAGGCAACTTTTAAGGGTCATCAAACCGATGGCTTTTAAAAGTTGTTTTTAATCTAATTTAAAACTTAGGAGCGGCTCATGCCAAGGCACTTGTTGCAAAACCCATCTTACGTGTTCTTGGCGAAGTCCTCCGAGGCGCGCGATGAAATCCTCAAAAGTCATTTTTTGATGAAAGAAATCACAAATGAAGAATTTAACAGGCAGTTAGAGGCCACGGGCGATCAGCCGAATTTTCAATTGTCGAGCAACTTCGACGCTTATGTTTGGGAGCGACATCATGTTATTTAACAACCGAGGTTTTCGCGAGTTTTACGCCACTCAATCAAACGGCCAGAGCCGCCAAGTGGCTTATACGGTCAGCAATGGGCAGGTCACCATCAAGGAGGTCGACGGCCTACCCGTAACAGCCGCCGACCCATTGCCCAAGCAGTTTGAATACGTAGTGCTTGGCTGGATCGAGGAACACCGTGCGAATTTGCATTTGCATGATGAATATCGGAGGGCGGCATGAATTACGACGACCAAAACTGGCAGCGCAAGCCTCCGCCTCCAATCAAAACAAAAGGAGCCACGCAATGATGTTTTATTTTCCAAATATGAATTGCTTTATCCGTACAAACAACGCGCTTGTTATCACCGAAATCGAAAAACACGGCAATGCACAGCGCGTTCTAAGCACAGCGGATGTCACCGACAGCCCTGTGCACTTTAGATCGACACGCCCAGATTTACAGCTCAGCGGCACCGAGTACGGCGAGCCAATGGCAATAAAAACACCAAACCACAGCAAAGGATTTAAATCATGAACATGCCCGTAACCACAGAACAAACCCAAAGCACAGCCATTGAAAACGTCTCAATGGGATTTGGCAGCCTGCAATCGTTTGAGCTGATGCAACGAGCTGCCAAGCTTTTATCGGCAAGCACACTTGTACCTGTAGTTTATCGTCAGCAGAAAGAGATTAAAGAGTATGGAAAAGTCACAGGGTATGAAGACAATCCAAATGCTTTACCAAACTGCGTTATCGCTTTAAATATGTCCGCTCGCATGGGTGCAGACCCTTTGATGATTATGCAAAATTTGTACGTTATTGAGGGTCGCCCGTCTTGGTCTTCGCAGTTTGTAATTAGCGCGATCAATACATGTGGTCGTTACTCACCTTTGCGCTTCGATTTGTCAGAAGCGGGCGAAGCACAAGAGGTTGAATATACCTATACGAAATGGGAGAAAGTCGGTGGTAAAAGTACACCAGTTGAAAAGACAGGCAAAGTAAATGTTCGCCACCAATCATGCGTGGCCTGGGCAATTGAACGTGAAACTGGCCAACGCCTTGAGTCGCCAAAAATCACCATTCAAATGGCAATTGATGAGGGATGGTTGACAAAAAACGGCAGCAAATGGCAAACCATGCCCGAATTGATGCTGCGTTACCGCGCCGCCGCGTTTTTTGGGCGCTTGTACTCCCCTGAAATTTTGATGGGCTTGCAAACAGCGGAGGAGACGCACGACATCATTGACTTAAACGATGATGGTTCGGTGAGCGTGACACGTGAGACTGCGCCTGTGGCAAAGGCCGTGCCAATGCCGCAATCAAAATCAGCCAAACAACAAGCCAAAGCCGAACCTGTTGAAATTGTGCCTGCTGAAGTAAAAACCGAGCCTGTATCCGCCAATTCCGGTGGCGAAGTTTTAGCAACGAACGGTGAAAAGTCACTTATTAAAGCCAAGCTTGAAAATGCCAACATGCCTGTGGACCAAGCAATTGAAATCTGTGCCATTACGAACGATTTTGATGGCTTAACCAAATCAGATGTTGAAAAGCTGCTGGAGTTTGCCAAAGAGCTTACAGAGGGATAAATCATGAGCAATTTTTTGACATTTGACGAGGGTGCGCACGAGTACAAATTTAAGGGTGTGATCGTTCCAAGCGTCACTCAGATTTTGCAGCCGCTTAATGATTTTAGCGGCATCCCGCCTGCAATTTTGGAAAACAAGCGACAAATTGGTGTGGCCGTGCACAAAGCCTGCGAATTGTACGACGACGACGATCTGGACGAGGAAAGTTTAACGCCGATTGTGGCTGATTACTTTGCAGCGTGGAAACGATTCAAAACTGAAAACGAAGTAGTGGTTGAAATGTCAGAACAGCGGATTTTCCACGCGCTGCACCGATACGCTGGGACGCTTGACCGCGTGTTGACCTTAAACGGTGTTCGGTGCGTGCTTGACCTAAAAACAAGCGCGACACTTAACCCAGCGGTCGGACTGCAATTGGCTGCATACGACATGGCGCTTGGCGTCGAAAAATTGAAACGCTTTGCTTTGCAGCTTAAACCAAACGGTCTTTACAAGTTACAGGAGTACAAGGACCCGAAGGATTATCAAGTATTCACCGCTTTATTGACACTAAAAAATTGGAGAAACCAAAATGAAAAATGAAACAACTCAAGAAATCAAGCTCACAACGCCAGACCGTGCAGCAATGATGCAAAACGCACAGCGCACTTTGGTCATCATGCGTGATTTTGTAATCGACTCCCCCATGATGTATACGCAAGCGGGCGAAGAGCTCAAAGGTATCAAGGGCAAGCAAAAACAATTTGATGAGCAACGTAAGTCGATTACAAAGCCTCTTGATGAGGCCAAAAAATCAGTGATGGCCTTGTTTGAAGAGCCAACGCGAATTTTAAACGAAGCTGAAGTTGTGTTGAAAGGATCAATGCTGGCGTACTCAACTGAGCAAGAGCGGTTACGCAGCATTGAACAGGCAAAACTTGATGATGCGGCTCGCGTTGAGCGTGAGCGTTTGGCGGCCGAAGCCACACAGCGGGAAGCTGAAGCTAAGGCAGCAGCTGAGGCTGGCAACACCGAAGAATCCGAGCGTATCGCCAGTGAAGCTGCTGCATTGCAAGCAACTGCAAGCATGACTACCGCTCCTGTGGTGGCGCAATCGGTCGAGAAAGTCAGCGGCATTTCAACACGCACCAATTGGAAAGCCGAAGTAACCGACCTGCTGGCACTGGTCAAATTCGTGGCGGCAAACCCACACATGATTGACCTGTTGCAAGTCAATACCACAACCCTAAACCAACACGCAAAAGCGACCAAAGACAATACTCGCATTGATGGTGTGCGTGTTTACAGTGAGCAGGTTTTAGCATCTCGCGCCGCTTGATTGAATAATTGCAAAGGAAGCCAGTATGAGCGAGCGCGTACAAGACTGTTACGACGAATCAGATTTTCAATCATTACTAGATACGGCAGAAGCCAACGCTGCCAATGATTGGGAGGTGAGCTTTGTGAGTGATTTGATAAGCAATTTTGAAGCCTACGGGCGGCGAATGTTTATCAGTGACTCACAAAAAAGCCACCTCGAACGAATCGCCAATGACGAATAATTTTTTAACCACAAAGGAACTGAACCATGAACAAGCCCGTAGATTTTACCGAAGAAGCAAAAGCTATTTTAAACATGACATCGCAATCAGTTGGTAAGGATTTGTTATCCGCTCTGATTGACGAAATCCGCACATTGCCTGAACCTTGGCATAAATTGAGCGAACAAAAACAAGCCGACATCATCGAACGTTGCGGCAAGCGCGTTGATTACAACGTCAAACGCGCAGTGCATCTTATCGCAAGCGACGGCCGCATTGTTGTCGCGGGTGATGTTGACCAAATCGTGATGAAGGCGCAAGAAGATTTGAAGCGCATTGTCGGCAACTCTGGCTTAACTGGTGCGGCGTTATCCAGCTTGGATGCTTTTATCGATGGGCTGTGGCAATCGGATGAGAACGCAGCGTAAATGAGGCGATTTTTTGTAATACAAAACCAAGCAGGTGAAAGCCCATTTTTCATATCCAATTTTTAACCAAAGGAGCAATACCATGATTCAATTTTCAGCACTTTTAACTTTAGAAGCATCAATTTCGGCTGTTGAGCGCAACGGCGACGCGCTGCGATACGTGCCTGACGAACTCAAGAGC
>ERZ724504.645-NODE-645-length-19650-cov-8.235928_pt1 | contig 19650 bp, 12 predicted proteins | sample MGYA00376037_ERZ724504 | MGnify/ENA primary metagenome ERZ724504 (study PRJEB28724, sample SAMN07190888) | wastewater metagenome | isolation source: influent of sewage treatment plant in Hong Hong | place: USA: Christiansburg, Virginia | collected 2016-03-01 ... | reverse complement strand
TGCTGCGTGCCTTTAGCGCCATCTTTGTTGTCGGCCTGATCTGGGTGATCACCGGCTGGCATGGCGGCACCTACATGCTGCTGGGCCTGTCGGTGATGATCACCGTGTTCTCCTCCTTCGAGAACCCGGCCTTCACCATGCGCTTTGTCATTCTGGGTCAGGCAATGGGTGCCGGCGTGGCGCTGGCCTGCCAGTGGTTTGCCTGGCCGTTTGCCAGCAGCCAGCTGCAGATGGTGCTGATGATGCTGCCCTTCATCTTTCTCGGTGCCCTGCTTCTTAGCCACCGCCGTACCACCCTGTACGGCTTTGACTGCAATATGGTGATTTTGCTGGCGCTGTCGCCCCATTTCCCCTACCAGCTCGATGTGGGCCACTCGCTGTCCATGGCGTTTGCCATCGTCACCGGGCCTCTGGCGGGCTGGCTGGCTTACCGCTTCATCCTGCCCGTCACCGTTCAAGGCAGGCTGGATGGCCTGCGCGCCATGATGGTTCATGAGCTGCAGGACATGGCAGCCACCCCGCTGCATGCCCGCGATGTCCGCGTCTGGCGCGCCCGCCTGTACCACCGCCTGCTGCGCCTGGTACGTGCCTCGGAAAAAATCAACGCTCCTGCTGTGCAGGAAGCCGCAGACTGCGGCTTGGCCGCTTTGCGCGTGGGCAAGGCCGTGCTCATACTACACACCCTGGAGAACGACCTGCTTTTATCCGACAGCACCTTACGCAGCGTGCGCAGTGCGCTACAAAGACTGCAGCAACTGCCCACAGCCCCGGCCAAGGCTATCCCCTTGCTGATGGGCGTGGCCCAGCGCATACAGCAGCGTCAGCCCGAGCAAGCTCTGCAACTGCAACTGGCCGCACAGGACATAGGCGAGTATCAGCGCTTTTTTGCCAGCACTGCCAAGATTGCTTGAACACCATCACCCATAAAAAAAGCCGCTGCAAACACAGCGGCTTTTTTACTGAAGCTGGAACTCAAACCAGGCATGCGCCAACTCAGAGAAGCCGAGCAAGAGCCGCCTCGCGGCGATGGCGTCGTCCCCCTCCCGAAGAGAGTGGGGGAAGCCGCGCAGCGGCTCAGGGGGTGAATTTACACACAAGTGATCGCCACGGCCTTGGAAACCAGATAAGCCTCCAGCGCCTCAGGCCCACCTTCAGAACCGTAGCCCGAATCCTTGATGCCGCCAAATGGCAGCTCGGCCGATGGCAGCGCTGGCTGGTTCACCCACAGCATGCCCGCTTCCACATCCTGCGCCAGCTGGTGCGATGTCTTGAGCGAGCGCGTAAAGGCATAGGCGGCCAGACCATACGAGAGGCGGTTGGCCTCTTGAATGGCATCTTCAATCTTGTCAAAGCCGCGAATCGCCGCGACGGGGCCAAAGGGTTCCTGATTGAAGATATCCGCCGTCAAAGGCACATCCGCCAGCACCGTGGGGGCAAAGTAGTTACCGGCATCACCCAACGATGCACCGCCCGTCAGCAGCTTGGCACCGCTGTGCTCGGCGTTCTGAATCAGCTGGGTCAGCGCCGTCACCCGGCGTGGGTTGGCCAGCGGGCCCATCTGCACGCCTTGCTCCAGACCATTGCCCACTTTCAGCGCCTCGGCATGGGCCACCATGGCGCGCGTGAATTCCTCGCGCACGCTGTTGTGCACCAAAAAGCGTGTGGGCGAGATGCAGACCTGCCCCGCATTGCGGAACTTGGCCGCGCCTGCGGCCTTTACAGCCAGCGCTACATCGGCATCTTCCGCCACGATGACCGGGGCGTGGCCGCCCAGTTCCATGGTGCTTCGCTTCATGTGCTGGCCCGCCAGCGCAGCCAGCTGCTTGCCCACGGCGGTAGAGCCGGTGAACGTCACCTTGCGGATCACCGGGCTGGCAATCAGATACTCGGAAATTTGTGCCGGGTTGCCATAGACCAGACCCACCACACCGGCAGGAATGCCAGCATCTACAAAGCACTTGAGCAGCGCTGCGGGCGAAGCCGGAGTTTCCTCGGGTGCCTTGCACAAAAAGGAGCAGCCCGAAGCCAGGGCCGCGCCGATCTTGCGCACGATCTGGTTGACGGGGAAGTTCCAGGGCGTGAACGCCGCCACCGGGCCCACAGGCTCCTTGATGACCAGCTGCTGCTGCTCAGGGCGGCGCGAAGGCACGATGCGGCCATAGACGCGCAGCGCCTCGTCGGCAAACCATTCAATGATGCCAGCACCGGCAATGATTTCGCCCTTGGCCTCGGCCAGCGGCTTGCCCTGCTCCTGCGTCAGCAGCGCCGCGATCTCGTCGGCACGCTCTTTGAGCAGCGCCGCCGCACGGCGCATGATGGCACCGCGCTCGTGCGCAGAGACCTTGCGCCAGACCTGAAAGCCCTTGTCTGCAGCGGCGAGTGCGCGGTCCAGGTCAGGAATATCGGCATGCGCTACGCGACCGATGACTTCGCCCGACGCCGGGTTGCGCACATCAATCGTCTTGCCGCTGGCAGCCACCTGCCACTGTCCATCGATCAAAAGCTGGGTATCGGGGTATGCAGTGCTCATCACTTATCTCGGTGTGCCGACCCTCATCCCCCTGCAGATGTAAAGGGCCGGGCGTGGTGAATGTTCAGGGCGTGAAAAATTCTAGCCATACATGCTAGCGCCTCATGACAAGTGCGGGACGTTGGCAATGGCTCATTGCGCTCAGGGGATCATGAAAATCCCAAAATTTTCCAGCCACTCACACCCCTACAGTGCGGCGCAGCTCCATCTCCCCCAGCCATGCTCCACACCCAACCTGACTCGCTGCCGCTTGTTTGACGACTTGCCCGATCACAAAGACGCACGGACTCCCCAAACCACTGCTGACGAGTGCTGTGGACATCTCCCCCAGTTGCGTGATGACCTGCTGTTGCGTAGGCAGGCTGGCGCTTTGCACCAGCGCCACAGGCGTGCTGGCGGGCAGGCCGCCGGCCAGCAGCTCGGTCTGAATATGCGGCACAGAACTCACGCCCATATAAACCACCAGCGTCAAGCCCACGGCGTGGGCAGTCTGCCCCAGCTGACGCCAGTTGTTTTGCACACCGCCGGGCTTGGGGTGCCCCGTCACAAACACCACGCCATGCGCATGATCGCGGTGGGTGAGTGACACGCCCAGACTGGTGGCTGCCGCCAGCCCTGCGGTAATGCCATTGACCACTTCCACCTGCACACCTGCAGCGCGCAGATGTTCAACTTCTTCACCCCCTCGGCCAAAGATGAAAGGATCGCCGCCCTTGAGTCGCACCACGACCTCTCCCTGGCGCGCAGCCATGATCATCAGCTTTTCAATGAACTCCTGCGATGTACTTTCGCGCCCGCCGCGTTTGCCCACGGCAATCACACGGGTCTTGGGGCTGGCGAGCTTGACGATTTCAGCCGACACCAGATCATCAACCAGCAGCAGGGTTGCGCTCTGAATCAGCTTGAAAGCCTTGATGGTGAGCAGTTCCGGGTCACCCGGCCCAGCCCCTACCAGATAGCAGCGGCCCGAGGAAGTCAGAGAGTTCGCATGGCGGGAAGTCATGGCAGACCTTTCAGCTAAAGACTTATGCAGCAACCATCTGGGTGACAGGCGGCACCGCCTGTACCAGTTGCTTGATCGTGGGAATGCAGGAGCCGCAGCGCGTACCGCAGCCCAGCGAAGACTTGAGTTGCGCCAGCCGCTCATCGGGTGAACCGCTGCACTGGCCTAGTTGCGCGGTAATGCTGGCCTCATCCACATTCATGCAGGCGCAGACCTGTGGCGAGCGCGCAGCCATCGCGGCAGGCGGCTTGCTGCCGGACGACAACAACATCCGGCCAAAGCTTTGGGTCGATTGCTCATCGCGCAGCACGGGGGCCAGCCACTGGCCAGCACTGGCGTCACCACACAGCAAGAAGGCATTCAGCACTGGCTCGCCATCTTGCTGACCGATGGCCATGGCACGGCTGCATTGGCGGCGAGCATCGACATAACGCAGCGCCTGAGCTCCATCCAACTGCAGCAACTGCTGCAGCCGTCGCAATACCTCGGCGCTCGGCGCTTCATACGCTGCGGCGCGAAACTGCACGCCGGTGCGGCCCTGGCTGGCCTTTTCCAGCGGTACAGAGCGGCCAAACAGCACGCAACTGGCAAAGTCAAACTCCGCCATCAGTTCTGTCAACGCTGCGCGCGTGGCCAGCACCTGCGATTCATCCAGCCAGGCCATGCCCATGCAAGTCCATGGCATCTCGGCCTTGAGCAGCCTCACGGCAACATGCTTGAGCTCTGGCTGCTTGGAGCGCGGACAGAACTCAGGGGTGGTCAGCGCATTCACACCCGCTAAACGCTGGCCTTTGGAGCTGCGTCCACTCAGATACATACCGCCCCAGTGCATGGGCAAATACAGCTGCGCGGGCTGTAGTCCCTTTTCCGCCTGCACGGGCAGCACGATGGCACCGTAGTGGTTGGAGACATGGACCAGATCGCCATCCCGCAGTTGCAGGCGCTGCATGTCTTGCGGGTGCACTTGCAACTGCGGCTCGCTCACATGGGAAAACAAACGGCCCAACTGGCCGGTGCGTGTCATGCCATGCCACTGATCGCGCAGGCGGCCGGTGTTCAGACTGAAGGGGTGGCGCGCATCGCGCTGCACTGCTACAGGCTTCCAGGGCTGCGCATCAAAGCGTGCGCGGCCGTCATCGGCCGCAAACCGGCCGTCGGTATACAGGCGCTGCGTGCCTTGCGCTGCGCCGCTGGGCACAGGCCACTGCTGCGGGCCCTTATCGTCCAGCATTTGCCAGCTCAGGCCGGTGATGTCCAAGTCTCGCCCACGCGTGCTTTCGCGGTGCTCGTTCCAGATGGCCTCGGCTGCTGCTTCAGCGCGACTGATGTCATAGCCAAACAGCGAAGGCTTGCCGGGGCGCACCAGAGGCTCCAGCCGCCGTGACAGCTGCACGCCAATCTGCCAGTCATGTCGCGCCAGACCGGGCGCAGCCACGGCAGCACGCACGCGGGAGATCCGGCGCTCGCTGTTGGTGACCGTACCCAGCTTTTCGCCCCAGGTCGTGGCGGGCAGCAACCAGTCGGCGTAGGCCGTGGTTTCGGTCACGGCAAAGGCTTCTTGCACCACCACCAGCTCGGCGCGCTCCAGCGCGCGTCGCACCATGGCTTGGTCTGGCATGCTTTGCGCGGGGTTGGTGCAGGCAATCCACAGCGCTTTGATCTGGCCATCGGCGGCCGCCTCAAACATCTCTATCGCAGACTTTCCGGGCGTCGATGGAATACTTTCCACACCCCACAGCTGCGCCACTTCTTCGCGGTGCAAGGGGTTGGCCATGTCGCGGTGGGCGCTGAGCAAGTTGGACAGGCCGCCCACCTCGCGCCCGCCCATGGCGTTAGGCTGGCCGGTGAGCGACAACGGCCCCGCGCCGGGCTTGCCAATCTGGCCCGTCGCCAGGTGCAGATTGATAAGTGCTGCGTTGTTCGCTGTGCCGCTGGCGCTCTGGTTCAGACCCTGGCAGTAAAGGCTCAGCGTGGGTTGGCGTGGCGCGCTGTCTGCACTGTATGCGCCCCCCAAGGAAATCCAGCGTGCGGCCTTGTACAAATCTTCTGTGGGCACGCCACAAATAGCCGATGCTTTCTCTGGCGTGGCTTCGCGTACCAGCTCTTTCAGTGCTGCAAAACCACTGGTGTGCTCCGCGATGAAAGCGTTATCCGTCCAGCCTTCCCACAACATGATGTGCAGCAAGCTGTGGAACAGCATCACATCGCTGCCCGGCAGCAAAGGCAGGTACAGATCGGCCAGTTCTGCGGTCTCTGTCCTGCGCGGGTCGGCCACGATGATTTTGAGCTGCGGGTTGCGCGCCTTGGCCTCTTCCACACGGCGAAACAGAATCGGGTGCGCCCAGGCCATATTGCTGCCCACAATGAACATGCAGCTGGCCAGGTCGATGTCTTCATAGCAGGCGGGCGGTGCATCGGCACCCAGCGTGGCCTTGTAGCCCGCCACAGCGCTGCTCATGCACAGGCGGGAGTTGGTGTCCAGGTTATTGGTGCCCAGCAGACCTTTGGCCAGCTTGTTGAAAACGTAATAGTCTTCGGTCAGCAACTGGCCGCTGAGGTAAAAGCCCAGCGCGTCCGGGCCATGGTCGGCGCGGATCTGCGCCATGCGGCCTGCGACATCGTCCAGCGCTGCATCCCAGCTCACCGGTTGCGGGGCCGATGCCCGATCGAATCTGCGCAGTGGCTGCAGCAGACGCGATTGCCGGGTGTGCACGGGCGCTGCCGTCAGATGCAAAGTACTGCCCTTGGTGCACAAGCGCCCCCAATTGGCAGGGTGATCGGGGTCGCCCCTCACGCCGGTGATTTGCACGCCATCCGACTCAATGATGACGCCACAGCCAACGCCGCAGTAGGGGCAGGTGGATCGGGTCTCAGGCATGGCAGGCTTTCAGTGTTTTGGGGCTCTGGCGCTCGTCCAGTGAGCGCCAGTAGCTATTACATCTATAGCAACAAAGGCTTAAGCAGCAGCGCAGGCTGGTTTGCCGCTGCAATGCACAGGGCCCGCGTGGGGGCGCGTCTGCTCCAGTGCACGGCTGGCAAGCTCATCGGCACGCAGCTGTACTTCACCGCCCTCCACCCGTACGCTGAAGTACGGCGTGCAGCCTTCGTCGGGTGCAGCAGCCTCGCCACTGCTCAATGCAATCGTCCAGTTGTGCAGCGGGCAGGCCACGCTGCGGCCAAAAACAATGCCTTGCGACAGCGGGCCGCCCTTGTGCGGACAGCTGTCCAGCAGGGCAAACACTTCGTTTTCGGCGTTGCGGAATACGGCCACATCCAGCCCTTGCGCACGCGCCACGCGGCGGGCGCCCAGCACGGGGATGTCGTCAATCGTGCAGATAGAAATCCATTCACTCATTTCAGGCTCCTCGGTGCTTTTGATCAGGCGCTGACGCTGGCCGTTTGCGCAGTCGTTAACGGCTGGAACTGGCGCGTATCCACTGCGGCCTTGTCGGTTTCAAACCAGGGGTCGGGCTCGCCTTCCAGCGCAAACTGCAGCTCTTCCCACAGCGCCTTGCGGCCTTCGGCATCATCCAGAATGCGCTTCTTCACATGGTCCAGACCCACGCGGTTGATGTAGTGCACGGTGCGCTCCAGGTACCAGCCTTCCAGCCGATACAGCTGCATGAAGGCACCCGTGTACTCCATGACTTCTTCTGCGGTTTTGAGCTTGGCGAAGAAATGCGCCACCTCGGTCTTGATGCCACCATTGCCGCCCACATACATCTCCCAGCCCGAATCGACGCCGATGATGCCCACGTCCTTGATGCCGGACTCGGCGCAGTTGCGCGGGCAGCCGCTGACGGCAAATTTCACCTTGTGCGGGGCATACATGCGCCACATGGCGCGCTCCAGGTCCTTGCCCATCTGGGTGCTGTCTTGCGTGCCCATGCGGCACCATTCGCTGCCCACACAGGTCTTGACCGTGCGCAGCGCCTTGGCATAAGCGTGACCGCAGGGCATGCCTATGTCGTTCCAGACGCCTTGCAGGTCTTCCTTCTTTACGCCCAGCAGGTCGATGCGCTGGCCGCCTGTGACCTTGACGGTGGGAATGTCGTACTTGTCCACCACGTCTGCAATGCGGCGTAGCTCACTTGCTGTGGTCTCGCCGCCCCACATGCGCGGAATCACGCTGTACGTGCCGTCTTTCTGGATATTGGCGTGGCTGCGCTCGTTGATGAAGCGGCTTTGCGGATCGTCCTTGGCGTCTTTGGGCCAGGTGCTGATCAGGTAGTAGTTGACGGCCGGGCGGCACGATGCACAGCCGTTGGGCGTGCGCCATTCCATAAAGCGAAACACCGCATCCGTGGTCAACAGCTTGTGGGTGCGAATCACATCGCGCACAGCCTGGTGACCATGGTCGGTGCAACCACACATGGCCTTGGTCTTGGGCGATGCGGAGTAGTCACCACCCGCCGTGAACATGATGATCTGCTCGACAAGCCCGGTGCAGGAGCCGCAGCTGGCACTGGCCTTGGTGTGCTTGCGCACGTCTTCCAGCGTGAACAAGCCCTTGTCCTTGATCGCCTTGCAGATGGCGCCCTTGGTCACGCCGTTGCAGCCGCAAACCTCGTCGCTATCGGCCAGCGCAGCCGCTTTGTTCTGGCCCTGGTGGCCGGTATCGCCGAGATTGGATTCGCCAAACATCAGCTTGTCGCGAATGTCGGCCACGCTGCGGCCTTCGCGCAGCAGCTTGAAGTACCAGCTGCCGTCCACCGTGTCGCCGTACAGGCAGGCACCGACCAGCTTGTCGTCCTTGATGACCAACTTTTTGTAGACCCCGGCATAGGGATCGCTCATCAGGATTTCTTCGGTGTCGCCACCGCCCTGAAAGTCGCCCGCCGAGAACAGATCGATGCCCGTGACCTTGAGCTTGGTCGAGGTCAGCGAGCCCAGATAGCGGCCGATGCCGAACTCGGCCAGATGGTTGGCCAGCACCTTGCCCTGCTCAAACAGCGGTGCCACCAGCCCATAGGCGATGCCCCGGTGCGCCGCGCATTCGCCCACGGCGTAGATGCGCGGATCGGTCACGGTCTGCAAGGTGTCGCTGACCACAATGCCGCGATTCACATGCAGATGCATGGACTCGGCCAGCTCGGTATTGGGCCGAATGCCCACGGCCATAACCACCAGATCGGCCGGTATCTCGCTGCCGTCTTTAAAGCGCACCGCACTCACGCGACCTGCGGCGTTGCCCACCAGCTCTTGCGTCTGCGCCTTCATGCAGAACTGCATGCCGCGCTCGGCCAGCGATTTCTGCAACATGCGGCCGGCCTGGTCGTCCAGCTGGCGCTCCATCAGCCAGTCACCCGCATGCACCACGGTGACTTGCATGCCGCGCTTCATCAGGCCGTTGGCCGCCTCCAGCCCCAGAAGGCCGCCACCAATCACCACCGCATGTTTGAGCATCTTGGCCGCTTCAATCATGGCTTCGGTATCGGCAATGTCGCGGTAGGCCAGCACGCCCTGCAAGTCCTTGCCGGGAATGGGCAGGATGAAGGGATTGGAGCCGGTGGCCATGATGAGGCGGTCGTACTCGGCGCTGATGGTTTCGCCCTGCGCATTGGTGGCATGCACGGTGCGGCGGGCGCGATCCACGGCCGTGACCGTATAGCCCGCGTGCAGCAGGATGTGGTTGTCCTGGTACCAGGCCCAGTCATTGAGCACGATGTCGGCCAGCGTCTGCTCGCCCGCCAGCACCGGCGACAGCAGAATGCGGTTGTAGTTGGGGTGTGGCTCGGCACCAAACACCGTGATGTCGTACAGGTCGGGGGCAATGGTCAGCAGCTCTTCCAGAGCGCGCACACCTGCCATTCCGTTACCAATCATGACTAGTTTGGATTTTTTCATCTCAGTCCCCGTGGGCTTGCAAAACGCAAAAAAGACGTCTCGCGCTTCATGACTCGCATGAGCGCGCAGACGTCTTTGTCTTTGGGATCTGGTCCAGCCTTGCACCATCACCCTGTGGCCCACCTTGGCCACAACAAGAACCATGCAATTGCTGTGCCAGCTTCCTTGCCCTGCTCAATGTCATTTGAGCCCAGCAGCACGCACCATTTCCGTGCAGTCGCGCTTTATTGAAGTGCATCAAAACAAACATGGCGCCCGAAGGCGCCATGCAGCGGCAGAGAAAGCAGACTCAGGCCGCCTTCTCCACATGCCCTTGGCGAGTGTAGAGAAAGTCGATCACGGCTTTGCGGTAGCCCTGGTACTGCAGGTCTTCAGCCAGCGCTACGCGGCTGCGCGGGCGGGGCAGTTCTACGTGCAGCACCTCGCCAATGGTGGCGGCAGGCCCGTTGGTCAGCATCACGATCTTGTCGGACAGCAGCACGGCCTCGTCCACATCGTGGGTCACCATGACCACCGTGCTGTGCGTGCGCGCCACGATCTCCAGCAATTCGTCCTGCAGCTTGGCGCGGGTCAACGCATCCAGCGCGCCAAACGGCTCATCCATCAGCAGCACTTGCGGCTCCATGGACAAAGCCCGGGCAATGCCCACGCGCTGCTTCATGCCGCCAGATATCTCGCCGGGGCGCTTTTGTGCGGCGTGTGTCAGGCCCACCATGGCCAGTGCGGCATCGGTGCGCTCGGCCAACTGCGCCTTGGTTTCGCGCTTGGCAAAGACACGCTCCACGGCAAGGTGCACATTGCCCCAGCAGGTCAGCCATGGCAGCAGCGAATGGTTCTGGAACACCACGGCACGCTCTGGCCCCGGGCCTTTGATTTCCTTGTTGGCGCACAGCAGTGCACCACTGGTGGGCACCGTCAACCCCGCAATCAGGTTGAGCAGGGTGGACTTGCCACAGCCCGAGTGGCCGATGAGGCTCACAAACTCGCCCTTGGCGATATTGAGATTGATGTCACGCAGCGCAGGAAACAGGCCTTTGGCGGTCTTGAAAGTCTGCTCTACATCGTGGATCTCGATGTACTTGGTGGACAGCGATGCGTTCATGATTTCACCTCTTCAAACGTAAAGGCCGAAGCCAGCTTGACCAGCGCCCATTCCAGCAACAGGCCCACGATGCCAATCACGAAGATGGCGATGATGATGTTCTTGACGTTGAGGTTGTTCCACTCGTCCCAGACCCAAAAACCTATGCCCACGCCACCGGTCAGCATCTCGGCGGCCACGATCACCAGCCAGGCCGTGCCCACGGCCAGACGCACCCCCGTCAACATATAGGGCAGCACGGCGGGAAAGAGGATGGTGGTGGCAATCTTCCATTCGCTGAGGTTCAGCACCCGCGCCACGTTCATGTAATCCTGCGGCACACGCTGCACACCCACGGCGGTGTTGATGACCATGGGCCAGATGGAGCAGATGAAGATGGTCCAGATGGCGGCTGGATTCGCCCCCTTGAACACCAGCAGGCCAATTGGCAACCAGGCCAGCGGCGATACGGGACGCAGCAGGCTGATCAGCGGGTTGAACATGCGCGAGAGAAAATTGAAGCGCCCGATCAGAAAGCCTGCAGGAATGCCTACCAGCGCCGCCAACCCAAAGCCCAGCGCCACGCGCTGCAGCGACGACAGCACATTCCAGCCCACGCCCTGATCGTTGGGGCCGTTGCGATAGAACGGATCCCGAAAGACCTCGACCGCCTGCGTCCAAGTCTCTGCAGGGGTGGGAATACTGTGGCCCGTGGTGCTGGAGACGATAGACCACAAGCCCACCAGCAGCGCCAGCCCCAGCAGCGGCGGCAGCACCGTGCCGATAAGACCTTCAGCACGCTGGCGCCAGCGGTTGGGTGGCGTCGCAACGACTACAGCAGGTGCGGCTTTGATTTTTGAGTCTTTTTTCACTGTAGCCCTTGCAGGTTCTGCGCTATCAGCTATCTCTTTGGAAGCATTCAAGCGTGCATCGTTGGCCGCCTGTATGGCCAGCTGCGGATCGTGGGGAGGGTCCAGCTCAAGACGGGATGGAAGTGCGGCACTGACCATGGTGAATCTCCTTGGGGGTGTCGGCCTCAGGCCTTGATCTTGAAACTGTCGGCGTACTGGGCGGGGTTCTTGCCATCCCACACCACGCCATCCATCAGCTTGCTGCTGCGCAAGGCGTCCTTGGGCACGTTCACCTTCAGCTGGCTCGCAGCCTGCTGGTACAGGTCAATGCGGTTGATCTGCTTGGCCACAGCCAGATAGTCGGGGTGACTCTTGAGCAGGCCCCAGCGCTTGTGCTGGGTCAGAAACCACATGCCATCAGACAGATAGGGGAAGTTCACCGCACCGTCGTTGAAGAACTTCATGTGGTTGGAGTCGTCCCAGGTCTTGCCCAGACCGTTCTGATAGCGGCCCAGAATGCGCTGGTTGATGGCGTCCACGCTGGTATTGATGTACGACTTCTGGGCCACGGTCTCGGCCACCTTCATCTTGTTTTGCATGCTGGCGTCAATCCAGCGGCTGGCCTCCAGAATCGCCATCATCACGGCGCGGCAGGTGTTGGGGTTCTTGCTGGCAAAGTCGCCCGTGGTGCCCAGCACTTTTTCGGGGTGATCCTTCCAGATGTCCTGCGAGGTGTTAGCCGTGATACCAATGCCGTCCATGATGGCGCGGTGGTTCCAGGGCTCGCCCACGCAAAAGCCGTCCATATTGCCCACGCGCATATTGGCCACCATCTGGGGCGGCGGCACGGTGATCAGCTTGGCATCCGTCACCGGATTGATGCCCGCCGCCGCCAGCCAGTAGTGCATCCACATGGCATGGGTGCCGGTGGGGAAGGTGCCCGCAAATGTGTATTCGCGCTTTTCCTTGGCCATCACTTTGGCGAGGCTTGCGCCATCCACAGCGCCCTTATCGGCCAGCGCTTTTGACAAGGTGATGGCCTGACCGTTGTTGTTCAGGTTCATCAGCACAGCCATGTCTTTTTTGGGGCCGCCAATGCCCAGATGCAAGCCATAGACCAGGCCGTACAGCACATGGGCAAAGTCCAGCTCGCCATTCACCATCTTGTCGCGCACGCTGGCCCAGCTCGCTTCCTTGCTGGGGACGATCTTCACGCCATATTTCTGATCGAAACCCAGCACCGACGCCATGACCACGCTGGCGCAATCGGTCAGCGGGATGAAGCCAATCTTGACTTCCTTCTTCTCGGGCGCATCCGAGCCCGCAGCCCAGACGCCATGGTGACCTAATGCCCCATAGAGTGCGGCACCGCCTGCAACGCGCAGAAAGTCTCGGCGGCCAGACTCCAGAGAAAGAACTGGGGAGGGGAAAAGGCGCTTGCTCATGAGAAAACTCCATCAAGAATCGTGGTGAAGGCGATCCGGAAAACAAAAAGGCGTCCTTCCCTCCTCGGGTGAGAGGAGAGAAGGACGCCGTTGTCCCAGGTCACTCGTAATAACGCTTTAAGCGCGACCGCCTTTGGTCTGCTTGACATCAACAGTCATGCACAAACCGTGCCAGACCTTTCGCCGCTAGGAAGAAGGTGACTTGCGCCCGATTTCAGCCCGACTTTGGTGCGCCGCAGCAATCAATACGGCCCAATGCTACGAATTGGTGCTGCCAGGCAGCAGGTCTACGGTCGCCAGAATGGCCTCGGCCACATCCAGCATGCGCCGGTTCTGGTTCATGGCTGTCTGGCGGATCAGCTTGTAGGCATCGCCCTCGCTCAACTGGCGGTAATTCATCAGCGCGCCCTTGGCTCGTTCTATGGTCTTGCGCTCCTTCAGCGTGGAGCGTGCCTTGTCGATCTCGGTCTGCATATCCTGCAGCCGCGCAGCCTGCTCCTGCACCAGACCCACAATGCTTTTCTCCAGCTGCAACCCGTAACTGCCTTCCGCAGGAAGGGCCGCGCCAGACTGCGCGGGACCAAGGATGAAGGCTGCAGCAGCCTCTGCGCGAGCCGTAGGCGCAGGCATGGACTCCAGCAGCGCCTGCTGCTGAGCCAGGGCAGCGCCCGCCTGGCCCAGCTTCTTCAGGCATTGCGCCTGAAGCTCCAGCGCCAGAAATGCCTCAATCTGGTGCATCGCATCAAGCCGACTGGAGCAGGCTTCAAACCAGGGTAAGCTCAAGCTGCTATCCAGAGGCGCGCCATGCCCTGCCGTGCAGCCAATGCGGCGCAGGCGCTCAACCACCGTCATATCGGGACAGCTGCCGCACTGCAGTTGCCAACGCTCTGCGCCTGGCGCGCTGGCGAAATCGGCAAACACCTGAAAGCAGCGATCCTGCGACTCGATCAGATGCAGCCAATGGCGCTGGCGCTCCGGCTTGCTGACACCGCTGGTAAATGCCGCAGCGCCCGTCGCGCGCTCCTGCCCAGCCAGTTCCTTGCCCTGCATGAAATGAAACAGCGCCACAAGCAGTCTTGCGACATCGGGGTCGCTGGCACTGTCTGCCGCCTCGAACACCACGGTCAGGCAGGCGGCAATCATGCGGATCAACGCCTGCGTGCAATCCTCGGCACTCAGCTGCAGCGCATCGCGCTTGCGGCGCAGCAAGGGCAAAGCCTCAAAGCCCTGCAGTGCATTGGCAATCGCATTGAACAGCCGCGCTCCATGCGCGCCAGGGGAGCGCTCTCCCAATGCCTCCAGCACCCCGCAAACACAGGCCATGGCCTGATCCACATGCGGCAGATGCGCCTGCAACACCTGCTGCGCCTGTGCCCCGCCGCTGGCCAGAAAGATATTGGACAGCCCGCGCTCCTTCTGCAGCGCGTGGACCAGCTCGGACATGCTGGACACCAGCGTGCTGGCGCGGCTGATCTGCTCCAGCTCGGCCATCTCGCTTTGCCGAGCCGCCACCAGATAGTGCAAAGGCGTTTTCATGGGGTAGTGCTTTAAATCATGCTTATGCTCTGAAAAAGCAGCACGATTCATGCCATCTCAGTCCCTGCGCAGGCGTGCCCTCTCCCAACCAAGATCGACCGCAAGACCCAGAGCAATTCCTGCGGCATAAGCCACCAGATCCAGCGGATCAAAACCATTGCCCAGAACCAGATACGCCAGCTTGTTGGCGCGCAGCGCCTGCATCCAAGGGGCTTGGTAGAGCTGCAAAAACTCGATGGCAAACGCGATTACCAGCGACCAGCTCGCCAGCTTGGTCCGTGTAATGGCGGGCTGCACCCAGGCCACGCACAACAGCACGACCCAAGCCCAGAGCGCATCACCGGGGTAGTTGCCCAACGCTTCGGGGAAGGGAACATAACCACGGCGGGATGCCAGGCCGATGGCGATGATGACCAGGGTCAGAAAGGTGAGGAAGAAGCGTGAACGACAAAAGGTAGAGGGAAGCATCAGAAATACTATGACCAACGTTGCAGATACGAGCAGCTGCGCTTAGCTACTGCGAAGTTCTATTCTCAATTGATGAATAAGGACCTCATACAACATCGCGATAGTAATAAACATCATGCGCTCACGCTCACTCACTCGTGGCGTTACTGCGTAGAAGCCGTTGTTCTCCGCACTTTTCCAAGACATATAGGAAGCAGATACCTGCTCCGGATATCTAGCCCAATTGATTTCATCACTACGCATTGAAAGCGCAGACAGAATATCCGAACAAATTTCAGAGACCTCATCTGAACCGTGTAATCGAAGCACATTGAAGTCTGCACTCAATTGCCAATACAAGTTCTGCACATCATTTTTCTGCACAAATGCGGACATGCGATCTTCAAAATCTTGGATTTCTCCATCGGTCGCAACCTTCCCCGCAAGCGAACCAAAGCTCAGCAACAGACTTGCGAGAGGTCTCCCTGCATGATCAATATTTTTAAGGAACGCCCCATAAGCGCTGACTCGATACTCGATCTGCTTCTGCGCAAGTGCTGAATCTGCTTGAAATTTCGCGACGAAATAGCCGCCGAGGACAGAAAACAAACCCGCCAACACAGCAGTAAAAAAGGCCAGAAAATATGGATTGGATGGCGTACTTCTCTTTGCAAGAGTCCTTGCAACAATTCTGCCGGATGGTTTGAACTTAGGCTGCTTCATAGAGATGCGATTCAGTCAACATACGACGCAAACGATTCAAACAGCTCCATAAAAAGCTGCATCACAACAGTACCAACCCCGGCGGCAGGCTGTCGCCCAGACTGCGCTTCTGGTCCTCGGCCTGCATCTCCACCACCTGCTCGACCATAGCGATCCAGCGCTCGGGGGCTCCGCTGCTGCGCATCTTCTCCAGCACCTGTGTGCGCACCTCGTCAGGCAGGTCGCGGGCGCGATCGCCGGTCATTCGCGCCATTTGCACGGCAGCGAACATGGCGGTTTCGTTCTTGCGCCAGTCCTGCGCCAGCGTGGCGTCGAGAAACTCCTGCGCAGCATCGGGCGGCATGACCAGATGGGCGTTCGCCGCCAGCGACTGGCGCGCGGCCAGCCGGCCTATGGCCCACCAGGTCTGCACGGTTTCGCCTTCGCGCTTCAGGCGCTGCAGCATCCACTGGCCCATCTCCTGGCGGTACTGCCAGGGCACAGCCTCCATGGCCGCGAACAGGCGCAGCATGTCGTCGTAACTGCCGTGGCTGCTCTTGCCACCTGATCTTGTGGTCTGCTGCACGGCCTTTTGCATATGACCGGCCACGTCTTCCAGCAATTTCATCTGCTGGGCCTCGTTCAAGCCAGCGGCCACGCGGCGCCAGAAGACCCACCATTCCGTCCAGTTGGCAGATTCTTTGGCATGGCCCAGCCCTGCGGCGTACAGCGCCCAGACCTGGGTGATGCGCCACGCATCCAGTTCGGCACCCACGCCGGGGCGCAGGCACCAGCCTGCGAGGTTGAGCCACACGCGCTCATGGTCGGCGGTGCGGCGGCGGCGTTTGGCACGGGCCAGCAGCGCATCAAACAAGGCGCGCAGCAGGCCCACATCCCAGCCATCTCGCGGGCCCAGAATTTTCTCCAGCGACGGGCGCAGCTGGCGCACTTCCTTGCCAGTGACTTCTTGCGCCTGCGTGCCAAAAATGCGGTCAATCAGCGCCACGGCTTCGGGCAGTTTGGCGGCCAGAGAGTTCAAGCCTTTGGGTTCTTTTGAATCTTTTAAGCCTTCAGCGCTTTCTGCATCTGTGCCAACAGCTATGGTTTCTGCAGTGACGGCACCACGCACCGCAAAGGGCAGCAGCCATGACTGCGCAGCATCCTGCACCGCCACACAGCGCACTTCCAGCGTGCCTACCTCGCTCATGCAGGCCTGCAGTTGGACCTCGACCTGCGCAGCGGCCACGCCTTCCGGCGCAGGCAGCACGGTAGCCAGCGGAGGCAGCTCTACCCAGCCATCGCCCGTCAAGGGCGCAATCTGCCCGGCCTGCACGGGGACGTGACTCTGGCTGTTGGCCAGTAAATTAAAACGCACGGCCTGCCCCAGCTTGAGGGCAAAGCGTCGCCCGGAGAGCACGATACGCACGCCCTCTTCAGTGCCGCGTGGCAGCAGGCAGATGCCTTGCGGGGCTTCGCCTTTTTTGCCCGGCAGCAGCAGCCAGTAGCTGCGCGCTGCGCCGCCGCCAATGCGGGGAATACTATTTTTAATAGCTGCTGGCGTTTGCTGCGCTTGCGCTTCGGGCTGATTTACCTCTGATTTCGCTTGCAGCTCAGCCTGCACCCGCGCCAGCCCATAGGCCGCCGCACCACGAGCCACAGCCCAGTCAGGGTGCGGGTTGTGCAGCACCCGCACGGGGCTGCCGCGCCAGCTGCTGAGCAAGTCGGTCAGCCGCTGCACCAGTGCATGGGCGTGAAACACGCCGCCATTGAGCAGCACGGTGTCTGGCAGCGCGCCGTCCGCATGCAAACTCAAAAATTGCGCCAGATGGCGGCTGATGGCTGCATCGGCCGGGTACGGTAGGCCAAAGCCGCGCAGCGCGCCTTGGCGCTTGCTGGGCATATCGCTGATCTGAGCGGGCGGCAAAAAGCCTTCAACCACCTGCTGCTGCACCTGCGCACGGGTCAGCGTGGCCGTCTGCGTTGCGGCCAGCAAACGGCTGCCGCCGCCCAGCAAAATAATGCTGACTTGCGCGGGTGCATCGGCAGCCAGCAACTGCTCCTTGGCCAGGCGACAGCGCTGCACCAGTTGTGCAAAACGCTGCGCGGGCAGACGTTGGCCTTCGCCCGCAAACGCGGGCTCCAGTTGATGGGCCAGCGCAAGATCCATGTTGTCGCCGCCCAGCATCAAATGCTCGCCCACGGCGGTGCGGGTCAGCGTGGGCAGGCCGTCGCCCACTGCTTTTGCGACACGAATCAAGGTCAGGTCGGTCGTACCGCCGCCCACATCGACCACCAGCACCAGTCGGCTATCTGCCAGTTGCTGCGCGAGTTGCTCGCCTTGCAGCACCAGCCAGTCGTGGAATGCGGCCTTGGGTTCTTCCAGCAGTTGCACGCCGGGCAGGCCGGCCAGTTGCGCCGCCTCCAGCGTCAGCGCGCGGGCACCTTCGTCAAACGAGGCAGGCACCGTCAGCACCACGCTTTGCTGGTGCAGCGGAGCTTCAGGATGTGCCCTGTCCCACGCGGCTTTGACATGAGCCAGGTATGAGGCCGACGCAGCCAGCGGCGACACCTTGGCTACATCATCCACAGCACCCCACGGCAGGATGGGCGCGCTGCGGTCTACACCGGTGTGCGAGAGCCAGCTTTTGGCGCTGGCCACCAGCCGCCCCGGCACGGCGGTGCCCAAGTCACGCGCCCAGCGGCCGATGACGGCGGGGGCTTGCGCATCAGCGCCTTGCGGCGGCCACGGCTGCTGCCAGCTATCGCCCAGCTCACCGGGTGCCGCCTGGTAGCGCACCGAGGGCAGCAAGGGCTGTGAAATCACCTCGCCCGCCGTGCTGCGCTGCGCAATGTTGAGCAACTCAATATCTGCCGCAACCCCAGCCACCGCCACGCTGGCGGCCACGGTATGGCTGGTGCCGAGGTCGATGCCGACGATGTAAGCGGGCCGAGTGGAGGTGACAGTCATGAAAGCCAAGGAACGATGCGCTAGGGAGGTGGCCGATCGTAACAATTGGCAGCAAGGACTGCGGAGTGCAGTTCTATTCGCCTGTGGCCTTGTTTGGGAGATTCACCAATCTCCACCCGGCCTCCGGAGGCACAGGGAAGACAACTGCATTGACCAAGGTTGAGGCCCGCCTTTTATCACTTGGCAAGAAGCTTTCTTCAACCATGCCCCAAATAAATCAAAAACAATAGCTTTAAGCGCAGGCAGCAAAATCACTAGAGCCACCTTGAGCCCATAAAAAACCCGCCAACCATCTGGTCAGCGGGTTTTTACCTTCAAGCGGTTAAACCGCTTTACTCAGCAGCTTCAGCCGAAGTCTCGGCGCGCACATCAAACTCCACCTTCCAGCGGTCAGTGCCACCCACGGGCACGACATTGAGTTCCAGCGTGCCGATATCAGTGACGCGCGCTTCCAGCGTGACAGGAACCACTTCCCCCGCTGCGCGACCAGACGCTGGCAGATTCAGCTCAATCTCTTGCAGCTCGACCAGCTCTTCAGGGCCCCAGAAGTCCAGCATGGTGCCGACCTGATCGGCGCGGCGCACGGACGAACCAAAGAAGCGCAGGCGCACGGGTTCTCCAACCACCAGACCCAGCTCCAGATCGCTCAGCGCGACTTCGGTGCCTTCTTCCATGCCGAACGGTGCTAGGCACAGGGCGGACATGGGCGGCTCCATGCCGGGAATGGCGGGCATGTTCGATTCCACACCCACGTAATACGACTGCGCCGTGCCGCCACGGATGCGCACGCCGCGGCCGCTGGTGGCGATGTGGCCGTAGTAGGCCGCGCCACGGGCGACGGCCAGATCCAGGTTGGCACCATCCAGCAGACGGGCGGGCTCACAAGCCTCTTCGTCCAGCCAGCCGTTGATCACTTCCAGAATGCGCTGCTCGATTTGCGGGGCCTTGAGCACGCCGCCGTTGAACAGAATGGCCGTGGGGTGCAGGAAGGTGGAGCCGTCCGTCTGTTCTGCGTTCAGGCCGTCAATCTCGGCCAACGCATTGACTTGGCGGCTCAGGAAGGCGGCCAGATGGCGCGTGACGGCGGCATCTTGTGCATAGGGCAGGCCCAGCTGCGTAAGCGCTGCGCGGGCGCGGGTCTGGGGCTTGGCGCTGACGGCGACCTTGGGGAAGAAACCTTCGACTAGCATGGCCAGCACTTCATCGCGCGTGACTTCGGTGCGGATGCTGCCGCCGATCA
>ERZ724504.644-NODE-644-length-19684-cov-6.101075_pt1 | contig 19684 bp, 18 predicted proteins | sample MGYA00376037_ERZ724504 | MGnify/ENA primary metagenome ERZ724504 (study PRJEB28724, sample SAMN07190888) | wastewater metagenome | isolation source: influent of sewage treatment plant in Hong Hong | place: USA: Christiansburg, Virginia | collected 2016-03-01 ... | reverse complement strand
TGGCCGAAAGTGCGAATCATCACCAGATCGGTCATGCGGCTGATGACGCGGGCGCTGTCTTCGATCGGCTCGGAGCGGCCCAGCTGGCTGTCGCCCGTGGTCAGGTGAACCACGGAGCCGCCCAGCTGGTACATGCCGGCTTCAAAGCTGACGCGCGTGCGCGTGCTGGCCTTCTCGAAGATCATGGCCATGGTGCGGTCGGACAGCGTGTGGTGCTTCTCGTAACCCTTGAACTTTTTCTTGATCAGGGCTGCGCGTTCCAGCAGGTAGTCGTATTCATCTGCCGTGAAGTCGCTAAATTGCAGGTAGTGCTTCATGCGGAATTCCTTGGAAGGTCAGGCAGCCAGTACGGCTTGAACCAATGGCTTGAGCTTAGCGACGATTTCATCGGCTTCGGACTTGCTCAGGATCAGTGGGGGCACCAGACGGATCACGGTGTCAGCGGTCACGCTCAGCAGCAGGCCGGCTTCTGCCGCCTGGCCAATCAGCTGACCGCAGGGCTTGGTCAGCTCCACGCCAATCATCAGGCCTTGGCCGCGCACTTCGACATAGCCGTCAAGGCTGCTCAGAGCTGCGTGGAGCTGGGCCTTCAGGTACTCTCCCACTTCTGTGGTGTGAGCCAGCAGGCCGTCTTCTTCCATGATACGGATGGTTTCAACACCCGCGCGCATGGACAGTGGGTTACCACCAAAGGTGGAGCCGTGGTTGCCGGCAGTCAGTACCTTGGCGGCGGCATTGTGCGCCACTACGGCGCCCACGGGCACGCCAGAACCCAGCCCCTTGGCCAGTGTCATCACGTCGGGCGTAATGCCGGCCCATTGGTGGGCAAACCACTTGCCGGTGCGGCCCATGCCGGCTTGCACTTCGTCCATCATCAGCAGCCAGCCCTTGGCGTCGCACAACTCGCGCACCTTCTTCAGGTAGTCGGCGCGCATGGGGTGCAGGCCGCCTTCGCCCTGAATGGGCTCCATCAGGATGGCGACGATATTGGGGTTGCCTTCGGTGGCTTCGATCAGGGCTTCGTAATCATTGGGGGCAATGCGGGTGAAGCCGTCGAGCAGATCGCCAAAGCCGTTGCGAACCTTGGGGTTGGCGGTGGCGCTCATGGTGGCGATGGAGCGGCCGTGGAAGGCGTGGTCATAGACCACGATTTCGGGCTTGGCAATGCCCTTGTCCACGCCGTACTTGCGGGCGATCTTGATGGCAGCTTCGTTGGCTTCAAGACCCGTGTTGCAGAAGAACACATTGGTCATACCCGAGCGCTCGGTCAGCAGCTTGGCCAGCGTTTCCTGGCCGGGGATATGGTAGTAGTTGCTGGTGTGGATCAGCTTGGCCACCTGCTCTTGCAGGGCGGGCACCAGCTTGGGGTGGTTATGGCCCAGCGTGTTGACGGCAATGCCGCCCAGCGCGTCCAGATATTCCTTGCCGTTGACATCCCATACGCGGCAGCCCTGGCCTCGCTCCAGCGCGATAGGGACGCGGCCGTAGGTGGGCATAACGTGGGGCGAAGCTGCCTCGATGAAAGCGGTCATTGCAAGAATCTCCTGGAAAAGGAAGGTCAACGGTGCGCACTGGCACCTTAAAAATGCGAGGCTTGATTTTAGGGTGCCCTGATAACCCCAACATTGCGGATTACGCATCGTTGCCATGCAATGAGCCTAGGTCATTGTGGGGTTGACAGCGCGGCTCTTATACAAGAGCTAGAATAATCCTTTGGGCATGTTGGCGGAGATCCCGCCCGGTTGCCCGGTTTTATTTAGCGAATATTTGATGGTTACCCCTTCCAGCAAAGAACTGTTCATCATGGGTATGACCCATGCCGGCAAAACTTTTCGACCCAGCGATTGGGCCGAGCGTCTTGCTGGGGTCATGAGCCAGTTCCGCCCCGGCGGAGCCTGCGCAGGCAGTCATCTGAGCTACTCACCCTGGTGCGTGCCCACAGTGATGAACGGCACCAAATGCGTAGTGATTAACCGGGACCTGCGCGACTATGAGCCCATGGCTTGGGACTTCTGTCTGAACTTCGCCAAGGACAACGATCTGCAAGTCGCTGAAGCCTGCCTGTTGCCAGACAAGGTGGCAGCTGAAAAGGGGTGAATTCTTTCTGGTGCCCAGAGGTGCCACGCAAACGACAAAGGCTTCCATGAGAAGCTTTTTTTGTATCCGCCTGATGCTGACAGGGGTCAATGGGGGGCGGTGGCTGCGTCCAGTAGTCTAGCCTGACGCCACGATCCCCAGCGGTAATAGGCCAGAGACAGCAGCATGGATGCCAGGGCGCTGAGCGGAAAACTCCACCATAGCGCATCAATCCCCAAAAGGGGTTGCAGCCCCCAGGCCAAGGGCAGGCGCACGCACCACAGCGCTGCAACCATGATGGTCAAAGGCACCAGCACTGCACCTGTGGAGCGCACGACTCCGGCCAGCACGTTGCTCACGCCCAGCAGCATGAACGAGCCCAGCACAATGCGGTTGATGTGGAGTGCGGGCTCTAGGGCTGCGCTGCCTTGGGGCAGGAACAGGGCCAGCACCGGACGCTCGAAGGCCAGAACCAGAGCCACGCAGGCACCGGTCAGTAGCAGCTGGAAGGCCATGCCGGTGTGGGCCGTGCGCGTTACACGCGACCAGTGGCCGGCCCCCAGGTTCTGAGCGGCGATGGTGGAGCAGGCCGAGGCCACGGCAATGGCTGGCATCTGCACGTAGGCCCACAGTTGCAGGGCTGCGCTGTAGGCGGCCGAAGTCTGGGCGCCATGGGTGTTGACCAGGCTCAGCATCAGCACCAGGGAGAGCGAGATCACCAGCATCTGCAGACCCATGGGCAGTCCCTTGGTGAGCAGGCAGCGCAGCAGGGCTGGATCGGGCCATAGGTTGCGGCGCTGGCGCCAGCCTATCCACAGCGGCATTTTCTTCCTGCGTAGCCGGGTCAGCAGGCACAGCAGGCCCAGGCTGTTTGCTACGAGGGTTGCAAGAGCCGAGCCAGCCATGCCCATGCCGGGCAGGGGGCCGGTGCCGAAGATAAACAGTGGGTTGAGTGCGGCATCGCCCAGAGCCACGGCCAGCAGGGCTAAAAAAGGCGTGCGGCTATCGCCGGTGCCGCGCAGCACGGCAGCCACGAAGATCAGCAGCAGCATGGGCGGCACTGCCAGAAACAACACACGAAGATAGTCCACGGCCAGGGCTGCGGTGGCAGGCTCAGCCCCCAGGAGGTAAAGCAGGGGTGTAGCCAGAGGCCAGCCAAGGGCTGCCATGATGAGGGAGGTGCCCAGAAACAGGCTGGCGCTGGTGCCTGTGATGCGGCGCGCCAGCGCCCAATGGTTTGCACCCACGGCCCGGGCCACCAGCAAATTGGTGGCCTGGCTGATGCCGAAGACCAGAGCGATCAGTACAAACAGCAGGTTGTTGGCGTGAACGGCCGCAGACAGGGCGGCTTCGCCCAGGTGGCGCCCGATCCAGAACGCATTGACCGAGGTGTTGAGCGATTGCAGCACGTATCCGCCCCACAAGGGCAGTGAAAAGTGCAGCAATGCTCGGCCAATGGGGGCGTGGGTCAGAGGGCGGAGCATGAGGACGGAAAGCCCGGTTTGGCCAAGGGACGGAGCGCTATGCCCCAAGAAAAAACCCCGCACGGCATGGGCCGGCGGGGTTGGCGCCGGCGGGGCCGGTGCGGCAGGAGCAGGGCTTAAAGCGCCTGCATTTCCTTGTTCAGCTGTGTGGGGTTCTGGGGCGCAGCGGCAGGGGCGGGTGCGGGAGCCATTTCGGCCTTCTTGCCCAGGTCGGTCGGCACGTCCACATAAGGCAGCTTCAGGGCCGAGCTGGTCATGCGACGGATCTCGTTGGTATAAGCCGCGTCTTCATTGATCTTGCGACCATATGAAGGGACGATCTGCTGGATGTGGCTCTTCCAGTCGGCGCTGGCCATTTGCTCTGGGAAGGACTTCTTGAGCAGGTTCAGCATGATGTGGGGAGCGGTCGATGCACCGGGCGAGGCACCCAGCAGTGCGGCGATGCTGCCGTCTTCCGAGCCCACGATTTCGGTGCCGAACTGCAGCACGGCACCCTTTTCGGGATCGCGCTTGATGATCTGCACACGTTGGCCGGCAGTGACCAGCTTCCAATCCTCGCGCTTGGCGTGGGGGAAGTACTGGGCCAGCACGGCCTGGCGGTCTTCGTCGGTCAGCTCGGCTTGTTGCATCAGGTACTGGACCAGATCCAGGTTGTGGATGCCCACGTGCAGCATGCCCATCAGGTTGTCATGATTGACCGAGGAGAACAGATCCCACCAGGAACCGTGCTTGAGGAACTTGGTCGTCGCGAGCGCAAACGGGCCAAACAGCACCACGGGCTTGCCGTCGAGCTTGCGGGCATCCAGGTGAGGCACGGACATGGGAGGCGAGCCGGTAGAGGCGATGCCGTAGGCTTTCACGTCATGGCGGGCTGCCAGCTCGGGGTTCTCAATGGCCAGGAACTGACCGCCCACGGGAAAGCCGGCGTAGTTTTTGGATTCGGGGATGCCCGAGGCCTGCAGCAGCTTCAGCGCGGCACCGCCGGCTCCAACGAACACAAACTTGGTCTTGACAGTCTTTTCCTTGCGGCCGTTGGCCAGATCGGCCACGGTCACGTTCCATGTCTTGTCGGCATTCTGGCGCAGGGCCGTGACTTCGCTTTGCAGGTGCAGGCTGAAGTTAGGGCTCTTTTTGAGCGAGGCCATGAGCTGCTCGGTCCAGACGCCGTGGTTCACGTCGGTGCCCAGGGGCATGTAGGTGGCGGCGATTTTTTGGCTTGGGTCGCGCCCTTCGATCATCAGTGGGGCCCACTTCTTGATCTGTGTTTGGTCCTCGGAATACTGCATTCCGTAGAACAAGGGGTTCTGGATCAGTGCCTGCTGGCGCTTCTTCAGGAAGGCGATATTGTCGTCACCCCAGACGAAGCTCATGTGCGGCGTGGCATTCACGAAGGTCTCGGGTGATTGCAGGAAGCCGCGGCCGACCTGGTGAGCCCAGAACTGGCGCGTCACTTCAAACTGCTCGGCAATGCCCACTGCACGCTTGGTTTCCACGCTGCCGTCGGGTAGCTGGGGGGTGTAGTTCAGTTCGGCAAAGCCCGAGTGACCCGTGCCAGCGTTGTTCCAGCCATTGGAGCTTTCCAGGGCCACACCGTCCAGGCGCTCGAAGACCTCGATCTTCCAGTCGGGTTGCAGCTCCTGCAGGTAGGTGGCCAGCGTAGTGCTCATCACGCCGGCACCAACCATCACCACATCCACGGGTTGCTCGTTCTCGGCCTTAGGGACCGAGCGGGGGAACAGTGGCCAAAATAAAAATAATAGCGTGACCAGAACCAGGGCCGCGACGGCACCTAGTCCTGCTTTGATCGATTTTTTCATGACTTCTTCTAGGCTTGACTACAGAAAAAGCCTGCGGGCAGGCAGCAGACTTTTTGCGGCTGTGTGGAGAGCAAGTCCTGTAGAAGACATAAGACTCTCCGAGCTAGGGATTGTCCTAGGGAAGTCGAAAATTGACGCTAATCAATTGGTATTAGAGGCGTCAGCCAGGGGCGGAGAAGAGAGTGATGACTGCGTCTGAAAAGCAGAGAAATTGCGGGCAACAAAAAAACCGCCCGAAGGCGGTTTTGATGTTTTTGCTGACAGCGCACCCATTACAAACGGCAGATGACCGAAGTCATCCGTGCTTGGGGGAGGCTGGTATTAAGCAGCCAGAGCCAGGGTCTTGACCTTGGCGGACAGGCGGCTCTTATCGCGAGCTGCCTTGTTCTTGTGGAAGATGCCCTTGTCGGCGATCAAGTCGATCACGGACTGAGCCTTGGCAAACAGTTCAGCTGCCTTGGTCTTGTCGCCGGCCACAACAGCCTTTTCGACATTCTTGACAGCAGTACGGTACTTGGAACGCAGCGAAGTGTTAGCAGCGTTCAGCTTGACTGTCTGGCGGGCGCGCTTGCGGCCAGAAGCCAGGCGGGGGTTCTTTTTGGCTTTAGTTGCCATGATTTATTTCCTTGTGTCTGAGGATGATGTCAGCAAAACCATGGATTGTATCACTCCCTGTGCCGCTTCGCGGCTTCTTCCTCTCCTGCTTCGCGGGAAGGGCAATGTCATCGTTACGAGGCGGTCCTTGCTTGGCATCACTGGTTTGCGGCATGTCTGACTGGCGAGATGTCGTCTGCTTCGGATCTGCATGTTTGCTACAGAGTGAAAAGCACCACAAATCGGCCTGCAGTCGCTGGCGTGAACGCATACACTTCGCTGCGTGTCACTGTTCAAAGCCGCCTCCACCGTATCCCTGATGACGCTGGCCTCCCGTATTTCGGGGCTGGTGCGTGATCTGCTCATGGCCTCCATGTTCGGAGCCAATGCGCTCACAGACGCGTTCAATGTCGCCTTCAGAATTCCCAATCTATTCCGGCGTCTGTTCGCCGAAGGTGCTTTCAGTCAGGCTTTTGTGCCGGTGCTGGCCGCCAGCAAGACCAAAAATGGCGAGGAGGCCACGCGCCAGCTGATCGGGCATGTGGCCACGATATTGTTCTGGTCGCTGCTCGTCGTTTGCGTGCTTGGTGTGGTGGGCGCACCGCTGCTGGTGTGGCTACTGGCCAGCGGCATGCGTCAGTCCCCTGATGGCTATCATGCTGCCGTGGTGATGACGCGCTGGATGTTTCCCTATATCGGCTTCATGTCGCTGGTGGCGCTTTCGGCGGGCGTTCTTAATACCTGGAAGAAATTTGCCGTGCCTGCGGCTACGCCCGTGTTGCTCAATCTGAGCATGATTGCTGCGGCGCTGATTGGCGCACCCTGGCTGCAAAAGCAGGGCATTGAGTCGATTTATGCCATGGCCGGCGGTGTGATGCTGGGTGGTGTGCTGCAACTGGCGGTGCAAATTCCTGCGCTGCGCGCCATGTCGCTCATGCCGCGCATTGGTTTTTCGCCTGCGGCTATTCGCGCAGCATGGGATGAAGCCGGTGTGCGCCGCATTCTTGCGCTGATGGGGCCGGCTTTGCTGGGCGTGGGCGTGGCGCAGATCTCACTGATGATCAACACCCAAATTGCTTCTTATATGGCGCCGGGCAGCGTCACCTGGCTGTTCTATGCGGACCGCTTGATGGAATTTCCCACGGCCTTGCTGGGCGTTGCGCTGGGCGTGGTGCTGACGCCGCAACTGGCTTCTGCCAAGGCTGCGGGCGATGACGAGCGTTACTCGAATATGCTGGACTGGGGCCTGCGTCTGGTCGTGCTGCTGGCCGTGCCTTGCGCGGTGGGCTTGCTCACGTTTGCAACGCCGCTGGTTGCCACGTTGTTCCATCGCGGAGCGCTGCATGACAGTGATGTGGGGCAGATTGCGCTGGCCTTGATGGGCTATGGCGCGGGACTGCTGGGTCTGGTCGCCATCAAGGTGCTGGCACCCGGTTATTACGCCAGTCAGGATATCCGCACCCCCGTGAAGATTGCGGTCGTGGTGCTGATTATCACCCAGCTACTGAATCTGGCGCTGGTGCCCTGGCTCAAGCACACGGGGCTGGCCCTGTCCATTGGCCTTGCGGCGTTGATCAATGCCACCTGGCTGCTAATCGGCCTGCTGCGCCGCGGCACCTACAAGCCCAAGCCCGGCTGGCTGAAGTTTATTGCGCAGGTGATTGCCGCCAGCGTGCTGCTGGCCGTGCTGCTGCTCTGGGGCAGCCAGCATTTTGACTGGGTAGGTCTGCGCAGCAATGGCTTGCTGCGTGCTGGCCTGCTGGCCGCCATGATGGCTGGAGCTGCCGTGCTGTACTTTGGCGTGCTGATGCTGTCGGGGCTGAATCTGCGCCAGTTGCTGCGCCGTTAAAGGATGTGCTGCTCATGAAAATGTGAGCGTCTTGCGCACGGTTTATCGGCATATCAAGGGAATTTTGCTTGCAACTCGCTCATAAGCGGCTTACAAAGCCGCTTATGAGCTGGACGATTGACGAGTACCCCACTGCCCTGAATTATTTTGCGTCTCTGGTGCAAAGCGACGAGAACTTTGCATTGATGGAGGCGGCCATCAGCATTGCGCAAGATGCCGAGCCTGACCTGGATCTGCAATCCGCACAGGCCGAGCTAGACCGCCTGCAGGTGCGGCTGGTGCAGCGCCTGGCGGGCGAGGATGACGGCTTGCGCAAGCTCAGTGGACTCAACAAATTCTTTTATGGTGAGCTGGGCTTTGCGGGCAACCTCAATAACTATTACGACCCCGCCAACAGCTATATCCATCATGTGCTGCAAACGAGGCGCGGCATTCCCATCAGTGTGGCGCTGATCTGGCTGGAGCTGGCGAACAGTATTGATTTACCGGTGGAAGGCATCAGCTTTCCCGGTCATTTTTTGGTCAAGGTGCGTTTGCCGCAGGGGCAAGTTGTCCAAGACCCGCTGACGGGCGACTCCTATTCCGCCAGTGCGCTGGCAGAGCGGCTGCAGCCCTTTCTCGATCAAACAGGCATTACGCCTGAAGATGCGCCGCCGCTAGGTCTGTACCTACAGGCTGCCCACCCGCGCGATGTGATGGGGCGCATGTTGCGCAATTTGCAGGAAATTCACCACGCCCAAAAAGACTGGGCCATGCTGGTGGCCGTGCTCAATCGCCTGATCTTGCTGCAGCCTGAGCGCGATGAGCTGTACCGAGACCGGGGGATGGCTTATGCCCAATGGGGGGTGCCTGCAAGAGCGCTATTAGATCTGGAGCGCTACGCGCTTGTTGCGCATGGGCTAGAGGCTGATCTGATAGCCAAGGCTATCGCCAGACTGCGTCAAGCGGGTTGATGGCTCATACCAGCTGCGCCGCTTCCAGCTCTTTCTTGAGGTAGGCGTAGAACAGCGGGGCGGCCACCAGCCCAGCGGGGCCAAAAACGGATTCAGCCACAAACATCACGGCCAGCAGCTCCCACACGCCCATGTGGGTGCGAGTGCCTACGACTTTGGCGTTGATGACGTATTCGGCCTTGTGAATCAGGATCAGAAAGCCCAGGCATGCTGCTGCAGCCACGGGCGAGACCGATAGGCCCACCAGCGTCAGCACGGCGTTGCACAGCAGATTGCCGACGATAGGAATCAGCCCGGCCACAAAGGTCAGGGTGATCAGGGCCGGGGTGTAGGGTAGTTGCAGATCCCAGATCGGCAGGATGACCAGCAAAAAGATGGAGGTCAGCAAAGTGTTGAAGGCTGCAATCCAGAACTGCGCGGCCACGATTTGCTTGAAAGCCAGCGCAAAGTAGCCTATGCGCTGCTGCAAGGCGCAGACCAGCGGGGGGCGGCGTGCGGTAAAGGGGCGTACGGCGGCCAGCGCGCCAATGATCAGGCCCACATAGGCGTAGAGCAGGCCGGTCAGCCAGGCGCGACCCGCATTGGCCAGCACGCCAGCTTTGGCGGCGAGGTAAGTGGCCAGTTTGCGCTGAATGTCTTGGGCGCCGTCAGGCAGTTGATCTGCGATGTCTGAAGGCAGCTTCTCACGCAACTCAAGCACCGTGGTTGCCAGGTAGTCCAGTAGTTCTTTGTACTGGGCTGGAGCTTCGGTGATGTAGGTGCGGGTGTGTGACAGGGCGCCGCTAAGCAAGGCCAGCGGAGCCAGAATCACGATGGTGGTTGCGACCACCTGGGTCCAGCGAGGGAGCTGGTTGCTGTGAAAGGCGCGAGGATTGGCCCGTGACAGCAGGCGAGACAGTGCGCGGGTGAGCATGAAGCCCACGCACACGCACAGCAGGCCGGGGAGTATCCCCTGGTGCATGACGAGCAGCAGTGCCGCTCCCATCAACAAGTAACTGGCCAATATGACCTTGGGCGAAGGGCCCGGTTGCGTCGTGATGGGGGCTGGCAAATGCTGCGTCATTCAAGCTCGGGATAGAGGGCTGTATTGAAGAGGTGCTTAGCGTACTTCAACCGGTTTGCCAGCGCCAATTTCCGCGATGGCGCCGATGGTGTAGACCTTCTCACCCAGATCGGCCAGAGTGGCTGCTGTAGCGGCTGCGTCTTCTGCGGCCACCACAACCACCATGCCGATACCGTTGTTGAACGTGCGGTTCATTTCGATGTCGTCAATGCCCGCTGTCTTTTGCAGCCAGGCAAACAGCTCAGTCTGGGGCCAGCTACCGGCTGTCAGGTGAGCGGCAGTGCCTTCGGGCAGCACGCGGGGAATGTTTTCCAGCAGACCGCCGCCAGTAATGTGGGCCAGCGCCTTGATGGGGTGCTTGTCCAGCGCAGCCAGCACGTTCTTCACGTACAAGCGGGTAGGCTCCATGATGGCGGCCTTGAAAGACTTGCCGTCCAAAGTTTCGGGCACGGAACCTTGGGACTCAGCGCGCTCGATGCACTTGCGCACCAGCGAGAAACCGTTGGAGTGCACGCCGTGCGAGGCCAAGCCCAGCACCACGTCGCCGGGCTTGACATTCTGGCCGGTCAGGATTTTGGACTTTTCGACAGCGCCGACGGCAAAGCCTGCCAGGTCGTATTCGCCATCAGGGTACATGCCGGGCATTTCAGCGGTTTCGCCGCCGATCAGTGCGCAGCCAGACAGCTCGCAGCCCTTGGCGATGCCGCCGACTACGGCAGCAGCCGTATCCACATTCAGCTTGCCGCAGGCAAAGTAGTCGAGGAAGAACAGGGGCTCGGCGCCCTGCACCAGCACGTCGTTTACGCTCATGGCCACCAGGTCGATGCCCACGGTGTCGTGCATATTCCACTCGAAGGCCAGCTTGAGCTTGGTGCCCACGCCGTCGGTGCCGGAGACCAGCACGGGTTCCTTGTAGCGCTTGGGCACTTCAAACAGTGCGCCGAAGCCGCCGATGCCAGCCATCACGCCTTCGCGCATGGTTTTCTTGGCCAGAGGCTTGATGCGCTCAATCAATGCGTCGCCAGCGTCGATATCAACGCCTGCGTCTTTGTAGGAAATGGGGGTAGGGGAGGATGCGGAAGAGCTCATCGATGGGTCCGGTGCGGGGAGCGCCCTGCATGGGCGGGAAACCCCGGGATTCTACGGCGCTTACCTTGTTCTCGGGTGCGGGCCGATATGCGTCAAAGGGTTTTGCTGGAGCATTCATAGCCTTACGACAACAACGGCAGTAGGCAAAATCAGCCTGAACCGGCTCAGGGGCTGCCAGTGCAGACTAAAATTAGTGCTTTTGTTACCGCGCGATCTAGCCAATGCATTTTTGCTGGGCCTGATCGGAATGCACATCCAGGCCACCGTCTCCTTCACATTGATGCTGATAAATCTCCTGTCAGATTTCGCCGCATGGGCTGTTGAATGCCCAGGAAAGGGGGCGCTGCGCGTATGTCGCAGATGAAGCAACTGGCTCTGGATATCAGCACGGCGCCCGGCCCGACTTTGTCGCGCTTTTTTGTGGGCCCCAACGCTGCCCTGATTGACCATCTGCGTCATTGGGTGGGCGATGGTCAGCTTCAAAAAACAAGAACGCCAGTGCCCACTTATCTCTGGGGTGAGGCCGGGTCTGGGAAAAGTCATTTGCTCAAGGCCGTGCGTGAAGCGCTGCGAGAGCAGGGTGCCATGGTGGGCTGGATGGATGCCTCCACTCCATTTCCTCCTGCGTTTGATGAGCGCTGGGTTGCCGTGCTCATGGACGATGTGGACATCTACACCCCTTTTCAGCAGGCGCGGGCCTTCAACTGGTTTGTGAATGCCACAAGCCCTGCGACCGGCTTACCGCGCTGGGTGCTGGGTGCCGGACAATTGCCTGTGGCTGACCTCAAACTGCGCGAAGACTTGCGCACCCGCCTTGGCTGGGGCCATGTCTATCAGCTGCATTTGCTCGATGAACCCGCACGCCGCGCCGTGCTGCGACAGGAAGCCGATGCCCGCGGTGTGTTTCTGAGTGACGACGTGATGGATTACATGCTCAGGCGCTTCTCACGCGATCTGGGCTCTTTAATGCAACTGCTGGACATGCTGGACGGCTTTGCATTGCGCAGCAAGCGCGCCATTACTATCCCGCTGCTCAAAACCATGTTGGAAACTGAGTGAAGCCGAGTGCCTTGCTCCCCGCTTTGGCCATGCCACAGCCCTTTTTGTTGGATTTGCATGTCGACTGCTTCTGAATTGCCGAACAAGCCAAAGTTGGCCCTTTTTGATCTGGACCACACCCTGCTGCCGCTGGATTCTGACCACGGCTGGGGCGAGTTCTCCATAGCTATTGGCTGGTGCGATCAGGAGGCCTTTGGCCGCCAGAACGATGCTTTTTTTGAAGACTATCAGGTCGGACAGCTCAACATTCCCGACTATGTGCGCTTTGCCACGGCTGCCGTGGTCGAGCATGGCGAGTCGGAATCGACTGCAGCTCATCAGCGCTTTATGGACGAAGTGATCCGTCCAGCCATGAAGCCTGCTGCCATTGAGCTGGTGCAAAAACATCTGAATGCGGGCGATACCGTGGTCATTACCTCGGCCACCAATGAATTTGTGACTGGCCCGATTGCCAAAGCTTTTGGCGTACAGCACCTGCTTGCCACCGAGCTGGTGCGGGATGCCAGGGGCTGGTTTACGGGCGAAATTGCTGGCATTCCAAATATGCGCGAAGGCAAGGTCGTGCGCATGACCGAATGGCTGGCAAAGCGAAACCTGCGCTGGGAAGACGTGGAAGCGACCTTCTACAGCGATTCCATGAATGATGTGCCCCTGCTTGAAAAAGTGGATCACCCTGTGGCCACCAACCCCGATGCGCGCTTGCGTTCCCTGGCCGAGGAACGCGGCTGGCGCATCGTGGACCTATTTAGCGAAGCACCATGATCAAGACCATTATTGACAAGCTCCTGGGCAAGGCCCCGGCCGCCCCCCGTTCGCGCAAGCCCAAGTTTGGCAAACGTGATGAAGTGCCGGTGCAAGTGCACGGCATTGACCCGAACCTGGTGGATCGCCGTGCCGTAGATGTCGTACAGACCCTCAAACATGCAGGTTTTGAAGCCTATGTGGTGGGCGGTGCCGTGCGTGATCTGTTGCTGGGTCTGCGTCCCAAGGACTTTGACGTGGCGACCAACGCCACGCCCGAGCAGGTCAAAAACCTGTTTCGCCGTGCCTTCATCATTGGCAAGCGTTTTCGCATCGTGCACGTGGTCTATGGCCGTGGCCGCGAAAACGAGGTCATCGAAGTCTCGACCTTCCGGGCCTTTCTGGATAACAGCGCGGCTGAGCAAGTCAGCGGCAATGAACGTACCAGCAAGAACGAGCTGGCGGGCATGAAGCATGCCGTGGACGCCAGTGGCCGCGTGCTGCGCGACAACGTCTGGGGTCCGCAGGACCAGGACGCCACGCGCCGTGACTTCACCATTAACGCCATGTATTACGACCCCGAGACACAAATCGTGGTCGACTATCACGGCGGTATTGCAGATGCCAAGAAGAAGGTGCTGCGCATGATTGGCGACCCGGCTACGCGCTACCGCGAAGACCCGGTGCGCATCATTCGCGCAGTGCGTTTTGCCGCAAAGCTGAGCAGCAAGGACTTCAAGCTCGAAGCCAAGACAGCCAAGCCGCTGGTTGAATGCGAGCCGCTGCTGCAGGAAGTGCCGCAAAGCCGCTTGTTTGACGAAATGCTCAAGCTGCTGCAGACCGGCCACGCCATTGCATCGGTGGAGCAGCTCAAGGCGCTGGGCCTGTCGCGCGGCATCTACCCGTTGCTGGATGTGGTGATGGAGCGAGCTGACCACCCATTTGTGCAAGCCGCACTGATGGATACCGACCGCCGTGTCGCTGAAGGCAAGCCCGTGGCCCCCAGCTTTTTGCTGGCCTGCGTGCTGTGGCAAGACGTCAAGCAAGGCTGGGAAAAGCGGCTGGGCAAGGGCTATCACCCCTTCCCCGCACTGCAGGAGTCGATTGACGAAGTGTTTGACCAGCGCATTGGCGACGTGTCGGGCCGCGGCAAGCTGGCTGCGGACATGCGCGAAATCTGGGTCATGCAGCCCCGCTTTGACAAGCGCACGGGTGCAACGCCTAACTCCATGGTGGCGCAGCCGCGCTTTCGCGCTGGTTTTGACTTTATGCGCCTGCGTGCTGACATTGGCGAGGTGGAAGAGAGCCTGGCCAGTTGGTGGCAGGAATTCCAGCACGCCGACGATGACCGCCGTGCGGATCTGATTGCTCAGGCCCGCGATGAGCAGCGTGCCCGCCAGCGTACCCAGCAGCAGGCAGCGCCCAAGGTGCACCGCGTGGCCAAGAAAAAAGCCGAAGGCGAGGTCGAGAGCAGCCCGCTGGAGGAAATCGCTAGTGAAGTCAATGAGGGCGATGCCCCTAAAAAGCGTCGCCGTCGCCGCCGCAAGCCTGCAGCAGGCAGCGCGACCACCGGTGGTGATGAATAAGCCTGACTGCGCTTTGGCAGCCTTGGCCGCTGATACGGTGGCCATTGGTCTGGGGGCCAATCTGGGGGATGCGCAGCAAACGCTGAGCTGGGCTGTGCAGGCACTTGCCCAGCTGGCGCAGACACAGTTGCTGGCCGTTTCTTCGCTTTACAGCACCAAGCCCATTGATTCGTCAGGGCCGGATTATCTGAACGCTGTGGCGCTGGTGCGTACCCAGCAGGCACCACTGGCGTTTTTGCAGGCGCTTCAAGCGCTTGAGCTGCAGGCCGGACGCGAGCGCCCTTACCGCAATGCACCACGCACGCTGGATCTGGATATCGAGCTCTGGGGCGACTGGCGCTCGGAGGATCCGGAGCTGATCGTGCCCCACCCACGCATGTGGGAGCGTGCTTTTGTGCTGGTGCCGTTAACTGAAATTGCGCCCCAATGTGTGAGTGCCGAGCTGCTGCAGGCCGTGGCCGATCAAGGTATTGAACGCAGCCAGTCACAAGGCTGGTGGCAAAAATAAACTGCTATTTTGATAGCGCCTAGCGCTTATGTATAAAGCGCTAGAGGCCTAAAACATCAAAGCCCCGGAGCATCGCTGCTGCCGGGGCTTTTTGTCTCAGCGTATCGCTAGATTGACTCAGTCCACCTTGGCGCCAGAGGCCTTGACGATGGGCTGGTACTTGGCGCGCTCTGCGGCCATGAATTTGTCGAATTCGGCAGGCGTCGAGCCCACGGGTTCAGCCATGAGTGTGCTGAAGCGCGTCTTGGTCTCTGGTGCCTGCAGGGCGTCGTTGAAGGCCTTGCTCAGCTTGTCCAGCATGGGCTTGGGTGTGCCTGCGGGGGCCACCAGACCCCACCAGGTATCAATCGCAAAACCGGGGTAGGTCTTGGATAGCGCGGGTACGCCGGGCAGCAGGGGCGAGGCGTTGAGCGATGTCACGGCCAGCGCTACCAGCTTGCCGCTCTTGATATTGGGGGCGGCGGCGGCCAGGTTATCGATATTGAAGTCCACCTCGCCCGACAGCAAGGCCAACTGGGCAGGGTTGGCACCGCGATAAGGCACGTGCAGGGCGAAAATGCCTGCCTTTTGCTTGAGCATTTCACCGGCCAGATGGCCTGCAGAGCCATTGCCGCCGCTGCCGTAGTTCAGCTTGCCAGGGTGGCTCTTGGCGTAGCTGATGAGGTCCGCCATGTTGTGAATGTTGAGCTGGGTAGCCTTGGCGGCATTCATCACCAGCACATTGGGAACGCGCACCATCTGGGTGATGCCGGCAAAGTCCTTGCCTGCGTCGTAAGGCATCTTGGCATAGAGCCAGGGGTTGACGGCATGGGTGGCGGTTGCTGCCAGACCGATGGTCAGGCCATCAGGCAGGGCCTTGGCAATCGCGTCGGCACCGATGTTGCCGCCCGCGCCAGCCTTGTTGTCGATGACGACAACGCCCAGCGAATCACGCACGCGTTCCGCCAGTGCGCGAGAGGTGATGTCCAGCGGACCACCGGGCGCATAAGGCACGATCAAACGAATGGTTTCTTGGGCCTGGGAGAGGGGGGAGGTCAGGGCAGCAACAGCCGCCATGACCGAGAGAAGGCTGTTTCTACGGTTCATAGCTCACTATTGTGCAAAAAATTGCAACCCTGTCAGAGAAGGTAGTTATTCAAACAGGAATTTTGCGCGTAAACCCCGATGAAAGATGGAAAGCATCGAGGTTTGCGCTAATCAAGGTAGTTACTTGTCGGCTTCGGAGGTGAAGGCATCCGCATAGAACTCTTCGGCAGGCAGGCCGCGTTCGCTGGTATAAGCGGCGCGGGCCGAATTCACCACGATGGGGGCGCCACAGGCGTAGACCTGATGACCGGATAGATCGGCAAAGTCGGCCATCACGGCCTGGTGCACAAAGCCGGTGCGGCCCGTCCAGGCGTCTTCAGGCAGAGCGTCCGAGATCACGGGTTCGTACTTGAACTGCGGCATGGAGGCAGTGTGCTCGGCAATCCATGCCGCGTCATACAGGTCAGCAGGGCGGCGGCCACCCCAGTACAGCGTGGTGGGACGGTTGATGCCCTTGTGGCGCATGTGCTCGATCAGAGCCTTGATGGGGGCAAAGCCGGTGCCAGAGGCAAGCAAGATGATGGGCTTGTCCGAGTCTTCGCGCAGGAAGAAGCTGCCGAACGGGCCTTCTACGCGCAGAATTTCTTTTTCCTTCATGCCGCCGAAAACATGGTCGGTGAACTTGCCGCCTTCCATGTGACGAATGTGCAGCTCAAGGCCGGGCGTGGTTTCCTGCACATGAGGTGCAGTAGCCATGGAGTAGGCGCGGCGGGCACCGTCGCGCAGAATGAATTCCACGTACTGACCGGCGTGGTACTGGAATTTTTCGCTGGCGGGCAGTTGCAGGCGAACTTGCATCACGTCGTGCGATTTTTTCTCCAGCGCGGCCACGCGCACGGGCATCTTTTTGATGGGGAAAGAGCTGGCATCGGTCACCTGGCGCGACTCCAGCACCACATCGCTGTGTGGCGTGGCGCAGCAGGTCAGTACATAGCCGCTGGCTTCTTCATCGGCGCTCAGGGCCTTGTCAGAATGCGCGCCATGGCTCACATCACCGCTGATCTTCTTGCATTTGCAGGAGCCGCAGGCACCATCTTTACAGCCGTAGGGCAGGCCGACGCCGGTTCGGATCGCTGCGGCCAGAATGGTTTCAGCGCCTTGAGTGGCAAAAGAGCGTCCGCTGGGCTGGACGGTAATTTCAAACGAAGCGTTGGCAATCTCGGTCATGGCTTTTTCTAGGTATCCTTGAAGGCGTAACTGGCAGTCATTGCCCAGCGTTGCTGCAGTCGCAGCAGCGTGGATGACCCTCTATTCGTGTACGCAGCAGGCCCCGATTTTGCCCTCAAACCAAAGCCCATTGGGTGCGCTACCAGCGCGCTTTCGTCGTGAACGTGTATTGATCGTTGGCTATGGCGATGTCGGCCAGCGGGCGGCCCGGATGCTCGGCCGCAGAGTCAAGGTGCTGGCGTTGAGCCGCAATCCAGAACGTGTCGCTCAGTTGCGGGCGCAGTGCGTGTTGCCGCTGTGGGGTGATCTGGATGATATGAGTAGCTTGCGCCGGCTGGCGGGCATCGCCACGCGGGTGCTGCATCTGGCTCCTCCGCCAGCGCTGTCGGAGGCTGAGGAGGGTTGGTGGCTAGATGCGCGCACCACGGCGCTGATGCAGGCTCTGCGCTTGCGAAGCCTGCCGCGCAGTTTGGTCTATGCGTCGACTTCCGGTGTGTATGGTGACTGTCAGGGGCAATGGGTGACTGAGAGCAAGGCCGTCGCGCCCACCACAGGCCGAGCTCAGCGCCGCGTGAATGCTGAGCGGGCTGTGCGCTTTGCCGGGCGCTCAGGCCTGCGGGCCAGCATCTTGCGTATTCCCGGCATCTACGCGCCTGACCGCGAAGGCGGCACGCCGCGCCCGCGCCTGCAGCGGGGCACGCCGGTGTTGCTGGCGGCCGATGATGTCTATACCAACCACATTCATGCCGATGATCTGGCCCGCGCCTGCCTGCGAGCGCTGTGGCGCGGCAAGCCGCAGCGCATCTATCACGCCAGTGACGACACGCAGCTGAAGATGGGTGATTACTTTGATCTTGCCGCCGATCTGTATGGTCTGGCCAGACCGCCACGTATTTCGCGCGAGCTGGCACAGACTGAGCTGCCTGCCAGCTTGTTGAGCTTTATGAGCGAGTCAAGACGGCTGTCGAATCAGCGACTTAAGAAAGAGCTGGGGCTCAGGCTGCGCTACCCCACAGTGCTGCAGGGCTTGATTGAAAAAGCATAGCGGTTCGACAACTGGTTCGCGCAAAACGCTGAGACACCCACTAAGCGCTGCCGCTCAGGGGCATCAAGGTATCGGGTGAACACCGCCACGGTTGTCGTAGCAGCGGAAGACATTGCAGTTGACGATCTTGGCCGGTGGCTGCGATGGAGTCGGGCGTACCGGCGGATATCCATGGGGTGGGCGGCCATAACCCCATTGCGGGCGGTTGATAGCATTGGGCTGTAGCGCCCGGCTTTGCTGCAGCTGCTGATAGGCGGCAGCGCCTAGGCAGCTCATTTCCATCTGGGCCTGGGCGGCCTGACTGCGCTCTCCCCAGGTGGCAGGGTCGGGATTGGCTTCAGCCAAGATGGCGTTGTAGCGTTCACGAGCCTGGCGGCAGGCGGGGGAATTTTCCAGATTGCCACCGGCGCGGGCCTGCGCTTTCTCGGCAGCTTCGCGTTCCTTGCGCTCCTGCTCTTCACGTTGGCGGCGCTGTGCCTCAGCACGGGCTATCTCGGCTTTGCTGCGCTCTCGGGCCTTGATGGCGCGGGTGCGTTCGGCTTCAATTTCTTCGGCGCTTTGCGGGGGCTGAATCAGGGTAGTCGATTCGCCTGAAACACAGCGGCCGTTGGTATAGGTCACCTCGCCGGTCTTGGCGTCAATGCAGCGCAGAACCTGGGCTTGCGCTGTGCCGGTCAGTGCCGCCAAACCCAGCAGCAGGGCGAGCGAAAGCGTGCGCATGACCGGTTGCAGGGAGTTGAGCTTCGGCATGACCAATCCTTTGATGGCTGTGAATGCCTGCAAATTATGAGGGGCGGAAAGAAAAAATTGAAGCGCAGCCCTGCGGCCACAACAGGCCATCAGCGCCAGTCGCCGCGTGGAGGAAAGCCTTGCTGCTGACCTTCGCGCTGGCGTTGTTGCTGGCGCTGATCACGGTCTCGATCACGTTCTTGCTGCTGCCTGTCACGAACTTGCTGCTGGCGGTCGCGCTCGACAGCGTCCTTGTCCGCCTGGATGGCGGCTACCTCGGCGCGCTTGATCTCGGCCTGGGCCCGGGTGATCCGGTCGAGCGTGGCGGCGGCCTTCTGCTGCTGCGCCTGCAAATCGCGCCAGTTCGCGGTGGCGGCCTGGTTGGTCGCGGTGGCGGCGGCGCGTTCCCTGTCGATCTGCTGGAGCCGGCCGAGCTGGGCCATGACCTGGGTTTCCAGCTCCCCGGCGCGACTTTGCAGCGCCGCCAGCACTTGCCGCCGGGATTCGAGAAAGCCTTGCAGCCGCTCGCGGCCGAACAACAGGTCGCCGCCGGAGACCTTGTCGGCGTCGGTCTGGGCCGTGGTCGCGCAACCGGCGAGCAATCCGATGATGAGGACGGCCAGGAGGCCGGAAGACAGCCGGAGATTCATGGGGAAAATCAGGTGGTGATGGCGGCGAGGCTTGTGCGGTCCTTCGCGAGCTCCGTGCCCACGCCCTGCAGGGTCTGGACCTGGCCGGCGAGGGCGACGCGCTTGGCTTCAAGGGCGCTTTTCTTCTCCGCCCACTGGGCGCGCTCGGCGGCGGCGGCGGTTTTCTCGGGAGTGGAGGTCTTGAGGGT
>ERZ724504.642-NODE-642-length-19696-cov-5.751286_pt1 | contig 19696 bp, 16 predicted proteins | sample MGYA00376037_ERZ724504 | MGnify/ENA primary metagenome ERZ724504 (study PRJEB28724, sample SAMN07190888) | wastewater metagenome | isolation source: influent of sewage treatment plant in Hong Hong | place: USA: Christiansburg, Virginia | collected 2016-03-01 ... | reverse complement strand
TTTTTCAAATTCCCAGCACCACATCTCACGCACCTGAAAGACAGAACTGAAGCACGCTTCTGAGCTTCCGCAGCCATGCACAGAAATTGACTTTCTCTGAACCCAGATAAAAATCAAATACCGGTAGTATTTAAATTTTGTACTTTCAAAGCAACGTCACAAAACTTTGTGAAATTGCTTAATTTCGTCTTTTTCTTTCTAGAATCAGTTTCTTTAGATTAACTATCAAAGTTAATCAATTAATCCATTAAAAAAATTTCATCAATCATCAAAGGGAATAAATGAACAAGAAAGCAGGCATCGGTATTACAGCGGCGGTGGCAGTGATCGTCGCAGGCGCTCTGGGCACCAGTTATTACATGGGCGGCCAACTGCAGCAAAGATTTACTGAAGGCCTTGCCAAGGGCAGCGACTACGGCGTCAAGGTTCAAATCACAAGCTACGAGCGCGGTGCGTTCTCCTCCACCGCCAAGACGGTCTGGACGCTGGAAAATGACAACGAGCCCACGCAATTCACTGCCGAGCACAAGATCAGCCACGGTCCTCTGCCCTTGGGACATGCTGCCGAAATTCATACTCGCTTCAATCTTCCCGATGATGTGGGACCCGCACTGAAGACTGCGCTCAATGGTCGCTCGCCGCTAGAGGTCGCCACCAAAATTGGCTGGGGCCACAGCAGCTCCAACGTCATGACCTCGCCCGCCGTGAACGCCAAGGTCAATGACAGCGACATGACCTGGGGCGGCATGAAGATCGACTGGGACATGCCCGCCAACCTGAAGGGCGCCAAAGGCACAGGCCATTTTGCAGGCCTGGAATTCAAGGATGCCGAAGGCAGCGCAACGATGGACAAGGCTGAGATTCGCTTTGACATCAAGCAGCCCGAAGGCCAGAAATTCTGGACCGGCCCGTTTGCCATGAATATTGCCAAATTTGCGACCAGCAAGATTGAAGACGGCAAGACCTCGGCCAGCCACTTCGAAGGCATCAGCATGGACTCGGACACCCTACTCAAGGGTGATGTGGTTGAGATGACACTCAAATCAGGCATCAAAAGCGCCAAGCTGGAAGACAAGCAGGCCAACGATATGGTGCTGGATATGGCCTTTAACAATGTCGATGCGGGCTGGATCAACCAGGCCATGGAAATGAACAAGCGCATGAAAGCTCAGCGCGCCGAGGGTGAAGAAGCAACGGACGATGAAGACGAAATGTCTGGCGAGGACTTCCGCGAAAAAATGCTCAAGTCGCTGACACAGGCTCTGGCACGCCAGCCGTCCATTGAAATCAAGCGCCTGTCCATGCGCACACCCGAAGGCGTGAGCGAATTTTCTGCAGCCGTTCAGTATCTGGGTGATGGAGAAAAAATGGGCAATCTGTTCAAAGACCTGAAGATCAGCGTCAAGGCAGATGTACCCAAGCCCCTGATGGAAAGCCTGATCCAATCGCGCAAGCGCGCCAGCCTGATCGCCAATCTGGACGATGAAAACGATTACAAGTCCGAAGAGATTGACTCCGTCGCCAAGCTCCAGACTCAGGGCAGCTTGGAGTTGCTCACGAAGGAAGGTATTTTTGAAGACCAAGACGGAAAAATTCGCACCGAGATTGTCTTTGCCCAAGGTGAAATTCAGGCCAACGGCAAGCCTCTGAGCCAGGAAGGCACAGCCATGCTGATGACCGAGGCACTGAAGTAAATCCAAGGCATGAAGATGGTGACATTGCTCGCCATCGTGGCGGTGATTGCGATCATCGCCTTTCTCATCATGCGTTAAACATCTGGGCAGTTTTTCCCTGCTGCGCACGCCTGACAAGCGTGTGCAGCTATTCATTCAAGAGCAAATCTATCGCCACAGCCTCTGGCTCCATCTGTGCTGACGGCGGCCTCCCTCGTGCTATCGTTCCTGTATCAGCCAGCGCTTGATAGATATGGGCTACAGCCCTTTTTTAATCAAAGATGAACATGAATACAGCTCTTGAACGCCGCCGCCTGCTGCAATGGATGGGCCTGACAGCAGGCATTGCCAGCACCCCCACATGGGCTGCCAAAGCCGCGCAAAGCGACAGGGTCTGGCCACAAGACAGCCGCGTGCCCGGCGGCGTGGCCCGCCTCTCGCTAGGCGCTGCATCGGTCCGCCCCAAGTTCAGCTACAACGATGCTCCCGCGCTGGTGCTTGGCGACATGATTGAGTGGACAGCGCTGATCGGTATTCCTCTGGCGACAGCTCCTGGTGAATACACTCTGCCCGTGGAAATGGACGGCCAGCTGCGCGACAAGCGCTTCTCGGTGCAAGACAAGAAGTATGTGGAGCAGCGCCTCAAGGTCTCGCCCAAGACTGTGGACCTCTCCCCCGAAGACAACGCCCGCTATGAACGCGAGGCCGCCCACCTCAAGACGGTGATGACCAGCCTGAGCCAGCCGCTGCCCATGGCTGCCAGCCTGCAAATGCAGGTACCTGTGCCAGGCCGCCGCTCCAGTAGCTTTGGCCTGCGCCGCATCTTCAATGGCCAGGCCCGCAATCCGCACAGCGGCATGGACATTGCTGCGCCTACGGGCACGCCGGTGAAGGCTCCGCTGCCCGGCAAGGTCATTGATGTGGGCGATTATTTCTTCAACGGCGGCACGGTCTGGCTGGACCATGGCGGCGGCCTGCTCAGCATGTACTGCCACCTGAGCCAGGTGAACTGCAAGGTCGGTGACATGCTGCAGACGGGCGACGCATTCTGCAAGGTCGGCGCCACAGGCCGCGTGACCGGCCCGCATTTGCACTGGAGCGTGATGCTGAACCGCGCCATGGTGGACCCAGCTCTGTTTATTTAAGCGGAACTCACACCCACAAAAAAAGCGGCTTTAAAAGCCGCTTTTTGCTATGCATTTGATATTGACACTGCAAGTCCATCAACGGTTACAAGGTCATTTCATCCTCATTGCACTCAAGGCGTTTCTTTATCCTGTTTGAGATAGCTTTCCATTAGCTCAAAAAAGCTGTCGTAGAAGCTGCGCCTGGAAATGGTCTCGCTGCCAATCTTGACCAGCGAGTCCGTGTTGGAAGAAAACGGCAGAGAAAGCGAGCCCAGCGCACTCACGCCCACACTGGCCGAGTTGGCGCTTTTCTTGAGCGTGTACCGATCTTGCAATGCCGTGGCAAAACCCAAACTGACCTGACCATCGCTGGTCTGCGGCACACAGACCACACGGAAGTTGATTTCCAGATTGTTATCGACATTGGGCTGGAAGTTCTTGCGCCCTTCAATCAGCTCCTGGGTCCTAGCCGTAGCGATATAGCCTTGGCTCAGCAAAGCCCGACGCGCTGCCTCGCAGGTCTGCGCAGGCGTCGCATCAAAACCGCGAGAGAACGTGGAGCTTGAATCAAAAGTCTCTTGCAGCGGCTCATGCACCGTTTGGGAGGTGCCGCAGGCGCTCAAAAGACCGACCAGCACACTGGCAAAACCCAGATTCAAAAAACTCTTTGCAGACAAAGCAACTCCACCTAAGCGCACACAATTTCCTTGATACCGAGACCTGCGCGGTGCGCACCCTCAGCGCTCAAGGGTAGCAGCTTGACAAGTCCTTGCCCGGCGAATCGGTGCCGGAAATACGGATTTTTGCCATATTTACAGCGCCTTCACGACATGCCCCAAGCTTGCTGACCGCCCCTATAGCCATCACCGCAGCATTTACTGACAATGTGAACGACTCAAATCACCAAAGTGCTCACCGCATTCGGTTAAGGTCATAGAGGTACACGGGGAACTGATATCGTCAACACGACTCTGATGCCTCAGACGCAGCTTGCTGCCATCTCCCCCTATTTCACATTGAAGGAATCCTCATGAAATTTCGCTGGACCTGGTGCCTCCCTCTAGTTGCCTCCATGACGCTGGCCGCCTGCGGCACGACTAGCGGTGGTGGCGTCAGCAAGCCTGGCCCTAACGGCCCCGCTGGCGATGCCTCATCTCTGACGGCTTACCACTGGAAGCTGCAACAAGCTTTTACCCCCGCTGGTGCCGAAGACCAGAGCTGGTTTCTGAGCGGCAACCAGGCTCCTATCGAGCTGGAATTTGCCGACCAGCGCGTCATGGTCAAAAACCTGTGCAATGTCATCTCTGCAGGCTATAGCGTTGAAGGCCAGCGCCTGAACGTGCAACGCAGCGTCAGCACACTGCGTGCCTGCAACGACAGCCAGCTCATGATGCTGGAGCAAAAAGTCGCTCGCATCCTGCCCACGAGCAAGCAGTGGAATGTGCAATTGGGTGGAAGCACGCAAGAGCAGCCCCGCCTGACTGTCCAGTTCATCGACGGAACACGCTGGCAGCTCAGCGGCAAGCCCACCCCCCAGACGCAGTACGGCAGCGCGCCCGAACGCATTTTTCTGGAAGTGGCCCCCGAGCGCAAAGCCTGCAGCCATGGTGTGATCAAGGATTACCAATGCCTCCAAGTGCGTGAAATCCGCTACGGCGAAAACGGTGTCAAGACCTATACCGGTCCGTGGGAAAATTTCTACAGCGAAATTGAAGGCTACAAGCACGAAGCAGGCGTGAGCAATGTGCTGCGCATCAACCGCTTCAAGCGTCAGAACGTGCCTGCCGATGCATCCAGCTATGCCTATGTGCTGGACATGGTGGTCTCATCCTCCATTGCCGACAAGCGCAAATAAACCAGCGCAGCCTGCACAAAAAGCCGACCACAGCGTCGGCTTTTTTGTTTTGGGCAGCCGTTGAAGAGTGCTAATGTTTCACGCGACCGACTCATGCTTGATTGGCGCTCACACGGAGAAATTTTCCTTTGATCAAAGCAACTTAGAGATTTCTGCGCCATCAATAGCAGAGGCATGAGCAGATCTACGGGTTATACCCAGTCACTGTGGAGCGTCCTGTGGACAAGCCCCTCTGGAACGCCGTAAACCCGCGCCATTACTGGCGCAAAGGCCTGCGATCAAAAATTACGCAGTGATGCACCTCCGTCCCTATGTTTCACGGACAAAAAAAGCCGGCACCTTTCGGATGCCGGCAAGAGAGGAGAGACACTGACCTCACACACAAAAACCAGTTCAGATCTCGCCGCTGCCACAAGGCTTTAGCGAGAGCCGAGAAATTCAACGCAGACGGAAGCGGCCTTCCACAAACATGGAAGAGCGATGACCGGTTTCACACTGCTCATCGGCATAGGACCAGAAGGCCTGAACCGTGCCCTTGGCGGAGTCGATGACCTGACTCACGGTAAAGCCGGTTTTCTCGATCCAGTTGAGGAAGTGCAGGTGATCGCTGAGCTGCAGATAGCTGAGCTTTTCACAGCCTTTGGAGACATGGCCCTGGGAGTCCACCACGCGCCAGCGCATCTGCCCCTTGGCGGTGTAGCGAACTTCGGCCTGACTGTCCGGGAATTCAATGATTGCTTCGCGCCCCAGAAGCGTTCCGGCGTATTGCATCGAAAGCATGGACATGATGGGACTCCTTGAATGAAAACGTTGTCAATCGCAACGCCAGTCTTTTTGCGTATAGCTATGGTGAATCTCCGGCGTTTTTCCAGTTGTGGGAAAGACGCTCATGCCATCGTCGGAAAATATTTTTTAACAAACTGCGGGATTTCGCTCCCCCGTTTTTTCCTCTTTTCGCTGCATTCAAGTCTGGTCATCGCAAGGCTGACAGTGATCACTTCCTTGCCCATGACTTCTGCAAGGCACAGGGCAATCGCAGATACTCTGATGTCTGATTTTTTACATTGCCCGGCAGGCGCATCAGCGCATATCGGCACTGGCCGTCATTCCGGAATTCATCTTGCCAAGTCCCTCGCCCTCCCCTGAATCTGTGCCTAATGCACCCAGTGCGGCACCACTGCGCGACCCCGCTTTTCTGAGTTTTGTACTGGCGCGCATGCTGACCATGTTTGCGCAGCAGATGCAGGCCGTGGTTGTGGCCTGGCAGGTCTACGACATCACGCGCGAGCCGCTGTCACTGGCCTATGTGGGGCTTGCCCAGTTCCTGCCCATGATGTGTTTGCTGGTACCGGCTGGCGACCTCAGCGACCGCATGAGCCGCAAGCGCCTGCTCGCCATCAGCTGGCTGCTGGCTTCGGTCTGCTCGGGCCTGCTATGGCTGCTGTCGCAGAGCGGCACTCAGGATGTGAACTGGATTTATGCGGTGCTGGTGCTATTCGGCTGCAGCCGCGCCTTCAGCGGCCCGGCGCTGCAAAGCCTGCTGCCGCAAATCGTGGCCCGCGAGCAACTGGCCAAAGCACTGGCAACCAACAGCATGCTGATGCGCATTTCAGCCATCGCCGCACCGGTGTTGGGCGGCCTGCTTTATGCGCTGGGCAGCGGTGTATTGACCTATGCGGTCTGCGGTATCAGCCTGATTCTGGGTGCCGCTTTGCTGAGCCAGGTGCCCGTGCGCTTTTCCAATCTCAAAGCGCCCAGCGCTGATGACCAGAGCACCATGTGGCAGCGCTTTGCCGAAGGGCTGCGCTTCATGCGTACAAGGCCCATCATTCTGGGCACCATCTCACTGGACCTTTTTGCCGTACTGCTGGGCGGTGTGATTGCGCTGCTGCCCGTTTATGCGCACGAGGTGCTCAAGGTCGGCCCGCAAGGGCTGGGCCTGCTGCGTTCATCCATGGCGGTGGGCGAGGTATGCATGGGCCTGTGGCTGGCTTCGCGCCCCATCAACCGCAGCGTGGGCAAGGTGATGTTTGCGGCCGTGGCCGTGTTCGGTCTGGCCAACTTGGTGTTTTCGCTTTCGCACTGGTTTGTGCTGTCCATGCTGGCGCTGGCCGTGGCCGGTGCGGCCGATATGGTCAGCGTCTACATTCGCAGCGCGCTGGTGCAGTTTTCCACGCCCGACCATATGCGCGGCCGCGTGAATGCGGTGAACATGCTGTTCATCGGCTCATCCAACGAGCTAGGCGAGTTCCGCGCGGGCAGCAGCGCCGCATGGTTTGGCGTGGTACCTGCCGCCATTCTGGGCAGCCTGTGCACACTGGGCGTGGTGGGTGCGTGGATGACACTGTTCAAGCCCCTGCGGGATGTGGATAAGCTGGAAGATGCAGCGCGCGTGGGCACCGGCAAGGATTCCTGATTTGATAGCTGCCTGCGCTTAATAGAAAAGCGCTGCAGCCATTTTTTATACAAAAAAGCCTCGCAACATTTGCGAGGCTTTTTGACGGAAGGCGCTGAAGACTTACAGCAGCTCAGCGCGCAGCTCGGCAGCGCTCTTGGGCGACAGCATGCCCGGAGCCACGTCAAACACCGTCTTGCAACCATGCTGGCCGGCCTGAGCCATGCGGTGCACGGCGCGGGCGTAGGCCACGAGCACGCTGGAGGTGAACTCGGGATTGCTGTCCAGCTGCAGGCGGTACTCGATAACCTGCTTGTTTTCGGCGCTGGTATTGCCGCTGCGAATCACAAAACCGCCATGGGGCATGGCAGCGTGGTCGCGGGCCAGTTCTTCGGCGCTGATGAAGTTGACCGTGGTGTCGTACTGGTCGAAGTAGTGAGGCATTTCCATAATGGTCTTGCGCACGGCTTCTGCATCAGCACCGTCTTTCAGCACCACATGGCATTCGCGCTTGTGCTTTTCGCGCGTGCTCAGCTCGGGGCGCACGCCGGAGCGCACCTTGTTCACCGCATCTTCCACGGGGATGGTGTACTGCACGCCGCCAGCCACGCCGTCCACACGGCGGATCGCGTCGGAGTGGCCCTGACTCAGACCCTTGCCCCAGAAGGTGTAGGTGGCGCCATCAGGCAGCAGGGCTTCGCCCATCACGCGGTTGATGGAGAACATGCCGGGGTCCCAGCCGGCCGAGATCAGCGCAGTGCACTGACCGCCCTGAGCAGCCTTGTCCACATTGGCAAAGTGCTCAGGGATGCGGGCGTGGGTGTCAAAGCTGTCGATCAGGTTGAAGTCGGCTGCCAGCTCGGGGGCTTGCTTTGGCAGGTCGTCCTTGGAGCCACCGCAGAGAATCAGCACATCGACCTGGCCCTTGTGGGACAGCAGAGCGTCCATGGCGTGCACGGGCGTGCCGACATTCAGGGGCTGGAGCTGCGAAGGGTCGCGACGTGTATAAATCCCCGTCAGCTGCATGTCGGGGTTCTTGGCGACGGCGGCTTCCACGCCGCGCCCCAGATTGCCGTAGCCAACAATGCCAACGCGAATGGGGGATGTGGTCGATGCCATGACGAGCAATTCCTTCAAAGAGACAAAGAAGCAATTATTGCCGCCCAGCGCACCAAGTTGGGGCAACGACTGTCTCCATCTCAGTGAAGCCTGTGTGAACGCCCACGCCATAAATGCCAGATGCCATCGCCGATCAGCAAGCTCACGGCAGCAAAGATCAGGACATAAGTCAGCACCTGCTGCGGCGCAATGCTCTCGCCCAGCAGCCATGCAACGACGACCAGCAGGGCTGGTTCAACATACGACAGCAGCCCGAACAGGCCCATGGGCAGCCAGCGGCTGGCAATCATGTAAAGCGCCAGTGCCACGGCGCTGACCACGCCCAGCACCAGCAGCAAAGGCCACAGCGCCGGGTGATCTGCCACCAGCGGCCAGCTATTGGGTGCGCGCAGGGTAAAGACAATGGCTGCCGGCAGCAGCAAGGCCATATCGACCCAGTGCCCGGCCAGCGTATCGGTGTGCAGCCTGCGGCGCAGCGAAAAATAGATGGTGTAGCCCAGCGCGACTACCCAGGTCTCCCACGACATACTGCCGGCTTGCCAGATTTCATGACCCACGCCCGCAGCCGCCACCAGCGTAGCCAGCGTCTGGGCTCGCGTCAGCCGCTCGGCAAACAGCAAACGCCCGGCCACCACCATCACCAACGGCAGCAGAAAGTAGCCCAGCGACACGGGCAACGCGCGCCCGTTCATGGGTGCCCACATAAAGAGCCACAGCTGCACACCCAGCAGCGCCGCGCTCAGCAGCAGTTGCAAGGCAAACACGGGCTGCTTGAACGCCCGCGTCAGCAGCGCACGCACGGCAGCGGCCTCTTTGACCACGCAGAGCAATGCGGTGGTGAAGGGCAGCGTGACCAGCACGCGCCAGCCAAAGATTTGCTCGCCATCCAGCGGGGCCAGAAAAGGCGAGAGGTAATACAGCGATGCGAACAGCACGCACGACAGAACCGAGACAACAACGCCCTTGAAGATCACAGCAAAATACCAAGCAAAAATAGCCTCAAGCGCCTATCAATCAAACGCTTAAAGCTATGAATAAAGAAGCATGACAGCGCATGCAAAATGCCTGCACCGAACCGCAGCCATTGTCCGCCAGCCCTGCCCGCAGCCAAACCGTGCGCGGCGCATGACTGCTGCAACTGGCAACACACAAAGCCCGCCACGGCAAGGTCAACAACGCTGGGTTAGAGTGCGGCTCGCCCTGTTTTCGCCCTCTATGACCCGTTGATCTGCCATGACCGAAACCGCCCTGCCCACCCACACCCCGCTGCATATCCTCTGGCAGGACGAGCACATGGTCGTGGTCTACAAGCCCGCAGGCTGGCTGGTGCACCGCACGGGGCTGGATGCGCATGAAACCCGGTTTGTGATGCAGACGCTGCGCGACCAGCTGGGTCGCCATGTCTGGTCCGTGCACCGCCTCGACAAGGGCACTTGCGGCGTGCTGGTGATGGCGCTGCACAAAAAAGCCGCGCAGGCGCTGGCCGCCAGTTTTGCGGCGCACGAAACACGCAAGGAATATCTGGCCGTAGTGCGCGGCTGGCTACCTGCTGCGCTGGAAGTCGATCACGCCCTGAAACCCGACGACGCCCCCGAAGATGCGCCCGCGCAAGAAGCCCACACCACGCTGCGCTGCCTGTCGCAGCTGTCATGGCCCGAGAGCTATGACGGCCGCCATGCCGAAACCCGCATCAGTCTGGTACAGGCCCTGCCAACCACAGGCCGCAGGCACCAGATTCGCCGCCACCTCAAACACGTGGCTCATCCCATCATTGGCGATGCCACCCACGGCAAAGGCCCGCTAAACCGCTGGTGGGCAGAACGACTGGGTCAGCAGCGGCTGTGGCTGCACGCCAAGGCGCTGGAGATTGCCCACCCCATGAGTGGCAAGCCGCTGCGCTTCGAGGCCGACTGGTCTGCACTGAGCCATGTGCCAGAAGCGCAGGACTGGCAAAAACTGCTGGCCTTGCCGGGCTGGCAAGCCACCGCCTGAAAATTCCATAAAAATAGCTACTAGCGCTTATCCATCAGCCGCTAGTAGCTATGATTTTATGAATTAAAGCGCAGCCTTGGGTGTTTCGCGAATCCACTTGCCTTCTTCATCAAACTGCAAGCTGGGCGCAGCGACAAATTCGTACTCGGTTTCGAGGTCGGCCCTGAGCCCACCCTGCAGCAGCTCAACCAGTCGCTCATTGGGCATCTTGAAGCCGCAGGCCTGTGCGTGGCCGCCGCCGCCAAAGCTTTCGGCCAAGGGAATGCAGTTGAAGTCCGAGCGCGAACGCAGGCCCACCTTGGTACCCTTGTGATTGGCATGCCACATCAGGGCAAAGCTACCGCTCTTGCGTGCCAGCAGGTCACCCACCTGGCTGTGGAACATGCCGGGGCAGTTGACCATCAAACCCTGCTTGCCGTTGAAGACCAGCACCTGAGCACCATCGGCAATGTCGGCGCACAGCTTCTGGAACTTCTCGTCCATGGCACCGCCACGGGCCATGTAAACGGCTTCCTGCTCGGGCGTGAAGGCAGCAATTTCGGCCCAGCGCTCAAAGCTGCGCACGGACTCCATGTCCAGCGCGGCGAGGAAGGCGGCGCTTTCGGCAAATTCCCACTTCCAGATGTCGCGGTCTTCGATATAGCGAATCAGGCCGGGCACGGGCTTGTCAGACTGGAAGAACTCCCAGCCCAGGCGCGCGCCGGACTTGTTCATGTCAAAGTGCACCACACCGCAGCGGCACTGGTAGCCGCTGAGCTTTTCAGCTGCGCTTTTGTGGTGGTCCAGCACCACGAGCTTGGCCACGCGGGACTCGATCTCGGCCATCAGCACCGGCTCAAAAGCGAAGTCCAGCACGTACACGGCGCGGCCTGTCAGCTCGCCCAGATCATCGGCGGTCTGAATCTCGCCATGATCGAGCCCCCGGAACTCGGCTTGTCCTTCATAGAACAACCAGGCAGCCAGCGCTGCACCAAAACCATCGGGGCAGCGGCGGCCATGATAAAGAATGAGTGGGTTGGGATCGTTTCGATCAGGGCGCACCAGCAGCTGCTGGAAAAGGGAGGGTTTGGCGTTCATGGCGGTCATATCCGCCTATTTTCGCCGTTTGCCGTGCAGCGCGGCATTGCGCGGGCTTTGCCTGGGCCATCGCCGGGTGTGCTGAACGCTTCTTGGAGCGAAAAATGGCATGCGTTTTTTGGTAAGTCACCGCTTGCTACTGGCTTGGCTAGCACACGCCTTGAATCCCCTGATGTCGGTATCTACCTAAGCCCCCAGCCTTCGCATACGCCTATGATGGGGGTCTTGCTATTGAAATGCTGCGGTCACCGGCAGGCCCGCCTCGCTCGCTTGCCATGACAGTTATAGCGCTGGGTGCTCCGCGGCCCCTGTATGCGATCCACACCCGATATCACTCCTCACCTCGGCACCCTGCTCAGCTTCCGTCGCGATCTGCACGCAAATCCTGAGCTCAAGTACGAAGAGCACCGCACAGGCGACAAGATCGCCGCATACCTCACCGCCCTGGGCCTGACGGCGCACCGGGGCCTGGGACAGACTGGCATCGTCGCCAGCATTTACGGCAAGGGCCGCAGCAAGGACAACCCCGGTCGCAGCATCGGCATCCGCGCCGACATGGACGCCCTGCCCGTCACGGAAATCAACACCTTTGGCCATATCAGCCAGAACAAGGGCCGCATGCATGCCTGCGGTCACGACGGTCACACCACCATGCTGCTGGGTGCAGCCACTACGCTGGCTCAGCACCCCGACTTTGACGGCACGGTGCACCTGATTTTCCAGCCCGCCGAAGAAGGCGGAGCAGGCGCCAAGGCCATGATGGACGACGGCCTGTTCGAGAAATTCCCCTGCGAGGCCGTGTTTGCGCTGCACAACTGGCCTTCGCTTCCCGCAGGTCAGATGGCCGTGCGCGTGGGTCCCATCATGGCCTCCACGCTGCGCTTTCAGATCAAGGTCCACGGCAAGGGCGGCCACGCCGCCATGCCTCACACCACGCTGGACCCGATTCCCGTGGCCTGTGCCATCGTGACCCAACTGCAGACCCTGGTCTCGCGCAGCACCGATCCGCTGGACTCGTCCGTACTTACCGTGGGCAAGATCACCAGCGGCACCGTGGAAAACATCATTCCCGATGACGCCATCATTGCCGGCACCGTGCGCACCCTGAAAAAGGAAACGCGCGAAATGTTTGTCGAAGGTCTCAAGCGCATCAGCAGCCATGTAGCCGCCGCCCATCTGTGCACGGCCGAGTTCACGCTGCGTCCCGGTGCCTACCCCAACACCACCAACCACGCCAAGGAAGCCAAGTTCATGGCCGCCGTGATGCGTGAAGTGGTCGGCGATGACAACGCGTTTGACGACGTGCTGCCTGCCATGACCTCCGAAGACTTCGGCTTCATGCTCGAAGCCGTGCCCGGCGCTTATGGCTGGATTGGCAATGCCAAGGACGGCCAGCCCGGCGTGAGCCTGCACAACCCGGCCTACGACTTCAACGACGACAACATCGGTCGCGGCTCCAAGTTCTGGGATTTACTGGCACGTCGCTACTTTGAGCAGCCTGCCGCCTAAGGCATTTAGCCCACTACGCTATTCATAGCTTCCAGCCCTTATCCAGCAATGGATACGGGCTTTTTTGCGAGCTTTTTCATGTCTTTTCAGCGGCATGTTGAATACCACCTTGGTCAACGCCCAGCACCTGGGCCAGCCACTGTTGCTCTGGCAGGGGCTTACCCAGCAGCATGCCTTGCAGAACAATGTCCGGGTTCCACTGCGTGAGCTGCAGCGCCTGCTCAGACAACTCCACCCCTTCAGCCACGACCCGCAGTTGCAAGCGGCGCGCCATCAGCAGCATGGCTTCAACCAATGCGGCATCTTTCTCCGATCGGTGGCTGCCGCTCACAAAGCTCTGGTCAATCTTGAGCTCCTGAATCGGCAGACGCTGCAAGCTATACATGCTGGAGTAGCCGGTACCAAAGTCATCCAGAGAACTCTCTATGCCCATGCGGGTCAAGGCCTCGATGCGAGTGCGTGCCTGATCAAGGTCACGCACCACCGCGCCTTCGGTAATTTCCAGCGTCAGCTGGTGCGGATTGGCACCTGTCTCTTGCAGCACCTGCTCCAGCGATGACATGAAGTCCTCATGCCCGAACTGAAAAGCGCTGACGTTGACCGACAGCCGCAGCCCGCGCCCGGTCAGTGCAGGTGTTGCCAGCAGCAGGCAAGCCTGACGCAGAACCCAGTCACCCAGCCGCACAATCAATTCAGACTCCTCAGCCACAGGGATGAATTCCGCCGGGCTGACCAGCCCCCACTTCGGGTGCTGCCAGCGCACCAGCACCTCAGCCCCCACGCAGCGACCGCGTGCATCGGCCTGGGTCTGCAGATACATGCGCAACTCACCCTGCGGAATGCCGTTGTGCAAGTCTTTGGCAATGCGCACGCGGCGGTGTACATCCTGCGCCATGCGGGGCTCAAACAGCACCAGACTGCCCGGCCCTTTTTGCTTGGCTTCATGCAGAGCCACGCTGGCAAAACGTAGCGCATCATTGCCATTGCCACCCCGGCTGGCGGGCTCCAGCACCACCCCGCCCATACAGCAGCTGACCAGCTCGGTTTCCACCCAGCTATTGAGGCTGAAGGGCTTTTGCAAGGCCTTCTTCAAGGTGTGCGCATATTGCCGCAGCTGCTCTTCCACACCCTCGGCATGCGGGTGCAAGCTAGCAAAAACAATAGCAAACTCCGCAGCAGCGATGCGTGCTATCCAGGTGTCGTCGGGCAGAACCTCCACCAGTCTGGCCCCCATCAGCTGCACCAGCTCATCACTGTGCTGCATGCCATGCACATCGTTGAACACAGAGAAGCGGTCCACATCCAGCAACAGCAGGCCATGGCAGTCGCCCTGCTGGGTATGGATAAGCTCGCGCAGGTGCAAGGTCAGCGAATGGCGGTTGGGCAGGCCGGTGAGCGAATCCAGATAGACCAGATCGTGAATGTGGCGCTCTGCCAGCACGCGCTCAGACAAGTCGCGCTTGAGTTCCACGTAGTTGACCACCTCGCCCTGCGGCGTGCGAATGGGCGCAACCAGTACGGATTCACGCAGCGCCTCGCCATTGCTGGCGCGATTGGTCATCTCTCCGCGCCAGATCGTGCCCGAGGCCAGCTGTGCCAGCGCACGCTGGCGGCTGCCAAGGTCCATGCCAATGGTCGAAACCAGTTCCGTGGACTGGCCCAGCACCTGCTCGCGCTTGTAGCCAGATCGCACCAGAAAGGCATCGTTGACATAGATCACCTTGAGCTCGGTATCGGTGATAACAATGCTCTCGGGGTTTTGCTCGACTGCGCGGTAGAACTTGCGCAGCTCGTTCTGACTGGCTTTGAGCGTAGCCAGCATTTCCTGCCCTTTTTGCACCCGGCGACCAAGAATTAATCGCGCCTGCAGGCTGATCATCAACACCAGCACCAGCATGCCCGGCACATAAATCAAACCCAGCAGCGCCGGCGTGGACTGCACTGCTACAGGGCGGTCGATCATCGGGAAAAACCACCAGAAAACACCCAGGGCCACGATAGAAGCCGTAAACATCAGCATCGAAGCACGCAGCCCCAGCACCCAGACCGCGATCACCAGCCAGACCGGAAAAGCAATCACCGCCGGGCTGTAAAAGCCGCCAGCACCCCAGACCAGCAGCAAGCTCAGCAGCCAGTTGCCCCAGACAAAGCAGCGCACCACCCAGTCCCACTGCCTGGCGCGCGCCAGCCCCATGCACACCAGTGACAGCACCATGATGGCAAGCGTGATGGCAATCCCTTGGGGATCGATAGAAGGGCTGAGCAACCCCACCAGCGTCATCAATGCGCCAAGGCCCAGCATCCACAGGCAGCCCAACCACACCATGCGCCGCATGGGTAGCCGGTATCCGGCCTCGACAAAATGATGCTGCATGCAATCCCTTTGGCACTCAATGGAGATGTCGAATGCTAGAAGCTGTTCTCGATTATTTCAATCAGTCAAGCAACCTAGCGCTGGATTGGGCCCAGGACTCTTAGTGCGGGCCAGAGCAGGGTTGGCCATCCACTCCTCGGCCAGCACCGGGCGGCTGAACCAGTAGCCCTGGCACAGAATGCTGGGTTCAAGCGCCCGCAGCAGCTCGGCCTGCTCCAGCTCTTCCACACCTTCGGCCACCACTCGCAGGCCTTTGGCCTTGGCCAGCATAAGGATGGCCTCAACCAGCACCCGGCTTTCTGCATTGACCCGCAGATCGCGGATAAAGACCTGATCGAGCTTGAGCTCCTGAATGGGCAAGCGCATCAGATAGGCCAGTGATGAGTAGCCGGTCCCAAAATCATCCAGTGCAAACTGCACACCCAGGGCCACCAGGTTCACCATTTTCTGAATGGCGTGATCCACGTCGCTGAGCAGCAAGCTCTCGGTAACCTCCAGTGTCAACTTGCGCGGGTCTATGCCCGTGCGCTGTATCGCACGCTTGACCTTCTCCACAAAGTCCGCATGCTGAAACTGCAGGGGGCTGACATTCACAGACAGCGAATAACCCGCCGCCCTCGCGCGCGGGTCGTTCAGCAACAAGCACACCTGCTCCAGCATCCAGTCGCCCAGCGGAACAATCAAGCCGCAGTCCTCGGCCACGGGAATGAATTCACCGGGCGAGACCATGCCTTTTTCAGGATGCTGCCAGCGCACCAAAGCCTCGGCGCCCAGCACTCGCCCATTCATATCGACCTGGGGTTGCAAAAAGGCCTGCAACTGCCCCTCTTGAATCGCGACAAACAGCTCTTTCTCAATCGTCATGCGCCGCTGCATGGTCTCATCCAGTATTTCTGAATACGCATGGACCTGATCACCGCCCTGATGGCGCGCCTGACTCAAAGCCACCCCGGCGCGGCGCAGCACATGGTCGCCGCTGTCTGCCTTCAGGCCATCTTCCACAAACGGGAACACGGTAAAGCCCACGCTGCAGGCCAGCTGCACTGCCTCAGCCCCCTCAGGCAAGCCCGTGATCTGAACAAGGCTCAGGCCGCGCTGCAGCTCCTGAGCCACCGTGTAGGCGCCGATGCGGGCCTCATGCCGTGCCTTGCCAACCCCTTTAACCACCACGGCAAACCGGCTGCCGCGAATGCGGGCCATGATGGCAGCGTCTGGCACCAGGGCTTTCAGTCGGGCGACAAATGCCTGCAGCAAGGCATCCGTCCAGAGGCGGGAGCGGGAGTTTTCAAAGTTCTGAAAGCGGTCAATATCAATGATGAGCAAGCTGTGCCAGTCATGACCGCTGCGGTAGGGGCTGAGATTGTTTGAGACACCATGTATCTCCACCTCGCTCTGTGCTTCAAGCATTTCATTTATCTCGTGCAGCAGCCCTTTGCGATTGGGTAACTGCGTCAGGCTGTCGTAGTGCTGCAGATGACGGATGCGGTTCTCCGTCTCCATCTTTTCCGTAATGTCGGTGCGCGTTTCCACCAGAAAAGCCAGTTGCTCGTTTTCGCCCAGCACAGGAGCAACGCGCATCTCATCAATCACGGTAGCCCCGTTTTCGCGCACGAGATACACCACATCTTCCCAGGTCTTGCCTGCGTTCAGTAGCGTCCACATTTGTTCGCGCTGCGCAGTCGTCATGCCCGCACCGGTCACCCTGCCATGCTCACTTTGGTCATCACGGCCCATGCGCTGGCGATACTTTTGGTTGGCATAGACCTCAGCGCCCTTGTCAACGTCAACGATCATGATGCTGGACGTACTTTGCTCAACCGCTTGAAACAGCACATTGAGCTGACGCTTGTGCAGCTCAAGCGCAATCAGAGAAGATTTCAACTCATTCAGGTGGCGCTTATAGCCCTGCACCATCAGCCAGGTGATGCCCAGCAAGAACAGCATGACATACGCGATTGATAGAACCTGTTCCCAGCGGGCATGCCCGTTATAGGCCAGCATCAGGCCCAGCAGCATGACGCCAATGCAGGCCAAGCTCGCTTCAACCATGCCCAGCGTCCATGCCGCGAACACTACCAGTACGGTAAGAATCAGAACACTGACCGTCGGCTGAAACGCCGCAATCCAAGCCAGAAAGGTCGTCAGAGCCAGTGCTCCGCTCACCAGGCAGCGCGCGCCCCAGCGCCAATAGCCACGCCAGGTCAACAGCAGAGTGACAGCAGCTATGGCCGTGGCAATCGGCCCACCCCAGACTCGCGCATGGCCGGGGTCTGCAAAAAGAGTAGCAAGCCAGCCCATGGAGCAATACCAGAGGCTGATGAGCACCACTCCCACACGGACATAAGCCAGAGAAGGCGAATTGGCTTTTTCTATGGACTGCTCAAGTGTGAACATCTTGTTGAAACTATCAACATTTACATGGAAATAGTTCTAAACAAAATTCACGCTCCCGTACGTAGGTATAAATGCTAGGTCAAGCGTGCTTTGCGGCCTTTTTTGCGTGCCAGCGCAGCGGCATCCTTTTTGGCCTGGCGCTCGGCATCCTTGATCTGACCTGCAGCCAGCCAGACTTCAAACTCGGCAGGCGTTTCCAGCGTGATGCGGCCAATGGTCACATCGCGGAAGTCAGTCAGCACCAGCTCGGCCGCTTTTTGCAGGTTCACACGGCCACCGCTCATCACAGCGCCGCGCTTTTTGCCAATCAGGGTCAGCAGCTCATCGTCGTGCAGCGCAGCAATCTCTTGGTCATCCAGGCCCAGCTTGTAGCGGGCAGCCAGCATACCGGCGTAGTTTTTCTGGAGATACAGCAGCAGCTCCAGCACCACCAGCTCTTCATCGTAGGCATTGCGACCCACGGCACCACTGGCGGCCAGGTTGAAACCGCTTTTCTCGACGATGATGCGCGGCCACAGCATGCCGGGCGTATCCCACAGGTAAAAGTCATCAGCCAGCACAATGCGCTGCTCCAGCTTGGTCACGCCAGCCTCGTTGCCGGTCTTGGCCTGGGTCTTGCCGCTCATGGAGTTGATCAGCGTGGACTTGCCCACATTGGGCACGCCGCAGATCAGCACGCGCATGGGCTTGGCCAGACCGCCGCGTGTGGGTGCCAGCAGCTTGCACTGCTCGATCAGGCGCTTGGTGGGAGCCAGCTCAGAGGCGTCAAGCCCGATGGCACGCGTTTCGCTCTGAGCGTTGTACCAGTCAATCCAGGCCTTGGTCTGGGTCGCGTCGGCCATATCCTGCTTGTTCAGGATCTTCAGGCGCGGCTTGTGGCCTGTCATTTCCTGCAGCAAAGGGTTGGCGCTGGAGCCCGGCAGGCGCGCATCCAGAACCTCGATGACAACATCAATATCCTTGACGCGCTCCGTGATGGCCTGACGCGTCAAATGCATGTGACCGGGGAACCATTGGATGGCCATAAGCGGAGATCTTTCTTTATGGTGGGCGTAAGAAACAAGAGTCAGCGCGCCGCAGCTGCGGGTCGCCTGATTTGCGCAAACACCCTTTTATGTCAGTGAATTCAGGCGCGCAAGGATAATCTCCTCCTGCTTTTCTGACCTGCCAGCTCGCTTATGCCCCTGCCCTCCGCCCCCCAAAAGTCCAAAGCCCGCAACGAAATTCTGATCAAGGGTCTGACGATTGCATTGATCGGCATCATTATTTTGCTGGCCCCTGTATTCAAGCCCGAAAGCGGCATTGCCCAGTTGTTTGCCCAGTCGCATATCGTGGGCTGGTTTGCGCTGGTGCTGGGTCTGGCCTTTATCGGCCAGCATCTGTGGGTGCGCTTCAAGAAGTGAGCACCGAGGCTTTGCTTCAGCCTTTGACCCAGGCCCGCAGCCAGATTGTGCTGTGGCAAGGCCGGGCAGCCCAAGCGTCAGTCACACTGCGCAACCCGCCGCCAGAGCCCACCAGCTGCTGCGGGCGCGGCTGCAACGGCTGCGTGTGGGAAGGTTATTACGGCGCACTGGGCTTCTGGCTGGAAGATGCGGCCGAGGCTCTGGCCTCAGCCTGAGCCCCTCAAATCAAGCCATTTCAGGCTGTAGTGCAAGCAGGGTGCGCGCCTGACCATCATTTTCCATAGCGCCTGAAACGTATTCCAGACGCGCCAGATCGTCGATGCGAAAGCGCCCGGCTCCTGCCTCCAGCCTTTGCGCCTGATGGAATAGCTCGCGTGCAGCAGCGCTGGACTCGGCAACCAGACCAGCGTTCTGACTGGTCATGTGATCGAGCGCCTGCACGGCATCGCTGATCTGGGCGATGCCCTGATTCTGCGCCTGTGCCGCCTCGGTGATCGACGCAATCAAGCCACTGACGGTACGCACATCGCGCACGATATGCTCCATGCGCTGACCGGCCTGCAGCGCCAGCGACTGCCCAGACTTCATCTGCTTGGTGGAGTTCTCCATAAGCTGGCGGATCTGCTTGGCCGCCTCGCTGCTGCGCTGGGCCAGCTCCCGCACCTCGGCCGCCACCACGGCAAAGCCACGACCTTGCGACCCCGCACGTGCGGCCTCTACCGCAGCATTCAGCGCCAGGATGTTGGTCTGAAAGGCGATGCCGTCGATCACGCCCACA
>ERZ724504.640-NODE-640-length-19723-cov-4.970612_pt1 | contig 19723 bp, 24 predicted proteins | sample MGYA00376037_ERZ724504 | MGnify/ENA primary metagenome ERZ724504 (study PRJEB28724, sample SAMN07190888) | wastewater metagenome | isolation source: influent of sewage treatment plant in Hong Hong | place: USA: Christiansburg, Virginia | collected 2016-03-01 ... | reverse complement strand
GGGCAGGAACGCATTATCCCATTTGTACAGCATTAGTCCGACAGGCTGCTAGGCGTCGTCATTCTCTGTAATTCGGCGAATGCCCTTGGCCTCGCCGAATTGGCCAGAACAACGCTCGCCCTCGCCCTGGAAACCAAAACCGGCATCCGCCAGCCGGAGGAAGCGCCGGTACCAACTTGGCACGAAGCCCGCTTCACGGAAAATAGTTTGAATGCCTATGCTGGTCAATACATCACCCCGGCCGGCCTGGTTCGGGTTCAAGTTGAGGGCCAGCAACTCAAGGGCCAGATCCAAGGGGGGCGTTTTGAACTGATACCCGATGAAGCAGGCCAACTCCATGTGAGAAAGCGGATTTTCGGCTTGATTCCTTTACCAATTGGTGACCTGGAAGAAATCAGGTTCAGCCAACAAAGCATCTCCGGGCGCAACATCCTGCTTGCCCGGCGCGGTCAATTCAGCATGCTATTTGGCGAGCGGATTAACGAAGCAATCAACCTCCAGATCCACCCCGCCTGGCGCGAAATGCTGGGCATCTACGTCCCCGACCTTGCCGCAGGGGAGTTCCCGTTAATCGAACGCATCATCCTGTTCGAGGTGGAAGGCGTCCTCAACCTGCGCCTGAATCTGATAAAAACCCTTTCAGATGACACTTCCGGAGCTTTGCTGTTGCAAACTTTAAGCGATACCCAAGGCGTTCTTTCAGACAAACTCGCCAATCTCGGCGAGGCGATCAAAATTAGCCAACAAGGCAACGAAAAAGTATTGGAATTAAGTGGCTATCTTTTTAGAAGGACGCACACATGAGGCATCACCTCCCTGACATCAAAACCTTTGCTACTCTTGCCCTGATCCTGCAGATGACCGGCTGCGCAGTTAAGCCGGGGATGCCGGATAGCGACATTCGGGCCAAACTGAGCAACAACGAAAATACCTACGTCAAGTTCGGCAACAAGCCACCCTACATTGTTTTGCAGTCTGGCTTCGGCGATGGGAAAAAAGTTTGGGCCGCCGTCGCTGAAGACCTGCAAAAAGATCAAAGCATTTTCGCCTATGACCGCCCAGGCTATGGCAGCAACCCGGCAAGCAATACACCACGCGACCCATGCACCATCGCGACCGAATTGCGCGACCAGCTTCGTTCGGCAGGCTTGCCGCCACCTTATGTATTGGTTGGCCATTCACTGGGTGGTTTGTACCAGTACGTTTTCGCCCGGCTTTACCCGAGTGAGGTGGCCGGCCTTGTGCTGCTCGACCCAACTCATCCCCAGCATTGGCCAAGCATTCAACGCGACGTACCTGCTTCTGCAAGCTTGATCAAGGCGATGAGCGCAGTCACCTTCAGCACCACCGAGCGCCGTGAATTTGATGCCCAGGTAACGTGCCTGGATCAACTAGACAGCGCGCAGCCGTTGGCGGCACCCACCCGCCTTCTAGTCAGCGGACGCCTCAAATCGATCGAAAAAGGTGATTTCGAGATTATGTTGAAACGTCTGCGCCAAGACTGGCTACGTCTGACCAAGGCACCTCGTGTCGAGATGATTTACGACGCCGGGCATTACATTCAAAAAGATAGCCCGGAGGAAGTCAGTGCCGCAGTCCGCGAAATAGTCATAGCGCAGACGGGAAGCCGAAAATGAAGCATTTCATGGTCAATTTACTAGTTTATTCCGCGCTAGCAACGACCACCCCCTTGGCGCGAGCAGAAGCCATTGAAGCTTTCCAGCAGTTCATCATTGTTGGCCACACCAGCAAGCAGGAAATCTATCAAAAACTGGGTAAGCCACAGGAAACAATCGCAGAATCTGGTGTAGATATCTGGATTTACAGCAACAAGCTGGAGATTCCAACGCTACTCAACCTGATTCCCATCGTCGGCGACATTGCCAGCGCCATCGAACTGATACAAAACATACAGAACAATCACGAACTGATCATTCAGTTTGATGCATCGAGTACCGTCAAAAAAGTAAAACTACGCGAGATTGATTGATATCTGCGCGCCTGGCTTGACACTCTGTATTACAGAGCAATAAACTCTGCAATACAGAGTTACCCAAACGGAATCCAATGAGCGCACCAGCCCGACAACTCGATGCCATCCATGCCATGCTGAGCGCCGGCCATCGCAACCTGCGTATCGAGCGCCATACCCTTATGCTCTGGGGCATTCCGGCCGGCTTGCTATTTGTACTCTCGGAATCGATCCTGACCTCGGCACAGCTACCCGACTTGACGCAGCGCGCCAGCGCCTGGCTTGCTCTACTGGCGGCAGTACTCACCACAATTGCTACGGTCGACTGGTTCTGGACACGAAAAATCAAGGCGACGCGAGATGAGGCCTGGTCGTTCATCCATCGTCAGGTACTCAAGATCTGGTGGCTGATGATGGGACTCGCCGCACTAACCACCTTTGCCATGTTCTTCTATGGCGGAGCCTACATGGTTTGTGCCGTATGGCTGGTTTTTCTCGGCATCAGCCTTTACGTCCACGGTCTGTTTTCCGAAGAACTGCTGGAATGGGCCGGCATCATGACCCTATTGATCGGCATCGCCAGCCTGTTTGCCAGGCTCCCCTACGAAACCATGCGCTGGTTGGCTGCCGCCGTCTTCGGGCTTGGCCTGCCGCTACTCGCCTTCATGCTCGACCGTGGCCAGCATCGCCCCCTGCCGGTGCGTCTGCTGCAAATTTCTAGCTGGTTGACGGCGGTACTGATCGTACCCATCTGGCTCGAACACCAGGCTCACAATTATCAGTTACCGGAAAACCCGGCGTTATCTCTGGCCGATTACCTTGCCAAAGGACCGGCTGGCGAGACGGTCATTGCCCTGCCGGCAGGCACATCCATCCCTGTCGAAATAGACATCAGCGGCGATATTTTCAGTAGCGGCAATAAGCCCACCGTGCTGCCACTGAAACTCGACCAGTCTGTCGAGTTGCTGTTGCGCGACGGTCAACTGACCGGTGACGTGCGCTTTCCCGGGGAAAACTGGCAGCAGTCGCGCCAGGTTCATCTGATCAGCATCCCCTGGATCAAGGCCGAACTGACGCCGGAACGCGGCCCGCTGGTGCGTAGCAGCCTGATTGTTCAACTTCGTTCCAAATAGACCATCAACCCGGAGAACTGCCATGAAAACCCCACTCCTGATCACCCTGCCCGCCCTTCTGCTTTCTGCCTGCGCCGGCCTTGGCAGCCCGACTGCTGACGAAATTTCCCGCCTGCCGATCGTTCGCTTCGGTCAGCCGGCACCGGCTGGTGAGTTCGTCCTGCTCTATCCGGCGGGGGTCAATCTGCCGGTGGTCGCCAAAGTCGATGGCAGTCTGCTTGTCAAATCAGACCAGACGGAGCTCAATATCCAGGTCAAGCAGGATATTTTTGTTTACCGTGATCAGGTCAGTTTTGACGGCAAGAACTGGCACCTCGGCACGGACAAAATCGGCAGCAGGTTCATGTTTACCCTGCCCGGCGAAAAAAACGGCAAACGTGACGCACAAAGCCCCGGGGAAATGGGTGCCGAATTCAATTTACGCTGAACCCGGCCATGCCCTTTTCAATCGAAGAACGAGCCCGCATGCGGGCCTTGAAAGGCGTTGGCGATACTGTGATTGACCGCTTGGAGCAGATCGGCTTTACGTCGCTCGCCCAGTTGGCTGATCAAGAAGCCAGCGCCATTACGCTGCAAATTTCCGGCCTGATGAATTCGACCTGCTGGCACAACAGCCCGCAGGCGCGCAACGCCATCCAGGCCATCATCAATCTTGCCAGAGGAACCGCCTGACGGCGCCCGGAAAATCCATGGAAGAACTCGATTCCCTGCTACACCAGCCACTGCGCACGCAACTCGTGGCTTTTCTCGCCGGTGCCGGCGAGCAGACATTCAGCGACCTCAAGCGCCAACTGGACGTCTCCGACGGTAATCTCGACGCGCATCTGAAAAAACTGCTCGCCGCCGACTATGTGGCTACACGCAAGGAAAGCGGCAATGGTCGTCCACAATCCTTCTTTGTGCTGACACCCAAGGGCCTGGCGGCACTCGGCACCTATGTCAAAACATTGCACCGACTGCTCCCGTTGGGCGCCGAAGTCTCAGATGCAAATGCTCCTTTGATGTCAAAAGGGCTGGCCACCTGAGATTGTTCTCCCGACAGGGGCTCTGGCCATTTGCCACCCTCTCCTTGTTACTGCACCTCGCAACGCTGCTCTTTGGCCGGGCGGTTACGCCGACGTTACCGGCAGCCATTGCGCCGCCGCGGCTGGCAGTTCATTTGAGCGAAACGCCCCGCGTCAGCGCAGCCTTGCCGCCACCAGCTGCAACTCGGCAATCTCAGCCCCGCCGCAGCACAACGCCAGGCGTGACAAAAAATAAACCTGCCGAACCGGTATCCGGCCGACTAATGCCAGCCCAGATGCCAAAAGTCTCGGCGGCCACACCAGCGACTGCCGATTTGGATGCCAGAACAATGGTCGAACACGGCCGCTCAATGATTGAGCAGGAATCACGTCAGCGCATGCTCGACCCGATGTTCGCCCCGGCCACCCCCAAGACTGCGCCGCAGACGCCACTAGCCCGCGCCTTGACGGCGCCGGTCGTCGGCGAACGGCGGCTCACCGACAACATTCACCAATACACGCTGGCCGATGGCCGCCGCCTCTGCTTCACCACGCCGCCGACACTCGACATCGTCAACCGCGACGGCCCAGCCCCGCGTAACTTCGCAGTGGCGACAAACTGCCCACGCTGAAATGCCTTGAGCAAATCGGCTATCATCGCGGCGCCCGCAACCAACGCCATACCCATGCGCCCCTTAGCCTTCGTCGACCTTGAAACCACCGGCGCCACCGCTGCCAACGACCGCATCACCGAGATCGGCATTGTCGAAGTCGATGCCGACGGCACGGTGCGCGAATGGCAGCAACTGCTCAATCCCGGCATATCTATTCCACCATTTATCGAGCAATTGACCGGAATCAGTAACGCCATGGTGGCCAATGCGCCATCATTTGAGGCAGTTGCCAGCGAAGCCCTGCGCCGCCTCGAAGGTCGCCTGTTTATTGCGCATAACGCCAAGTTTGACTATGGTTTTTTGAAAAGCGAATTCAAGCGCCTCGGCATCACCTTCCGCGCTTCAGTCCTCTGCACGGTCAAGCTCTCGCGCGCTCTGTTTCCTGAACACAAACGGCACAACCTCGACAGCCTGATCGAACGCCATGCCCTGTATGCAGAAGCCCGTCACCGCGCACTGGCCGATGCACAATTGATTCATCAATTTTGGCGAAAAATTCACGTTGACCGTAACATTTTGGATATTGAAGCCGCATTGCAGGCTCAGAACGCCAATCCTTCGTTGCCAGCGCACATCGACGCCAGCATTGTCGACGACTTGCCTGAATCCCCCGGTGTTTACCTGTTTTATGGCGAAGACCATCAGCCGCTCTACATCAGCAAGGCCAAGGACATCCGCAAACAGGTACTTGCACACTTCAGCCCCGGGAAAAAATCGGGCAAGGACGCGGCACTTGTCCAGCAAGTCAAGCGTATCGACTGGCAGGAAACCACTGGCGAAATTGGCGCAGCGTTGAAGGAAGCAACGCTGATCAAACAGTTACTTCCCAGCCATAACCGGCAAACACGAAATATTGACGCGGTTTACAACTGGCCGTTTACCGGCCCGGTACTCCTGCGCGAAGGCAATGAAGCCCACTTGATCGATTGTTGGCGCTATCTCGGCACGACAAAGGATGAATCAGGGCTTTACGATTTGCTGGAAAACAAGCAAACACCGTTCGACCACAATATTTATAGAATTCTCACAAAATACGCCGGCAAGATGATTCAGTTATCATCTACCCGCTTTTAAATTTCTACGGAATAAAAATCATGAAACGTCTCGCTGCCCTGTTTATCGCAGTTGTTGCGGCCGGCGCACTGTTCGTCAGTTTTTCCAGCTCGGCTGAAGAAGTCAGCTGCGTAACCACAGCCTGGAAAATGATCGGCGCCAATCATCGTGTCTGTATTTACGCCTACGACGATCCGAAAATCCCCGGCGTTACCTGCCACGTCAGCCAGGCCAAGACCGGCGGCGTCAAAGGCAGCTTTGGCCTGGCCGAAGACCCCTCACAATTCTCGCTGGCCTGCCGCCAGACCGGCCCGATCACCTTGCCGGCCAAGCTGCCGGAAAACGAAATCGCCTTCAGCGAGAACACCTCGCTGTTGTTCAAGGAAACCGCCATCCACCGCAGCTACGATGAAAAACGCAAAGTCCTGATTTACCTGGCGATCAGCCGCAAAATCATCGAAGGCGCACCGGCCAATTCAATTTCCACCGTGCCGATTCAACCTTGGGGAATCAAGTAAGCTTGAAAACTGCCTTGCGCGAGGTAGCGGCCTACATCACCAAGGATGGCTCGGAGATACGCGAACTGCTGCACCCGAACCAGCACTCTGTACGCCAGCAAAGTCTGGCGGAAGCGGTGATTCCACCGGGAACATCGACTCAGTTACACCGCCACCAGATTACCGAAGAGATTTATCACGTTACCCAAGGCTGCGGGCTGATGACGCTGGGCGAGTGCCAATTCGAAATCAAGCCGGGGGACAGTATCGCCATCCCGCCCGGCACGCCACATTGCGTCGAAAACATTGGCAGTGAGGCGCTGCACATCCTTTGCTGCTGCGCCCCGGCCTACTCACATGCCGATACGGAACTGCTTTAAGTCGTAGAAGTTTTGGCTTGATCTGATGGCGTAAATCAGATGCTCAGTCAGTTCGGCCAACTGCGGTTATCCGGCTTCTCCAGTAGCCGCCTGAACGAATACTGTACTCGGAGAGCTACCGGACTGCTTAACTGAACTACTTGGCGAAAGCTGTCGTTCGACCTGCTTTCCACTTCCAACAGCAATGTATTGGACCACTAGGAGAGACATTCTTGGCTGTTACCAAGAACCTGCGAGTTAGGTTGTACATTGACAATGTTCCAAGCCTGAAACTCGGATGCCCGGGACCAAAATATACTGTAGCGAACAATGATGATGACGATTAACTTTTGGAGTAAGTCTGATACAGTGCCGTCGGCGCTAGCAATACCCTTAGTTTCCATCGAAACTGTGCGAGAAGTAGCGAGGGCAGGTGAATTTAAATACGAAAATTGGAGGGAGTCATTGTGGCTGCTCTAATTTGGCTCAATCTATTTTTGGGAAAATGAGATGTTTGGTTGGTTCAAGAATAAAACCATTACCGCAACCGGGAATAGCAAACCCGCAGAAGTTGCCCCCCCTCAGCGCATACCCCGGCTATTTGACGTCCTAAACAAGAACAACAGAACTGAACTTGGCCCGTTCGAAGATCTGAACCGTGATCTCGCCAACTACATTGAGCAAAACTTCGAGACAAGCGATCCAATGATCAAGATGGCGTATGGTTACGCTCGTCGTGTTGCAATGACAGGCATGTATTTTCAAGGAATCGTTGGGAAGAATGTGGTTGACCACGTTCAGGACATATTTGTTGGCCTTCAGAAAATGTCAGGCCAAACAATCGACTTCCAAAGAGAGGCTGCAAATCAAGCTACTGAAGTATTGAAATCTTACGTCCCAAGACTCAAGCGAGAGCACGAAAAGGCTTTGCTACATTTTGCCAGAGAAGCAACAACTGCCGTAGAACTGGCCGACGAATACGGTTTCATGGACATCGACGAGTTAGAAGATGACCCAGTGAGCATCGATAAGTGTCTTGACCTCATAGATCATGTGATCGGCGTCGACACATCCGCACAGCTCTTGTTTTGCTCGGCGGACAAACCTAACAGTCAGCCGCGGTTAATCGATTTCGTAGAAAAAATTAGTTCCTCTAAGCTTGGTGCATTCGCCAGTATGTGCGACGACATTAAGGCGGCCTCGCATCAGTTCGTGGGAAAAGAACTGCTTTTTGCGGCGGCTGGGTACGCGACTATTTTGGGAAGGTGCGGCGTGTTCGTTGGCGGTGGAGTACATCCGAAAATTATTGAGGATGCTTGCGTTCAGACAAAGGTGCTAATTGCCGATGTGGCGGGCAATCAGGAGGCTATCAATATCTGCAAAAGGCAGGCTGTCGACCTCGCGAGCACATACGTACCCAAACTGACTCCAGAGGCTGCGGATGTAATCGTAGAAATGGGGCTCAAATTTGAGCGTTTTGTGAAAGAAGGAGAGGAACGGTTGTCGCCCGACGAGGTTGCCCTGCGCGCTAGGCGGATTGCACGCGACAAAGCTGCTTGAAAAACTGTCGATCCGGACGTTTGATACCCAACAGGACGAGAAAATGTTCAATAGAAGTCAGAAGCTTGCCGCGCTTATCTGTCACGGTGACGCTGTACTCAATCCGAAGAGATGGCTTGCCGAAGAAGCAAGCGATCTAGCCATAAAAATTGCTGATCTGGACAAGATTTCATCTCGGGCGATCCTACCGCTTGCGAAGCTAGTTGCACTTGGTGAAACTGATGCCAAAAAACTATCGCTGTCAATGGACATTGACGAGAGCAAGGTCGACGAGTACTTGGAAGCGCTTTGCGAGTTCAAGTTCGCCGAGAAGACGTGGAACGGCTACAAAACAACACAGACCGGTGAGCAGGTTTTCGAAGCCATTGCGAAAAGAATGGTGGAACGAGAGTTGTTCGAGGTGAAATCGAGACTGCAACAACTTGAATATCTAATAAAAGCGGTCAGGTAAGCATTAGTTGTAGAAGTCGCGACCCGATCTGACAGTTACCCGTTTTGACGGTGCATGATTGTCAGTTCAATTCCCGATTTCACATCTAAATCCTGAATTACTCAGACGCGTAGTGCAGGCAATTTGTCGCCTCGCAGCACAAACAGCAGTGCTACCCCGTTGTTGCAATAGCGCTTGCCAGTCGGTTGCGGGCCGTCGGTAAATACATGCCCCTGATGACCGCCGCAATGCGCGCAGTGGTATTCAGTACGCGGGTAGATCAGTTTAAAATCAGTTTTGGTCGCCAGAGCCCCCGGCAGGAATTCCCAGAAACTCGGCCAGCCGGTGCCGCTTTCGTATTTTTTCGAACTATCGAACAGCGGCTGATTGCAGGCGGCACAGATAAAGGTGCCATCACGCTTTTCGGCATTCAGCGGACTCGTGCCCGAGCGCTCGGTATCTTCTTCAAAAAGTACACGATAGGCCGCTTGGGGCAGCAATGCGGCCCACTCCTTGTTGGTCTTGGTCAAAGGGAAACCTCCTTCTTTGGCAAATGCCGTGTTGAGCCATGGTGTTGCGGACAAACCCAGCAGCCATTTGAATGATTGACGACGATTCATGTGATTCTCCAAAAAATTGTTATTCCTGAATATTCAGTTTGTGCAAACCGCGCTAAATACACATCGGCATGGCAACTGCCTGCAACACTTTTCCCTGCCGCACATCCTGCACCAGCGCGGCAACGCCCAGGTTCGCCCGCTTCCAGTCGGCAGGTAAATTGATGCTCTGCCTCCATGTTGCTCGCCCACTCTGCGCATCCAGCGCCACCGGCGCCGACCAGAAGCGCACGACCCGATCATGCTGCAGGCTGACGCCGTGGTTCTCACCCGCCCTCACATCGCTGATCAGCTTGTTTTCAAAAAGCACAATGATGCCCTCGTTCTGTTGCCCAGCAAGCGTTGTCGGTGCCAAGGCAAAATTCGCTTGCACTTCAACCGCATCGCTCCCGCTCAAACTCATCTGCAGTTTGATCTGGGCTGCTGCCGGCTGGTCATTGATATTCCGAATGCGCTGCTCCAGTTCAGCCTGATTCCGCCATGAACGAAACTCCTTCATCCCGGCAAACACCTCGGGGGTATAGATCGTGCTGCCACCGCCCAAACGACTTAGCTGGCGCTGCCGCTCGGTGAATCTGGCCTGTGCAAAACGGTCCTTCCAGCCAATGTAATCCCAGTAATCAACGTGCAGTGAAAGTGCCACCAGCTGTTCGGCTCCAAATTTTTGCGGCAGTTCCCGTAACCAGCGATCGGCTGGCGGACAACTGTTGCACCCCTCGGAAGTGTAGAGTTCAAGCAGTGCCACGGTATGCGCCGGACTTTGGCGACTGCAGGTTGCCGCCTCGGCCGCCAATGGCATGGCGAGACTGGCGAGCAATAGAACGGTGGCGGGGGATGACATGGCTGGCTCCAGAACGGTGTTTAACCATTAGTCGCCAGCAACACAAAAAACTTACAGCTAATTGTGCAATTCGCCTTCGCTGCTGAGCCAGGCCCGATAAAGTTTGAGCGCGACATGGGCATCATTGGCGGCGTAAAGGATTTGGCGCTCAGACAAATTGGGCAGCGACCAGTTGCTGGTCCCGGTTTTTTTGGATTTCGCCAGTTTCTGGCCGAAGAAATGCGCCACCGCCACCTTGGCACCAACCGTGCCCCGATGCCCGTCGCCCCGTAGCACTTCGCCGAGATCGAGCACATTGTTCAAGGTGATGCCGAGGCGCGACTGCAAGGCACTTTTGTCGTTGCCCAAACCAAAGCCCACCTTCAACACCAGGGGGGATTCGAGAATGGTCTTCAAAGCCTCGCTGCCCTGCCCGCGTGAAACCGGGAAAAGATAGGCGCGTGTATCGGTTGATAGCTGAACCAGATGCGGCCCGGTGGACACCTCACCTTTCTGGAATGTCGGTTTGGATTCGGTATCAAAACCTATCGCGTCACTCGCCATCAGCGCCGTAAGCGCTTCAGCAGCCAGCTTTTCCGAGACCACCAGCGTCACGCTGGATAACGCAATACCTTCATAAGCAGGAAGCTCAGCAGCATTGAGCGATGCCCGGCTGAAGACCACATTGCTCATCTTAGCCTGCAGCAATTCTGGCCTTGAGCCATTTCCCGATTGCTTTCACTTCCGGCAGGCAGACCGAATGCGGCATCGGGTATTCGTGCCATTCGACGCTGTAACCCTGTTCAAGCAGAAAATCCCGCGCCGCCATGCCGAGTTCGGGGGCAACCACATCGTCATCCATACCGTGCGCGGCAAAGACCGGAATAGCCTTGTTCGCTTCCGTTGCTTCATCAGTCAGCAAACGCTGAACCGGAATGTAGGTTGAGAGGGCGATCAGACCAGCCAGCTTCTCGGAATGGGTCAAGGCCGTCGTGTAAGCCACCGCCCCGCCCTGTGAAAAACCGGCTAGAAAAATGCGTTCGCAGGGGATGCCGCGCTGATTTTCGCGTTCGATCAGCTGCCGAATCGCCTGCCGGGAATGGACAATGCCTGCCTCGTCTACCCGCCGGCTATTTTTTTCCAGCGTGATGATGTCATACCAGGCCGGCATCACGTAACCGCCATTACAGGTCACCGGCATGCTGGGCGCGTGCGGGAAAATGAAACGGATTCCGGGCTGATCATCCAAGCCCAATTCGGAGACGACCGGCTCGAAATCAGAGCCATCGGCGCCGAGGCCATGCAACCAGATCACCGCATATTGCGGGTTATTCGTTGTCACTACTTCAATTGCGGGGAGCAGTTGTACCAATCAATCCACCTCTTTACGTTCGGGGAACAAGACATCAGTGAAGCCAAAACGGGTGAAATCGCGCACCCGCATCGGGTAAAGCTTGCCGATCAAGTGATCACATTCATGCTGCACAACGCGGGCGTGAAATCCCTCTACAGTTCGATCAATGGCGCGCCCATCCAGGCCAAAGCCCTGATAGCGAATGCGTGAAAACCTGGGGACTTCACCGCGCAAGCCGGGTACTGACAAACAGCCTTCCCAATCGAACTCTTCCTCAGCTGAAAGCGCTGTAATCAATGGATTGATCAGTATCGTCTGCGGCACAGTCTCGGCATCTGGATACCGCTCACTGCGCTCGAAACCAAAGATAACCACTTGCAAACCAACGCCAATTTGTGGCGCAGCCAGCCCGACCCCGCCAGCTGCTTCCATGGTGTCAAACATGTCGTCAATCAGCACCTTGAGCGCATTGGTAGAAAAGTCTCTGACTGGCAAGGCCATTTCCAGCAAGCGCGGATCGCCCATGCGCAGGATCGTTCGTACCGTCATCAATGTATCCTTGTCGTTTTTATCATTGGCAAGTTTATGGGATCACGCAAACATAACAAGCTCTTCAACTGGTTGAAAAATCTGTTTTCGTCCAACCCAGAAACAGTTTGCGAAATCACCCAGGCTAAACAACTGATCGTCGCCATTGATCGTGGCGGCGTGCCGCTCAATCCGGCTAAGGTCAATGACATCGCCCGCAATCTTGGCCTTGAAGTCTCACGCAAAGCACCGGTTGAGGAAACCATTACGCGGATTCGCAAGGCGCTGGAACGCACGAAATAGCCGATTTAATAAAAAATACCACAACTACTGCACATCCATACAGTATTCGAGTATTCTGCTTCTCAAGGCAAGTCACCATGACTTTTAGCCGGTTCCCCGCAACAGGAATTTTCAAGAGGCGTACTCAAAATGAAGACTATTCAAAAGTGGTTTGAGCAACTCGCTGGCATTTCTCAAGATGAGCTGGATCGACTGGCGCTCGCCGCAGAAGTTTTTTCCGAGGCACCTTTCGATGCCTCCGACCTGCAAAAACCCGCCTGCTGGCGCCGTAAATCCCGCCACGCAAAAAATTAATTCAATTTTTCCGGTCGACCGCAACATTGTTTGAATTTGCGACCGCTACCGCAGGGGCAAGGGTCGTTACGGCCAGATTTCGGGTCTTCCCGCTTGACCGTAGCGCCTGAACGCTTATTGCGCCAGAAGTTGTAGAGTGACTGCACGACCAGCGGCAAGTTCTCCTGAATATCGGCCACCAGACGCGCTTCTTCGGCCGGTGCAAACCAGCGTTCACCGCTCTTTTCAACATCTTCCTTGAGCATGCCGTTGAGCATGAACATCGGCTCCAACAATTCGGAAAGATCTTCAGAGTGCTTGCCGGCCTGCTCAAACCAGTCCTCGCCGAGTCCGGCACCAAAAATATAAGTATCTGCCCAGGCTTCGTAATCGTAGGTTTCGCAGCTTTCGTCGAGCGGATAAAGAATGGGTGCAATCGTTTCGTCAGCAAGTAAAGCAGCCGCCAGATCATTGTTCAGGCGCATCAGCAATTCCAATGCATCAGCCACTTGCGGGTCATCAATGCGGCTTAAGCCTTTACCCAGCGCTTCGGGCAACCAGACGGCAGGAGGAATCGGCAGCGGGCCACTGACCACGGCACAGAGCATGGCCTGGATTTCGTCCAGACGCATGGCGTCGCCTTCAAAAACATCGGCTTCGAGGAGTTGCTCGAGTCGGTCGAGTTCGCTTTCGCTAAGGGGGTTCGGGTTCATTCGCGGTATCCTGAAAAATCTCTGTGAATCATAGCCGAGTTTGCCAGTCTTATCTGCCCCAAACCACCCGAGATGCGCCATGCCAAAAATTGAAAAAACCGACGCCGAATGGCGCTCACAACTCGATGCCGACCAATTCCACGTCACCCGGGAGAAAGGCACCGAGCGCGCTTTCACTGGCCAATACTGGGATTGTGATGCAGATGGCACCTACCATTGCATCTGTTGCGACGCCCCGCTCTTCCGCTCTGAAGCCAAATTTGACTCAGGCTGCGGCTGGCCCAGCTTTCACTCGCCGAACGATGAAAAACTGATCGATGAGCACGTCGACCGTAGCTTCGGCATGAGCCGCACCGAAGTCACTTGTCACGCATGCGGCGCCCATCTTGGCCATGTATTCCCGGATGGTCCGGCACCCACCGGGCAACGCTACTGCATCAACTCGGCTTCGCTCAAGCTGGAAAAGGACGAGTCCTGAGCCACTGCACCATTAGTAAGTTTCGTCAATGACTACTGCCACCTTGCCGCCCGCCGCTCGTCACGATCTCGAAACCATTTCGCTGATTGGCTTCGTCCATGGCGTCTCGCACTTCTTCCATCTCCTGCTGCCGCCCCTGTTTCCCTGGCTGATGGAAGATTTCAAACTGAGCTTTACCGCCATCGGCGTGACGATGACCGTGTTTTTCATCGTTTCCGGCATAGGTCAGGCAGCGGCAGGCTTTCTCGTTGATCGCTTTGGCGCGGCACGCATCCTTGGTGCCGGCATCAGTTGCTTTGCGCTGGCCGGCATCCTGCTCCACTTCGCCACGGGCTACCCGATGCTGATCGCCGTAGCAGTCATCGCCGGGCTGGGTAACAGCGTATTTCACCCGGCCGATTTCACGGTGCTCAACCGCCACGTTTCCCAACCGCGCCTCGGCCATGCTTTTTCAATTCACGGCCTGTCCGGCAATCTCGGCTGGGCGCTAGCGCCGATTTTCATGACCGGCATTGCCACCGCTAGCGGCTGGCGCAATGCCACGCTCGCTGCCAGTCTCGTCGCCCTGCTCGCCCTCGCCCTCCTCTTTTGGCGCAGAGAAGCGCTGGCTGATCCAGTCTGCGAGCACAAGGAAAAATCTGATCACCCTGCCGGATCGCTTTTTGATTTTCTGCGCGTGCGCGCCGTCTGGCTGTGTTTTCTCTTCTTCCTGCTGATCACCGCCGCCTTCGGTGCCATCCAGAATTTCGCCAGCCCCATCCTGCAGGCGCTCTATGGACTGTCCATCACGACAGCTGCAACTGCCCTGTCCGCCTACCTGCTCGGTGGCGCCGGTGGCATTTTGCTCGGTGGTTTTCTGGCCAAAAAGAATGACCAGGAAAGCCTGATCACACTGGCCCTCGGCATCGCCGCCGGATTTGCCATAATCCTTGCCGCCGGCATTCTGCCGGGCTGGAGCATTCTGCCTTTGATGAGCGCCATCGGCTTCTGCACCGGCATCGCCGGCCCGTCACGCGACCTGCTGGTGCGCCGCGCCGCCACCGCCCGCTTTGGTCAGGCGGCTTTTGGACGCGTTTATGGCTTTGTCTACTCCGGCCTGGACCTGGGTTTGGCCATGGCACCCGTTATATTCGGCCAGTTGATGGATGGTGGCCGCTTCAGCCATGTCCTGATCGGCATCGCCGTGCTGCAAACCCTGGCCATCTTCACCGCCCTGCGTGTCGGCAAAGCAGTCTGAGACTTGCAAACCGCGCACCCAGTTCGAGCGCCAACCAATGGAATTCCATCAGGTGATGACGGGTTGGACGCAGCAGCTCACTACCAAAGCTCGATTGCAGTCACGGATTCCGCTTCCTGAGTGAAAGAATATTCCCCAGCCTTGGTTAATCCTTCGACAATGCCGACGAAATTTGAATCCAGGTCCTGGCTGCGCTCAAGAATTGTCAAAACCTTTTCAACAGCGTCACGTGCTGTTTTACTGATGCTGATTTCTTGATTGTCTGTTAGCCCAAGAAAAACATACATTCCCTCAATGGAATCGGTCATCGCCTCAAGCTCGAGGCGGGCGGCAAATTGCATTTCTTGATAACTGGCACGCAGCGCCTCAATCGCTTTGCGGCTGGTATCAGCCAAGTCCCGCAACTCATTGGCACGAATAATCGCTTCTGTACGTAAATTGATGTTTTCCACGGCAGCTTCGGCCGCTTCGGCTAGCGTTGCCGCATGATCGCGGATGCGACCGCAAAAATCATCATCCGCGACTGGCATGTTCGTGACCAGCAAAGACACACTGTCGTAATTGATGATAAGGCGGTTTCCAAAACTGAAAATCCGTCCTCGGTCTTTCGAGTTTTCTATAATGGATTCTTCAAGCGGTGAAGCTGCGCCACGTGGTGTCAATGTCAGGATTTGGGTTGGCGAGCGTAACTGGATATGACAGTCAATGTTGTAAGAACCCATTGACTCTATAGCCAGTTCCGCCAGTGAATACAGTGTGCGGCACGCCAATGCGCCACGACTGAATTTCAGCAGAACACCTGTTTCACCAAGGCTCGTCATGGCAATCATCGCTGTGTCAGACGTAGCATGTTTGTCAGCAATTGCTATCGCATGTCGACGATTATGTCGAATCGCGACCCCTGCTTTGCGCAGCGCTTCTTCTGGCACAAAGGGTTTGGATATGAAATCGCTACCCCCTGCGTCGTAAGCACGCATCCGGTCATCAAGTCCATCGTGCCCGGAGAGAAAAATTACCGGGAGGTCACCCATTGCAGCGACAGCTCGCAGTCGACGACATGTCTCGAAGCCATCAATCCCCATTCCCATTTCAATATCGAGAAAGACAACATCAGGCACTGTTGATTCGCCACTTTCAGTGAGCCAAGCCAAGGCTTCTTCCCCTGAACTGACCTCGACAACACTATGTCCAGCGGCGGCAAGCGAAATGCCAAGCATGCCCGCCACCACCGGGTCGTCATCGACAATCAAAATTCGGCCACTCGGGGTTTCTTCGGCTGCATCATCTACAACGCTCAGCGTTTTATCCATGGTTTTATTCCAATGCGTTAAATGTGTTTGATTTAAATAGCCGAATCTGTATCGAGCATACTCGCAAGGACAAGCTGTGCCCGCTCCCAACTTGTTTCAAGCGTGACGAATTCAGCGTGATAACTCGCACCTTCATTTCCTCGCAGCAGATATTCCAGTGCATTTTCCAAATTCCCTGCCGCATTCTGGAGTTCAATCAGCCCTACCGTGCCAGCGCCGCCCTTCAATGTATGAGCAAGTCGCCGTACCGTCTCAAAATCCTGAGCACCTAGTGCCGCGTCCATGTTTTCAAGAAAGCCGGCATTGCGCTCACGAAACAGGCGCAAAAACCGTGTCAGCATCGATTGACTCCCATTGACACGAGCCAGCGCTGCATCCAAGTCAAATGTATCATGCGTGACAAACTGATTTTTTTCAGTGGTCACTAGTGTTTCTGCGGGGGTAACAAGCGACATGTCTGATTTTGCAATACCCTCTGATTTGCCCAGGCTAACACCCCCCAAATAACTAGCCAGCACAGCGTAAAGTGTGTCAGGAATGATTGGCTTGGTGACAATGTCGTTCATGCCGCCGGCCAGCACTCGTGCCCTCTCTTCAGCCATGGCATGAGCAGTCAAGGCAATAATCGGCAGATTTGGCCATCTCTCACGGATGATACGGGCTGCGGTATAGCCATCCATCACTGGCATCTGTATATCCATCAACACCAGATCGAAGCTTCCGTTTGCAACTGCAGCCACGGCTTGTTCACCATCCTCTGCTGTTGTGACGGTAGCACCGGTAATCTCGATCAATTCAAGACCAACTTCGCGATTAAATTGGTTGTCATCGACAAGGAGGATGTGCGCACCCGTCAGGTCGTGAATTGGGGCTGGCGTGACAGGTTGCGGCTGCTTAGTTGTTGTACCGTCCAGCACCCTGACCATTGCATCAAGCAAAGCCGCCGAGGACACGGGTTTGTTCAAAAACCTGGCGATGTTGATACCCAGCAAATCGGCTTCGATGCGCGCCAGTTCCGATTCGTCTCCGGTAACCAGCATGACAGGCGTCGCATCCCCAATATTTTTCAGTTTGAGCGCGGTAGATAAACCATCCATATCGGGCATCCGCCAATCCATAAGAATGATGTCGAATGTATTTCCATCTTCGATGCAAGCAAGTGCAGCCATGCCGGAATCGACCATCTGAACCTGACAACCAAATGTATTGATCAGGTTGCTCAGCAAGTTGCGCATGAAAGCATTGTCATCAACCACCAGTATTTTTTTGCCATAAAGAGGTGTTTGCTCCGATGAAGAATTATTTTGCACTGCGACACCAAAGCAGGCTGTAAAGCTGAAACACGAGCCAACACCAGCCTCGCTCTCCACGCCTATCTCGCCCCCCATGCATGTCACCAGTTGTTTGCTGAGTGCCAGTCCAAGACCGGTACCACCGTATTTTCGAGTAGTCGAGTTGTCAGCCTGTGTAAATGCCTTGAACAACCGTTTCTGCTGATCAAACGTCAAGCCCAGACCCGTATCACGCACAGCAAAGAGCAAGGTTACCGAGTCGGCAGAAACTGATACCGGCTCAACCGACAGAATCACTTCGCCACGGTCCGTGAACTTGACTGCATTGCCTAACAGATTGACCAGCACTTGTCCGAGACGGAGGGGATCACCAATCAGCCGATCCGGCACATCGGTAAATGATTCGCTGAACAATGAAACCTCCGACTTGTCAGAAGGAGCAGCGAATTTCGTACAGTCAGTTTTATGATTACACGATGAGCAAAGCATGCCACTACGCGATGTACCGACAACCAGTTCCAAGCCCTTTTCCCGAACCTGTCGGTCAAACAAGCTGGCAACACCTGACAAGACCTCATCCAGACTGAAGGTTATGGACTCCAACTGAAGCATGCCGGCATCGACTTTTGAATAATCAAGAATGTCGTTGACGATACCCAGCAGTGACTGAGATGCGTTCTGAATTTTGACGAGGTACTCGCGTTCGCGTGGCGAAAGACTCTGCCGAAGGCAAAGGTGGGCAAAGCCAAGTACGGCATTGATCGGTGTGCGAATCTCATGACTCATGTTGGCCAGAAAAAGGCTCTTGGCAATGTTGGCGGATTCGGCAGCATCGCGGGCTTCAAGGATTGCCTGTTCCTGCAATTTACGCTGACTGATATCAGTTAGAAACGTGATGTACCGACTGGGATAACCATCCTGTTTTGGGGATAGGTATCCCACCAAATCGACATGTATCAGCCTCCCATCTTTGGACTTCAGCGTGCTTTCAAAGTGAGCAGTGCCACTGGCAAACATTTTTTCAGTGATTTGCCTGAAATCACCCTGAGGGAAATTCTGATCTAGATCAGCTACCCTGAGTTGCAACATTTCATCAACGGTATAGCCCAGCATCTCAGCAGCGCGATCATTGACATAAAGGAAATCTCCGGTATGAACATCTACCCAATGAATGGCAATGCCAGCCTTTTCAAGCGCAAACTGGGTATCAATGAGTTCTTTTAGATTCCGCTTATGTAACTCCCTGGTGCGAAGAGTGGAGCGAGAAAAAACAAATGTGCCGACAACGAAGAAAATGAGCAGAACAAGTATCGAGAAAGCTTGGTTATACCATTCCGAAAGCACCACTTCGACAGGAATGCCTACCAAAACAGTAAAGCCGTATTTTTGATTTAGGTGATAGGAATAAATTCTTCTTACGCCATCAAAGGCACCATTACCACTATCATATGTTCCATGCAGACGGCTGGATTTCAGTGCATTTTCAAGAGCAGGAGAAAGTCTCTTATCACCGACTTGAATAGCTTGTTTGCCATCAAAGGTTGTACGAGCTACCAACCCCATATTTTCATCTCTTAGAGAAATTGCACTGCCTGGCGCCAACTTGACGTCATTAAACATTTGTACAATGTCGTCAATAAAGATTGACCCATAAACCACGCCGGCAAAACTGTTGTCCGGGTTTTGCAGGCGGCGAGCCATTAGCCAAATCCATTTTTGGGAAATTTTTCCAATAATGGGCTCGGAAATGACCATCCCCTGACTCGGGTTATCTCGCAAGCGACTGAAATATTCGCGCTGAGCCAGACTTGCCCGACTCAGAGGATCAACACCCTTGCCGTAGATAACCTCTCCATCTGCGTTTGAAGCACGCAATAAATCAATATGAGAAAAGCGATCCTGTTGCCTTGCTAGAAAAAGGTCAATTCTGGCTTTATCTGGGTGACTGAGAGCTAACTGATGATCAATTTCATCAGCCGAAATTTGCAATGCGTAATCAACGCTATCGATCATGCTCTCGATTGTTTGATCGATTGACTTTGTAAGATTCTGAGTATTCAAGTAGGCATGTTCAAGAGCTTCATTTCGCATGTTCCAAAGTGTGAGAAATGATAGA
>ERZ724504.638-NODE-638-length-19760-cov-3.829586_pt1 | contig 19760 bp, 19 predicted proteins | sample MGYA00376037_ERZ724504 | MGnify/ENA primary metagenome ERZ724504 (study PRJEB28724, sample SAMN07190888) | wastewater metagenome | isolation source: influent of sewage treatment plant in Hong Hong | place: USA: Christiansburg, Virginia | collected 2016-03-01 ... | reverse complement strand
GGGCGCACCAAATCACCTTATTACGCTGCACGCACCTGCCAGGCCTACCGGCAGGCCATCGACGATGCCGTGGCCGGCCGTGCGCTTGACCCGGCGCTGCTGGCGCAGCTCGACGGACTGGCCAATCGCGGCTATACCGACGGCTTCTACCAGCGCCACCACGACGCCGAATACCAGAACTATCTGCGTGGCCATTCCGAATCGGCACGCAGCCTGTATGTCGGCGATGTTGTTGCCTACGACGCGGTGCGCGGGCTGGCCGAAGTCGACGTGAAGAACCGTTTTGCCGTCGGTGATCGGCTGGAGATCATCCATCCGGCCGGCAATAGCGAACTGGCACTGACGCGCATGGAGAACACCGCCGGCGCTGCCATCGACGTGGCCCCCGGCAATGGCCACCGCGTCTGGGTGCCGCTACCCGAGGCGAGCATCGGCGCGTACGTTGCGCGCTTCGTCTAGCGTGTTGAGCGGGGCGTTGCCGCCCACCGTTAGCAGGGCCTGTTCGCACTCAACCGTCGGTTGCGCAAGGGGTTGGCGGGGTGCGGGGCAACGCAATCCATCGGATGAATGTGAACAGGCTCTATGCCTTAAGTAATATAATCCCTCCAGCGTCAGCCAAAAATAAAGATAGCGAAGGCGAGGGAGTTATGGTTTGCATCGCCGGGGAGCGCACCCGTGAGTTGCGCAATGAGCTGGGGGCTGCATCGTGATCCCGGTCCGTTCGCCGCGCTCGCTGCTCATTTCCGGCCTGGTGTGTTCAAACCTGCTGGTGTTCGTCTTGTCCGGTTATTCGATACTGCAAAGTCGTCAGCAGTACGAACTGCAGGCCGAGGTCATGACCGCAAATATCGCGCGGGCCATTGACCAGAATCTTTCCGACAGCATCGAGCGGGTCGACCTTGCCTTGCATACGGTGGCCGATGAGTTGGAGCGCCAGCTTGCGGTGAAGTCGATCGACGAGGCGGCCATGAATGTTTTTCTGGCACGTACGGCGAAACGCTTACCCGATGTCGAGTCCATCCGGGTGGCCGATGCTGCTGGTCTGGTCATGCTTGGAAAAGGTGTTGTCAAGCAGGCAGGCATCAGCTGGGCTGACCGCGACTATTTCATCTATCACCGTGATCATGCCGACAACAGCTTGCAGATGGCCAAGCCGCGCATGGGACGGGTGTCCCAACAATACATCGTTGGTTTTTCACGGCGCTACAACTATCCGGATGGCCGGTTTGCCGGTGTCGTTTCGGCACCGATGGCTGTGGAGCATTTCAGCCGGACCATTTCCGCCTTCGATGTCGGTGCGCATGGGACCATCGTCCTGCGCGACATAGACGCTGGCCTCGTTACTCGCTTTCCGGCTGTTCCCGATAAGCCGGTTGGTCAGATCGGCAACAGTTCCTTCTCGCCTGAACTACGCAAGATCATCGATTCCGGCATCCGTGAAACGACCTACTACACGCCGACATCGGCCGACGGCTTCAAGCGCATCGTCACTTTTCGGCGCCTGAGCAATGCGCCCATGCTGTTCATTGTCGGCGTTGCCAGTGAGGATTATCTGGCCGGCTGGAAAGTGGAGGCCTACAAGACCTCGGCGCTGGCCGCCGGTTTCCTGCTGCTGTCGCTATTGCTGGGCGGCATGCTGTTGCGACTGCTGGCCCAGGCCGAGCAACGCGGGCTGGTATTGGCCGAACGCGAAGCGCAGTTGCGAACGCTGGTCGAGGCCGTGCCGGATTCCATCCAGTTCAAGGATGGCGAGGGGCGCTGGCTGATTGCCAACAGTGTCTGCCTGCAGCTGTTCGGTCTGGAAGGCAAGGATTGGCAGGGGCTCACCGACGCTGAGATCGGTAGCCGCCATCCACAGCTGGCTTCGGCCTTGGCTTCATGCGCGGCAGGTGATGATGATGCCTGGGCGGCGGGAAGCGTTTTCCGAAGCGACGAGGAGATCGTTGATACCCAGGGGAACGCGCTCCACTTTGAGCTCGTCAAGGTTCCTCTGTTCGACAGCCAGAACAATCGACGCGCGATGGTCATCGTCGGGCGTGACGTGAGCGAGCGCAAGCGCAGCGAAGCCGAGCTGGAGCGCTACCAGCGTCATCTCGAGTCGCTGGTGCAGCAGCGTACCGCCGAGTTGATGGCGACGGAGTCGCGTGCCAGCCACATTCTGCAATCGAGTGCTGCCGGTCTCTATGGCATTGATCCCAACGGTCTGATTACCTTCATCAATCCGTCGGCCTGCACCACTCTTGGCTATCAGGCCGATGAGGTAATCGGGCGTTCTGCCCATGCGCTCTTCCATCACAGCAAGGCGGACGGGACGCCTTATCCGGTCGAGGACTGTCCGAGCCATGGCGCAATGCAATGCGGAGCCAAGGTGCGGATCGACAACGAGGTCTATTGGCATGCCGATGGTCACCCGGTGCCGGTCATGTATGCCACCCACCCGATGATCGAGAACGGTGAAATCACCGGGGGGGTCACCAGCTTCGTCGATATGAGCGAACAGCGTGCGGCCGCGCTTGCACGGGAGCAGGCGTTGATTGCCGCAGAAAACCTGGCCCAGGTGCGGCGCGACTTTCTGGCCAACATGAGCCATGAGATCCGAACGCCGCTCAATGGCGTGCTCGGTTTCGCCGAAATCGGCCAGCGCAATAGCCAGAACAGCGAAAAGGCGCATGATGCTTTCGGCAAGGTTCTGGTATCGGGGCGGCGGCTCCTCGGCGTGATCAACGATGTCCTTGATTTCTCCAAAATCGAGGCCGGTAAGCTGCGTATCGAAGTAACCGATGTCCAACTGGCGGAAGTCATCGATCATGCGCTGGAACTTGTCAGCGATCGGGCCCGCACCAAGGGTCTGGATTTGCGTGTCGAACGGGCTCCGGATCTGCCTGCGGCCTGCGTCAGTGATCCCTTGCGGATAGGGCAAATCCTGCTCAACCTGCTATCGAATGCCGTCAAGTTCACCGAGGCCGGCAGTGTCACCCTGGCCGTTCAGTGCCGGGACAATAAACTCGCGTTCCGGGTGACCGATACCGGCATCGGCATGGACGAAACGCAACTCGGTGAGCTGTTCAATCCGTTCCAGCAGGCAGATGCGTCGGCGACAAGGCGCTTTGGGGGAACGGGGCTCGGGCTGGCCATCAGCAAGCGCCTGATCGACCTCATGGGCGGCGATGTGCAGGTTACCAGCCAGCCTGGTGCCGGCACCACGATTGAGTTCTGGCTTCCTTATGTGCCGGCCCTTGAAGCTCCCGCCGGGAAGCCCGCGTGCGCTGAAGTGGCGCAGGAATCACTGGCCGGCATTTCGATCCTGGTGGTCGAGGATGACCGTATCAACCAGATGGTGCTTGAAGAGAATCTGCGCACCGACGGTGCCCGCGTGACGATTGCCGGCAATGGGCGTGAGGCGGTGGAGTGCCTGGTCCGCGATGGGCGCAAGGCCTACGACGTCGTGCTCATGGATATCCAGATGCCGGAAATGGATGGCTACGAAGCGGCTCGCCAGATGCTGGTGCTGGCCCCGGATTTGCCGATCATCGCGCAGAGTGCTCATGCCTTGCGAGAAGAACGTGACAAATCCCTGGCCGCAGGCATGGTCGATCATGTGACGAAGCCGATCGACCCCGACAGGCTGACACAACTCATACGGCACTATGCGAAGACAGCGACCAGCGCTTAAGTGCTGGTATGGCGCTTGACGCCATGCCCCACCTCTTCGTTGATATCTCATCCCACGGCTTCGGCCATCTGGCTCAGACTGGGCCGGTCATCATGGCGCTCTCCGCGTGCCTGCCTGGCCTGCAACTGACCGTTCGCAGCGGCTTGCCCGAGGCCCAGCTTCGCCTGCGCATCGATCGGGATTTCGACTACATCGGCGGTGCCAGCGACGACGCCTTCCTGATGCACGATGCAGTGCGGCTCGATCGCGACGCGTCGGCAGCGGCCTATCGTAGCGCACACGCCGACTGGTCTGCCCGCGTGGCGGCGGAAGCCGGGTTCCTGCGCAAGCTGGCGCCCGATGCCGTGCTTTCGAACATTTCGTGCCTGCCATTGGCGGGGGCAAAGCTTGCGGGCATACCCGCAGTCGCCATGTGCTCGCTGAACTGGGCGGACCAGTTCGCCTATCTGTTCTCCCGCGAGCCGTGGGCGGAGAAGATTCACGCTGAACTGCGCGCTGCCTATGCCGGTGCCGACGTCTTCCTGCGCTGCAGGCCGGCGATGCCGATGCCTGATCTGCCGAATACGCAGGAAATCCCGCCGCTGGCCAGGCTGGGTCGGTCGCGACGGGATGCGCTGGAAGCGGCGCTGGGCGTACGCAACGAACGGCTGGTGATGGTCGTGATGGGGGGCATCAGTTTTGATCTGCCGGTGGCTTCCTGGCCGCATGTGCCCGGTGTGCACTGGCTGGTTCGTGATGACTTGGCGGTCGACCGAAAGGACGTGTCAGCCTACCGTCAGCACGGCTTTCACTTCTCCGACCTGCTGGCCAGCGTCGACGCCGTTGTCACCAAACCGGGTTACGGCATGTTCGTCGAATCCGCCGCAGCCGGTACGCCAGTGCTTTACCTGCGCCGCGAAGACTGGCCGGAGCAGGAGGCGCTGATCGACTGGCTGAGGCGTGAAGCGGTCTGCGCCGAGGTGTCGGCAGCAGATTTTTTGTCTGGCCAAATGAAGACGCAGCTCGAAGCCCTCTGGCTGAAGCCACGCCGCGCAATGAAGGCCGATGGTGCTGAATCTGCGGCTGCGGTAATCGCCGAACGGCTTACAGCGGGTAGCCGAATCGCCTGAGCAGTTGCGTGGTTTCGAACAGTGGCAGGCCCATGACGCCGGTGTAGCTGCCGGCGAGATGTTCGACGAACATGCCGGCGCGCCCCTGAATACCATAGGCACCCGCCTTGTCCATGGGTTCGCCGCTGTCGACATAGCGACGGATCGCGGTGGCATCGAGGGCGGAAAAGCGGACTTCGCTGATCGAAAGAGCCGTTTCGATTCTCTGGTCCTGGCACACGGCCACTGCCGTCAGCACGCGATGGGTCTTGCCGGCCAGCCGCGCAAGGATGCGCCCGGCATCGGCCGCATCAACCGGCTTGCCAATCACTTCGCCTTCGAACTCCAGTGTTGTATCGGCAGAGAGTACCGGCTGCGCCAGGAGCTTGCGCCAGCCGACGCAGCGCCAGCCGTGCTCGGCCTTGGCGCGCGCCACGCGCTGCACGTAGTCGATCGGGTTCTCGTCGGGTAGCGGTGTTTCGTCGGTTTCCTTGTCAGCGCGGTTGCCGTCGCGAAAGATCAGGGTGTCGAATTGCACACCGATCTGCGTCAGCAGTTCTCGCCGACGCGGACTGCGCGAGGCCAGATGAATGCGGGGGGCGAGTTGACTCATGGCGGGACTATCCTTCCCGGTGATACGGGTGGTTCTTTATGACACTGATGGCGCGGTAGAGTTGCTCGCACAGTACCAGCCGCGCCATGGCATGCGGCAGCGTCAGGCTGGAAAGGCGGATCATTTCGTCGGCGCCGTCCTTTAATGCAGGATCAAGGCCGTCAGCTCCGCCGATCAGGAAAGCGGTGTCGCCACCCTCCTGCATCCAGTGTTCAAGGCGTTGCGCGAGTTGTTGCGTGCTCAGGTCCTTTCCGCGCTCATCGAGTGCAACCGTTCGGCTGCAGCCGGCGATGGCCGGGGCGATGCGCGCCATTTCGGCGGCCGTCAGCTGCTCCCGGGTTTTGCTGCCTCTCGGTTCTGGCTTGATTTCGAGCACGGTCAACGGCAACTCGCGCGGCATGCGCTTGATGTATTCGGCGCAGCCTTTCGCCACCCAGTCGGGCATCTTGTGGCCGACGGCGGCGATGAGCAGTTTCATTCGGCCGGGCCGCCCTCGCTGCCAGCCGCGTCGGCAGCCGCCTTTCGGCTACGGGCGGATGGGCGTGCCGACCATAGTTCTTCAAGGTTGTAGTGGGCGCGAATCGCCGGTTGCATGACATGCACCACGATTTCGCCGAGGTCGACCAGTACCCATTCACCGTTGTCCTCGCCTTCCATGGAGAGGATTTCGCCGCCGGCTTCTGCGACCTTGTCGTGCACGTTGCGGGCAAGCGATCGAACCTGGCGGTTGGAGTCACCGCTGGCAATGACGATGCGATCGAACAGGGAGGTGAGCTTCGTGGTGTTGAGAACTTCGATATCGCGTCCCTTGATGTCCTCAAGGGCGGAAACGACAATTTGCTGCAGTTTTTTAAGATCCATCGCTGCTTCTGTAGAGGTTGTGAAGGTGAATATAGTCGATAACCGGCTGGGGCAGCAAATAGCGCAGACTGCGTCCTTCGGCCAGTAGCATCCGTATCTGCGTGGCGGAAATGGCCAGCGGGGTCATCGCAAAGGTGGTGACCAGACCGGCGGCAGACGTACCCAGCGCGGCAGCGGTCGGCTGTTGCCGCTGCAGGTGTTCCTGAGCCAGCGCTTCCGGGAGCGCGGCAGCCTCCACGGCAAACCCGGGGCGGTGGGCAACGGCAATGTGCGCCAGTGAGAAGACTTCCTGCCATCGGTGCCAGGTGGGCAGGCCGGCATAGGCGTCGGCGCCAAGCAGCAGCAACAGTGGCTGGGTGACGCCAAGTTTCTGGCGCAGGCGCTCCAGGGTCGGCACGGTGTAGCTGGCTTCTTCGCGCTCCGCTTCCGCGCTATCGACGGTAAAGCGGGGATTCCCGGCGGTGGCGAGCTGCACCATCTGCAGCCGGCGCGTTGGCGCCGACTGCGGGGCGTCGCGGTGTTGCGGCTGGCCGGCGGGAATCCAGCGCACTTCACTCAGCCCCAGTTGGTCGGCGGCTTCTTCGGCCAGCCGCAGGTGGCCGAGATGAACCGGGTCGAAGGTGCCACCGAAAACCCCGATGGGACGCTGCTCACGCATCGCCTGGCTTGCCCTTGTCGGCTTCGCTGGCGGTGTTGTCCGTGCTGTTGTCAGCCGGGTATTGTCCTGCTTCGCCGGCCTCGTCGTCGCGAGCACTGAACACCTCGCGGTAGCTGACATAGAAGCTGGCAATCAGCGTCGGCGCCAGCACAAAGACCAGCGGCAGGGTGAACAGCGAGGTAATGATGTTGGCCGCATCCGGCAGAATCGATACCAGAACCCCCAGCAGAATGCCGGGCAGCAGACCGCCAAACAGCATCACGCAGGCGCCATAGGCAAGGAAGGGGCGCCAGTTGCGCAGGCAGGCGAAAAAACTGAAGAACAGCGACTTGCCGGGCGGGAAGCCGTGCCAGGCGACGAGCACTGGCGCATACCACCAGGCCATGACCACCGGCGTCATCAGAATCAGTGCGATCTGGGCTGCAGCCAGGAATTCGCCGCTGCCAATTTCTTCCGGCGTCGGGCAATAGTTGCCGACCATGGTCTGCAGGAACAGGCCGCCATCGGCCAGCGCCGAGGCACCGAGGACCAGCACCGAAGCAGCCAGATAAAGGCCACCAAGGATGAGGAGCGTCTTGGTCTGCGTGCGGAAACCCGAGAACAGTACTTGAATCTGCAGGGGGCGCCCGTTGTCGAGATTCCGGCTGGCGTTCATCAGCCCGACGGAAAATGCCGGGATGCAGACAGTGGCGACGACGGGGCCGACCAGCGGCACCGAATTCACCAGCGCGACGATCAGCCAGTAAGCCAGGATGATCAGGGTCAGCAGCGGCGGGTTCTTGAAGAAAATGACGAAGCCGGCGGAAAGCCAGCCCCAGCCCTGTCGGGCGGTAAGTTTTCGTGCCTGCACTTCAGTTCTTTTTCGTTCGTAGGTCGGCTGTCACTTCAGCCAAGAAAGATGTCCTTGTACGACGCGTAGAGGGCGCCGTAGAGCACCGGCATCAGCACGAGGAAACCCAGCCCCATCGGCAGGGCGGCAAAGAAGCACAGCACCAGAACGATCAGGCCGAAAACCAGCATGACCAGCCAGTTCTTCATGTTGGCCGAGAAACTGGCCTTGAGCGCGTCCATGGGCGCCATGTCGTTGAAGAAGACGAGGGCCGGGGCAAACCAGACCGCCATGAGCAGTGGCGCGCCGAGAAGGATGGAAAGCACTCCGGCGATGACGATACCGCCAAGGCCGATTCCGGCGCCCATCCCCGGCTGCCCGGCAACGCCGGCCATTAACCCGCCGGCAATGCTGCCGCCAGCGAGCAGCATGACCAGCAGACCGATGACCAGCCAGCCGGCCATGTAGATGACGCCGACCATGATCAGCGGGCCGGTATTCTTCTTGAACCCGGCGAACAGATCGTTGATCTCGAAGCGGCCCTCTTCCCCGAGGCGCTTGACCGCCTGCAGCATGCCGGCGGTCAGCACCGGCATCAGCAGGTTGGCGGCCAGCGTACCGATGACTGGCACGATCTGCAGGCCGATGAAAATGACCAGCAGCAGCACCGTCATTGCCAGCCACAAGCCGGGATTGGCAATGAAGGCGGCCCAGCCCTGACGCAGCCAGTTGAAAGCGCCGTCAGCCGGGGCGACGCGCGGTTCGCCGGAAAAGGCGGTGGGGTTGAGCGGAAACTGTTCCATGGTGACTCCCTAGGTGGCTTATCTAGCTTGTCTAAGCTGAGTAAGCGGGGTGATGTGCCGGAATGCTAGCAGCCTGTCGGGCTGAAAGGAAATCGGCCGTCTCTGCAGGGCTACAACTCCGATGCTGTACATGCGCCAGGCACGAAATTCTGCAATCGGCGGGCAGCGGGTCATGCGCTGCCGAAAGGTGATGGACGCGGAGATGGCTGAAACCGGGTCGTGCGCCGATCAAGGCGATGAAGCCGCGCGCAGCCGGCAAACTCAGAAGGTCTTGAGGATCCACATCGGAACGCGGACGTTGTTTTCCAGCGACTCGATGCGCGAGTAATTGCCATCGCCTTCGGTATCGACGAGGTAGTAGGGAACGCCGTGCGACGGGGTGACCTTGATCATGTACATGCGACCGTCGCGACGGTATTCCTCGATGGTGTCGCCTTTGCGCTTGCGAATCGTCACTTGCGGCTCCAGCGCGCTGTCAAAGGGGATGATTTCCGGCGGTGGTGGCGGAACAGCCGGCAAAGGCTGCAGGTCGGCGGGCTTGCCGGTCTGGGCCAGGGCGGAAGTGGCGGCGAAAAGCAGCGAAAGGAAAAGACGGCGCATGAAGAGTGTTCCTGATGGCAATGCCTTGATTGTATTACAGGTTGAGCAGCATCTCGCGTTCGTCGGGCGATGGACCGAAGCCGCGGGTTTCGTAATGCTTGAAGATGGCCTCAACCACTTCCTCAGGCGTGTCGAGCACCTGGATCAGGTTCATGTCTTCCGGGGCGATCATTTTTTCTTCGACCAGCCGTTCGCGGAACCAGTCGACAAGCCCGTTCCAGAACGGCGTGTGTACCAGAATGATCGGGATGCGGCGGGTCTTGCCGGTCTGGATCAGCGTCAGTGCCTCCAGTAGTTCGTCCAGTGTGCCGAAGCCGCCGGGCATTACGACATAGGCGCTGGCAAACTTCACGAACATGTATTTGCGCGCAAAAAAGTGGCGGAAGGACTGTGAAATATCCTGGTAGCCGTTGGCGCGCTGTTCGTGCGGCAACTGGATGTTGAGCCCGACCGAAGGGCTCTTGCCGAAATAGGCGCCCTTGTTGGCAGCCTCCATGATGCCGGGGCCGCCACCCGAAATGACGGAGAAGCCGGAATCGGAGAGTCGGCGGGCGATGGCTTCGGTCAGTTCGTAGAAGGGCGTACCGGCTGGAATGCGCGCGCTGCCGAAGATCGACACAGCGGGACGGATGGCTGAAAGCCGCTCCGTGGCCTCGACGAACTCTGCCATAATGCCGAAAATCCGCCAGGATTCGCGCGCCGAAATCGATTGCGTCAGGCTGTCCGGACTTGCCAGCGGCGGCAGTTTTGTTTTTTCACTCATTCTGTCTCTTTCTTCTCTATGCCCGTGTTGCTGCTGGTCGACGGTTCGTCCTATCTCTATCGCGCTTTCCACGCGCTGCCCGATTTGCGCAATGCGCAGAACGAGCCGACGGGGGCCGTTGTTGGCGTCCTGAACATGCTACGCCGGCTGGAAAACGACTACAAGACGAAGGATGTGCTGTACAAGGCCTGCGTCTTCGACGCCAAGGGCAAGACTTTCCGCGACGACTGGTATCCCGAATACAAGGCCAATCGGCCACCGATGCCCGACGATCTGGTGTGCCAGATCGAGCCCTTGCACGCCTGCATCGAGGCGCTCGGCTGGCCGCTGATCGTGGAGTCCGGGGTGGAAGCCGACGATGTCATCGGCACGCTGGCGCGGCACGCGGCGGCACAGGGTATCGAAGTGGTGATCTCGACTGGCGACAAGGATCTGGCGCAACTGGTCGACAAGCACGTGACGCTGGTCAATACCATGAGTAACGAAGTGCTCGACGAAGCCGGGGTGCTGGCCAAGTTCGGCGTACCGCCGGAACGCATCGTCGATTACCTGGCGCTGATGGGCGATACCGTCGACAACGTGCCGGGCGTCAGCAAGTGCGGCCCGAAGACGGCCGTGAAATGGCTGACCCAGTACGGCACGCTCGACAACCTGGTGGCGCATGCCGACGAGGTGGGCGGCGTGGTCGGCGAGAACCTGCGCCAAGCGCTCGGTTTTCTGCCGCTTGGCCGCAGGCTGGTGACTGTGGCTTGCGATCTTCCCTTGTCCGTTACACCGCAAACGCTGACCCCGCGCCCGATGCAGCGCGAGAAGCTGGTTGAGTTGTTTACCCGGATCGAATCGAAGAGCTGGCTCAGGGAAGTGAGCGAGCCCGGGACAGATGCGGCCGTTGCCCTTGCTACGCCGGCCGCCTCCGCATCACCCATGGCGACTGCTTTTGCGTCCGCTTCTGTGTCCCCTTCTGCGCCCACTTCTGCTCCCACCTCACTGTTCGAGCCGGACCGCTCGGCCTACGAAACCGTGCTCGACTGGGCCACTTTTGAGCGCTGGCAGGCGAAGATCGACGCCGCCGAACTGACCGCGCTCGACACCGAAACCACCAGCCTCGATCCCTTTGCCGCGCGTATCGTCGGTATCTCGCTGGCCACGGCACCGGGTGAGGCCTGCTACATCCCGGTGGCGCACCACTACGCCGGTGTGCCGGCACAGCTGCCGCGCGAAGAAGTGCTGGCGAAACTCAAGCCGTGGCTGGAATCGGCCAAACACGCCAAGCTCGGTCAGCACCTCAAGTACGACCAGCACGTGCTCGCCAACCACGGGATTGCGCTGGCCGGTGTCGTGCATGACACGTTGCTCGAATCCTATGTGCTGGAGTCCGACAAGGGCCACGACCTCGGCCAGCTCGCTTCGCGCCACCTCGGCCTTGACACCATCTCCTACGAATCGCTGTGCGGCAAGGGCGCCAAGCAGATCGGCTTTGAGCAGGTCGACATCGAGCGCGCCGGCCAGTACTCGGCCGAGGATTCCGATGTCACCCTGCGCGTGCATCAGGCCCTGCTGCCGCGCATCGCGGCCGACGAAGGGCTGAACCGCATCTACGCCGAGATCGAGATGCCGGCCCGTGAAGTCATCTACCGCATGGAGCGCAACGGCATCCTGATCGACAGTGTGCTGCTGGCGAAGCAGAGCCATGAACTTGGCACGCAACTGATGGCGCTGGAGGGCAAGGCGCATGAGCTCGCCGGCCAGCCGTTCAACATCAACTCGCCAAAGCAGCTGGCCGAAATATTGTTCACCAAGCTCGGCCTGCCGGTGCAGAAGAAGACCCCTTCCGGTGGCCCGTCGACCGACGAGGAGGTGCTGTCCGAGCTGGCGCTCGACTACCCGCTGCCCAAGGTGCTGCTGGAGACGCGCACGCTCGGAAAGCTGAAGAGCACCTACACCGACAAGCTGCCGCGCATGATCAACGCCGATACCGGCCGCGTGCACACCAGCTTCTCGCAAGCCAGCGTGATCACCGGCCGGCTGGCAAGTTCGGAGCCGAACCTGCAGAACATCCCGGTGCGTACCGCCGAGGGCCGCCGCATCCGGGCCGCCTTCGTCGCCCCGCAGGGATCGAGCATTGTCTCTGCCGACTATTCGCAGATCGAGCTGCGCATCATGGCGCACCTCTCCGAAGACGCGCGTCTGCTCGAAGCCTTTGAGCAGGGCGAGGATGTGCACCGTGCCACCGCCGCCGAGATCTTCGGCGTGACGCCGCTGGAAGTCGGGCCGGATCAGCGCCGCGTCGCCAAGGTCATCAACTTCGGCCTGATCTACGGCATGAGCGCCTTCGGCCTCGCCCGCCAGTTGGATCTCGAACGCAGTGCCGCCGCCGCCTACATCGAACGCTATTTCAATCGCTACCCCGGCGTCGCCCGCTACATGGAAAGTACGCGGACTGCTGCCAAACTCGATGGTTACGTTGAAACCGTCTTTGGTCGCCGGCTATGGCTGCCCGATATACGTTCCAGCCAGGTCGGCCGCCGCCAGGGCGCCGAGCGTGCCGCGATCAACGCGCCGATGCAGGGCACTGCCGCCGACCTGATCAAGCTGGCGATGGTCGCCGTGCAGCACTGGCTCGACGAACAGCGCATGGCGACCAAGCTGGTGCTGCAGGTACACGACGAACTGGTGCTCGAAGTGCCCGATGCTGAACTGGCGCAGATCCGCGCCGAACTGCCGCGCCTGATGACGCAGGTGGCCAAGCTCAAGGTGCCGCTGGTGGTAGAGGTCGGCGTGGGTGCTAACTGGGATGAAGCGCACTGAGAAAAAGGGGAATGGAAATGAGCCGTTCAGGGATGTTGCTGGGTCTGCTGGTGCCCCCGTTGTTTGCAGGCTGTATTACCGGAACTGAAGTAACCGCCTTGCCTGCCCGCATTGACTATGTGTGTGCCAACAACCGTGTTTTACCGGTCGCCCGCGGGCAGGATGAACGCATGGCAGCCGTACTCGTTGACGGCAAGGAATATCACCTCTTCCGTGCGAGCAGTGCAGCGCAGGAAAAATACAGCGATGGCCGCTTTTCGCTTTATCTAGAAGGCGAGCGAGCCATGCTCGAAGACCTGGGTCGGGTGATCTACGGCCCCTGTGTTTCGCCAGTGCCGTTGCCAACCTACTACCGCTGAATTTTTACGCTTGAAGCGGCCAGTCGAGGATGATGCAGTCGCCGTAGCCAAACTTCAGTTGCGACCATTCCGTTGCCGGCAATCCACGAGCATGCCCCACCGTTGCTCGCATCACGCCGGCGTGGGTGACAACCACGCAAGCCGGCAGTCCTTCCGCCGCAAGCGCGTTCAGGCTGGTGATGCTGCGCGCCTGCAGCATGGCTACCGATTCGCCGCCAGGCGGCGCATGGTGTAGCAGGTCGGCCGCCCAGGCGTCGAGCGCTTCGGCGCCGATTTGATCCCAGTGCCTGCCTTCCCATTCGCCAAAATTCAATTCCATCAGCTCCGGCTCAAAGCGGGGCGACGGGTGCAGCGCTTCAGCCAGAGCGCGGCAGCGTTGCAGCGGGCTGGAGATCAGCGGCAGGTCTGCGGGCAGTTGCTGGCGCAGGCGTGTTGCTGTTCGCTCCACGTCCAATGCCGGCAGGTCGAGCTGGCCGTAGCAGATGCCGGCAGCTACTTGAGGTCGTGGGTGGCGGATCAGGAAAATCTGCACAGCAGACCGATATAGAAAGCGACCTCGGCCAGCTGCTGCGTGGCGCCGAGGCAATCGCCGGTATAGCCGCCCAACCGCCGCCGGAATTTGCGTGCCAGAAAGGCGGTGGCTGCAGTCGCCAGCAGAACGCCGACAATCACGGAAAGTGGCGGCAGCATCAGCAGTGCGAGCAGACCGAATACGGCCGCTACGGCCAGTTCGCCGACCGAGATGCGCGTGGCCAGTGGCTTCGCCTTGCCTTCGTCGCGCGCGTAGTCGAGGAAGTGCATGACCGACGTGGCACACAGCCGCGAGAAAGCGTGGCCGGCGATCAGCGCGGGCGCGACCAGCAGCATGTCGAGCTCCACCAGTGCCATGAATTTGGCCAGTAGCAATAGCACGAGCGCAATGGCGCCGTAGCTGCCGATGCGCGAATCCTTCATGATTTCCAGGGTGCGTTCGCGCGTCCAGCCGCCGCCGAAGCCGTCGACCATGTCGGCCCAGCCGTCTTCGTGAAAGGCGCCGGTAACGTAGATGGTGGCAGCCATGGCCAGCAACACGGCCAGCGTCTTCGGGAAGAAGAAGGAAGTGAGCGCGAAGACGAGTGCGCCGATCAGCCCGACGATCAGGCCGACCAGTGTGAAGTAGCGCGCCGAATGGTTGAGCGCCTCCGCCGAATGTCCGACCCAGGCCGGTACCGGCAGCCGCGTAAAGAAGCGGACGGCGCCGAAGAAGTATTCCAGTTCGCGGCGAACGGGATTCATTGAGAAGAACCGAAATTAACCACAGAGACACAGAGAACACAGAGGGAAAAATCGAAAGCAAATCTTTTCGCTTTCTCTGTGCCTCTGTGTCTCTGTGGTGAATGGTTTATAGGCATTCAATTTTTCTCAGAAACCCCGGCCGACTCGAAACTGGCCATCTCGTTAAGGAAGGCGACCGCTGCCTTGACCAGTGGCCAGGCCAGTGCGGCGCCGGTGCCTTCGCCGAGGCGCAGGCCGAGGTCGATCAGCGGTTCGGCATCGAGCGCCTTCAGCTGCGCCTGATGGCCGGGCTCGGCCGAGCGATGGCAGAACACCGCATAGGGCAGGATGTTCGGCTCGATGCGCGTGGCGACGAGGAAGGCCGCGCCGACGATGAAACCGTCGATCAGCAGCACCATGCCGGCTTCCGCTGCGCCGAGCATGGCGCCGGCCATCATGGCGATTTCGAAGCCACCGAACTCGGCCAGTACCGCCTGCGCGTGTTCGCTGCTGCCTCTGGCGTCGGCGGGCAGTCCGGCACGCTCGGCGGCTTGTGCCAGCAAGGCGCGTTTGCGCGTCAGGCCGGGGTCGTCCATCCCGGTGCTGCGGCCGATACAATCATCGAGCGGGGTGCCGGTCAGATAATGGGTAATCAGCGAGGCGGCAGCCGTGTTGCCGATGCCCATTTCGCCGAAACCGAGCACCTTGCAGCCGCTGGCCGCCAGTTCGCGCGTTAGCGATGCGCCACGGGCAATCGCCGTGCCGCGCTCGGCCGGCGTCATCGCTGCTTCCTCGATGTAGTTGCGCGTGCCCGGCGCCACCTTGGCGTCGACCAGTCCATCGCGGGTGCCGAAGTCGTGCGCAACGCCGGCATCCACGATCTTCAGGCCGAGGCCGTTGGCGCGGGCGAAAACGTTGATGGCGGCACCGCCGGCGAGGAAGTTCTCCACCATCTGCCAGGTCACGTCCTGCGGAAAGGCCGAGACGCCAGCCTTGGCCGCGCCATGGTCACCGGCAAAGACGGCAATGTGCGGCGCATCGAGGCTGGGGGTCAGCGTCTGCTGGATCAGGCCGACCTGCAGCGCCAGTCGTTCCAGCGCACCCAGCGCGCCCAGCGGTTTGGTCTTCAAATCGATCTTGTGCTGCAGAGCGACAGCCAGCCCGGCGTCGGGGCGGGTGATTTTGAAAACTGGAAAGCTCATGAAAGATCTGCTTTGGGAGAAAGTGGCGATTATACCGGCAGCCCTCCTGTGCTATTTTTGACCCATGAGAGAACTTGTCATCGGTGGCGCCCGTTCGGGCAAGAGTGCGCTGGCTGAAAAGCATGCGCGGGAAAGTGGCCTGCGCGTCGTCTATTTCGCGACGGCAGAAATTCGCGATGCCGAAATGGAGCGCCGCATCGCCCAACATCGCGCCCGGCGGCCCGCCGACTGGGGGCTGGTCGAGGCGCCGCTGCAACTGGCGGCGGCCCTGCAGGCCCACGCGAACAAAGACACCTGCCTGGTTGTCGACTGCCTGACGCTGTGGCTATCCAACATGCTCTTCGCCGGCGAGGCGGCGCGGCAGGCCGAGACCAATCAGGCCATTGATTGCCCGCTGCTCGTTCGCGAAACCACGGCACTGATCGAAACGCTGCCGCAGTTGCCGGGCTGGATCACGCTCGTTTCCAACGAAGTCGGCTGGGGCATCGTGCCCATGCATCCGGTTTCGCGCTGCTTTGCCGACGAGCAGGGGCGCCTCAATCAGCGCGTAGCGGCTGTCTGCGATCGGGTCACGCTGGTCGCGGCGGGGCTGCCGCTGGTGCTCAAGTAAGGGTAAGCTGCAAAAAAACAGTTGCGGGGAGAACCATGCATCGCCTGCTCGACGTACTTGCTTCCGGGGTGCACGACACCAAGAATCAACTCTTCTTCGCCGAGTCGCAGATCGCGGCCGCCGAGGCCGCACATGGCATCGATCTCTCGGAAGCGCGCTATGCCATCGAAGCCGCTTCCGCCCGCCTTTCGCGCACGCTCACTGCTTATCATCTGCTGCGTCAGGACGCGGCACTGGCGGTAGTGCCCACGGTGGTCGACGACCTGTGCAGCGAAGTGGCGCTGGACCAGAAGAAGCATCTGGCGCACGCCGACATCGTGCTGGAAGTGAATTGCTCGGTACTCGATGAATGGCCGCTGGACCGCGACCTGATGACCGACGTGCTCAATAACGCCGTGCAGAATGCCGGACGGCACGCGCGCAGCAAGGTGCGCCTCTCCGCCTGGAACGATGACGAGACGCTCTTCTTTCGTGTCGAGGACGACGGTGCCGGCTACGCCGACCCGGAAAGCGGGCGCAGCACCGGCCTGATTGTTGCCGAGCGCATCGCCTCGCTGCACGAAAGAAAAGATCGGCATGGCAGCATGCATCTCTCCAACGGTGGCGAGCTGGGCGGCGCCGTTTTCGAGCTCCGGCTTCCCTGAGCGCGCACACCAAGCCGATGACCGACATCGATTACCGCAAGAAGCGCTTTCTCGTCATCGACGACCAGCCGATGGCCCGCGAAAGCCTGCGTGCCGTCGCTCAGACCGTGGGGGCCTTCTCGGTTGAATTCGCACCGGGCTATCAGGACGCCATCTACAAGATCCGCAACAACACGCCGGACATCATCCTCTGCGACTACATGCTGGGCGACGGGCGCTCGGGTCAGCAACTGCTGGAAGAATTGCGCCGCTTCAACCTGCTTCCCGACGAAACCATCTTCATGATGGTCACCGGCGAGCAATCCTACGAGCAGGTCGTGGCCGCAGTGGAGCTGGTGCCGGACGACTACATCATCAAGCCCTTCTCGCCCGACAAGCTGCTGATGCGGCTCGACCGCGTTGCCGCCAAGAAGCAGTTTTTTGGCGCTTTCTATCGCGAGAAGCGCAAGCAGGAATTCGACAAGGCGCTGGCTATCCTCAATGCCACCAAGGACACCGAGGCTGGCCGCGCCTATCGTTTCGAATCACTGCGTCAGGAAGCCGAAGTGCATCTGGCAGCCGGCAATGCCGAGCAGGCCGAAGCGGCCTACCGCAACATTCTCGAACGCTATGAATTTCCCTGGGCACGGGCCGGGGTTGCCAAGTCCCTGCATCATCAGAACCGCCTGACCGAAGCGCGCGAAGAGATCGAAAAAGTGGTGGCCGGCACGCCGCATTACTTCGATGCCGCCGACCTCAAGGCCAACATTTGCATGGCGCAGGGCGAGCATGCCGAAGCCCAGAAAGTGCTCGACGAAGTGGCGAAGAAGACGCCGCGCAACTATCTGCGCAAGCGCCTGTTGGCCGAGGCGGCCGAGCTCAACGGTGACACCGAGACAGCGCGGACGGCCATGGCCGACGTGGTCGCCAACGATACGGTGGCCGGCGCGGTGACCACGGAAGATCAGCTGACGCTGGCGCGCACCCATGTCGGCGCAGGCGATCTGATCTCGGCGGAGAAAATACTGCTGCTGATGCGCGAGTCGGAAGTGATGAATCTCGATCTGCAGCAGCAGGCCAGTTTTACTGCGCTGCTGGCGGTGGCGTCGCCGGACAAGGGCAAGCCCAAGTTTGCTGGGCTGCGTCCGGCATTGATGGCGACACCATTACCCACCGCTGCACGCGTCGACGTATTGCGTGCCGCCTTGGCCGTCGATGATCGCGAGCTGGCCGATACGCAGGCACGCATGCTGATGTCGGGCGAGGATGCGAAGAAGGTCTTTGGCTCGGTGCGCAAACTCTTTGCCTTGCAGGGGCGTGAGCCCGACTTCCGCGAAATCCAGCGGCAGGTAGCGATGCAACGAATTCACCACGATGAGGCGCCGGCCGGCTAGGGCAGTGCCCGTATTTATTACCAACCTATTGGAGAAAAACATGCAGGGCTCGTTTGAATATCGGCTTGACGGGAGCGGGGATGCGCTTAAGCTGGATATCAGCATGGATTCGATCAGCGCCAAGGCCCTGGCCCGGCTCGATCGCTACATCAACTGGTCAGAAGTCCTGAAACTGACGGAGAACGATCCGGAAGCCGCGTATGCCGCTGAACGCCTGCATACGGTTTTGCAGCATATGGGCCGGTAATTTCACGAGCTTTGGGGAAAAGCGATCCGGAATTTCCGTGGCCGCTTTTTCAGGGCAATACCCCGGCCAGCTTTTCCCATCTGAACGCCTGATCCACAGCATCGGCCAGTCGGTCGATGTCGGCTTCACGCCGTGAGGCGGCGTCGAAGTGCGTGTCGGCAATGTCGGCGCCGGCCCACTGCAGCAGTGCGGCCAGTGCTTCCGGGGCGTCGAACAGGGCGTGACAGTAGGTAGCGAGGATTGCGCCGTCGGCCGAAAGTGCGCCGTCACTGGCGCCGTCCAGTGACGCCGCAGGGGCCTCCAGCGCCGGGCCCGACGTGACTCCCATGTGAATCTCGTAGCCTGTCACCGTCGGTGAGCCGGGCAGGTTCAGCGTGCCCTTCACATTCTTCAGCTGCTTTTCCGACGCCAGCGTCGTCTCGCAATCGAGCAGGCCGAGGCCGGCGATACTGCCGGGTTTGCCTTCCAGCCCGAGCGGGTCGTGCAGCGTCTTGCCCAGCATCTGGAAACCGCCGCAGATGCCGATCAGCTTGCCGCCGTAGCGCAGGTGTTTCTGGATCGCGCCTTCCCAGCCGTTGGCGCGCAGCCAGCCGAGGTCGGCTTGCACGGCCTTGGAGCCGGGCAGCACGATCAGGTCGGCAGCGGGCGGCGGCTCGTTCGGGCCGATAAAGCGGAAGTCGACTTCCGGGTGGAAGCGCAGCGGGTCGAGGTCGTTGTGGTTCGAGATACGCGGGAAGGCCGGGGCGATCACCTTGAGTTTTGTCGCGCCCTTTGCTTCGGCGCCACGCGGCAGTGCATCTTCGGCATCGAGATAGAGCCCGTGCAGGTAGGGCAGCACGCCGAGCACCGGCTTACCGGTGCGCTCCTCCAGCCAGTCCAGCCCGGATTCGAGCAGCGTGATGTCGCCACGAAAACGGTTGATGACGAAGCCCTTCACCCGCGCCTGTTCGGAAGTCGAGAGCAGTTCCAGCGTGCCGACCAGATGCGCAAAGACACCGCCGCGATCGATGTCGGCGATCAGGATCACCGGGCAGTCGACGGCTTCCGCGAAGCCCATGTTGGCGATGTCGCGGTCGCGCAGGTTGATCTCGGCCGGGCTGCCGGCGCCTTCGACGAGCAGGCACTCGTACTGTGCCGAAAGGCGCTGCCAGGACTCGAGCACGGCTTGCATCGCGCGCGGCTTGTAGGCGTGGTAGTCGCGCGCATCGAGGTCGGTGAGCGCCTTGCCGTGAATGATCACCTGCGCGCGCTTGTCGGTCGCCGGCTTGAGCAGCACCGGGTTGAAATCGGAATGTGCCGGCAGGCCGGCGGCCAGCGCCTGCAGTGCCTGCGCCCGGCCGATCTCGCCGCCGTCGACAGTGACCGCCGAATTGAG
>ERZ724504.630-NODE-630-length-19961-cov-5.881242_pt1 | contig 19961 bp, 19 predicted proteins | sample MGYA00376037_ERZ724504 | MGnify/ENA primary metagenome ERZ724504 (study PRJEB28724, sample SAMN07190888) | wastewater metagenome | isolation source: influent of sewage treatment plant in Hong Hong | place: USA: Christiansburg, Virginia | collected 2016-03-01 ... | reverse complement strand
ATGACAAAAAAAAGAATATTATTAAAATTAGGCAGCAACACCTTAACCAAGGAAACCAATCATATTTCGAGAGGAAAGATTGAGGATATTGGAATGCAAATTGCCGCGCTACAAGACCAATACGAATTCATTATTGTAAGTTCTGGGGCGATTGCCGCTGCCAAACAGTTTGTTAAGCTAGACAATAATGACCAAGAAGTCTTTGTAAAACAAGCCTTGGCTTCCATTGGGCAACCCCATTTGATGCGTATTTACCACGAAAATTTCAGCGATTTAGGATTGCATATTTCACAATGTCTCCTCTCCTATTCTGATTTTGAAAAAGAACAATCCAAAGTCAATATCGTGAACACCATCAATGTGTTGGTCAAAAACAATTACATCCCAATCATCAATGAAAATGACACGGTGGCTACGGACGAAATCAAGTTTGGCGACAACGATAAATTAGCCGCTTTGGCAGCCGTATTATTAGATGTAGATATTTTGATTATTGCTACCAACACCAATGGTATTTACACCAAAGCTTCTATCAATGATACACTTCCATCAACGATTGAACTAGTAACCGATTTGTCATTGTTACAAAAAGAAATAGGTGACACAAAATCGTCACACGGAACTGGAGGAATGCAATCTAAAATAGAATCGGCAGCAATTGCCAAAAAAGCCAATATTGAGACTTGGATTGTGAATGGCCTAGAGGATGATTTTATGCGGAAAGCGCTGCGGAATGAAATCCCTTTCACTAAAATTATTTAACTTAGAGCCACTAAAAATCACAAACTACAAATCCGCTTATTCAGCATTCTAATAAGATAAAGCTATGAATTACACCTCAATAAAAGAAATCGATTCCCTAAAAAAATGGGTAAAACAAGCCCTTAAAATAAAGAAAGACCCATTAAAAAATCAAAGATTGGGTAAAGACAAAACATTGGTTATGCTCTTTTTTAATCCAAGTTTGAGAACGCGTTTGAGTACTCAAAAAGCAGCCATCAATCTAGGAATGAACGTTATGGTGATGAACTTTGGAGCTGAAGGATGGACTTTGGAGTTCGAAGACGGCACAATTATGAATCAAGGCGCCTCAGAACACATTAAAGAAGCCGCCGAAGTCGTTTCGCAATATTGTGATATTATTGCCATCAGAGCTTTTGCGGGACTTACGGATAAAGAAAAAGATAATGCAGAAACGGTAATGAATGGTTTTGTAAAATACGCCACAGTGCCTATTGTTAATATGGAAAGTGCTACAGGGCATCCGCTACAATCCTTAGCCGATGCGATTACAATGGCCGAATTCAAAACCAAACACAAACCTAAAGTAGTACTGACTTGGGCACCTCATCCCAAAGCATTACCTCAGGCCGTGGCCAATTCGTTTGTAGAAATGATGCAACTGCAAAGAGATATGGATTTTGTAATTACGCATCCAGAAGGTTATGAATTGAATCCTGAAATCACCAAGGATTCGGTAATTGAATATAATCAGGACAAAGCTTTTGAAAATGCTGATTTTATTTATGCCAAAAACTGGAGCAATTACAACGACTACGGAAAAGTGACGAATACAGATAAAAATTGGACCGTTACGGCTGAGAAAATGAAGTTGACGAACAATGCCAAATTTATGCATTGTCTTCCGGTGCGTCGAAATGTGATTGTAGCCGATGAAGTGATTGATAGTGAAAACTCCATTGTGATTCAGCAAGCCCATAACAGAACCTATTCAGCACAATTGGTTTTACAAAAAATACTGAAAAGATTACCTAATAAAACCAAAAGTTTAGAGTATTAATTCAAAAGAATGGAACAACTAACAATAGTAAAAATCGGTGGAAACATCATCGATAATCCAGCCGAACTACAACAGTTTATTGCCGATTTTTCAAAAATAGAAGGCTATAAAGTGTTGGTGCACGGCGGAGGAAAATCAGCTACCAAAATGGCGAAAAGTATTGGTTTAGTCCCTCAAATGATTGATGGAAGACGCATCACCGACCAACCTATGCTAGACGTTGTGGTGATGATTTATGCGGGCGAAATCAACAAAAACATCGTAGCACAATTACACGCAAATGGAACTAATGCTATGGGCTTTTCAGGTGCCGATGGTAATTTGATTCAGTCTACCAAAAGAAATCATCCCACGATTGATTACGGTTTTGTGGGCGATGTACAAAAAGTAAACACCTCGCTGCTAGAAACATTGATTGAAAACGAGATAACACCGGTTTTTTGCGCTATTACTCACGATAAACAAGGACAATTATTAAACACAAACGCTGATACAATTGCCAGTGAATTAGCCATTGCTTTGTCGGAAGTATTTGAAGTAACTTTGACGTATTGCTTCGAAAAATCAGGGGTTTTGTATGATGCAGAAGATGACACTTCTGTCATTGAAAACATCAATAAAGAACTGTACGACCAATTAAAAACAGAAGGCGCCATACATTCAGGTATGATTCCAAAACTCGACAATTGCTTTAACAGCTTGTCCAAAGGCGTTCATAAAATAAAAATTGGACATCACAAACTATTGAAAGACAACAACGCACTTTGTACGAGTATAACATTATAGATTACTAACAACCCTTTCAGAAATCAAAACTCTGAAAGGGTTAAATTAAAAATTTTGAAAACCATTACAACCCTTACACAAGAAGCCATCGCCTTACTAAAAGCACTGATTGCAACTCCTTCCTTTTCTAGTGAAGAAGCACAAACTGCGCTTTTAATAGAACAATGGTTCCAGCAAAATAACATCCCTTTTGAGCGGGAAAATAATAATATTTGGGCGTATAATCAACATTTTGATGCGGCTAAACCTACCTTTTTACTGAACTCGCATCACGATACGGTAAAACCCAACCAAGGCTATACCAACGACCCTTTTGAACCTATTGAAAGAGACGGGAAATTATTTGGTCTAGGCAGTAACGATGCTGGAGGTTGTTTAGTGGCTTTATTGGCCACTTTTGTTCATTTTTATGCTCAAGAAAATTTGCCTTACAATTTGGTTATGGTCGCTTCTGCAGAAGAAGAAAGCAGTGGTAAAAACGGATTGAATAGCGTACTAAAACATTTGCCAGAAATTGATTGCGCCATAGTGGGAGAACCAACCTTAATGAATTTGGCCATAGCCGAAAAAGGACTTTTGGTTTTGGATGTAATCGTAAAAGGAACCGCAAGTCACGCGGCACATCATAATCCTGACAATCCTATTTACAATGCAATGCCTATCATCAGTTGGTTTAACTGTTACCAATTCGAAAAAATATCAGAAGTTTTAGGACCTGTAAAAATGACGGTTACCCAAATCAACGCAGGAAAACAACACAATGTAGTACCCGCTGAATGCCATTTGGTAGTCGATATTCGAGTAAACGATTGTTATACAAATGCAGAAATATTAGACGCAGTTCGTCAACAAGTGAAGGCTGAGATTACACCACGTTCTATGCATCTCAATGCTTCTTCTATTCCTCTTTCACACGGATTAGTACAAGCAGGAATCGCGTTAGGCCGAACCACCTACGGCTCTCCTACGCTTTCGGACCAATCGGTGTTGAGTTGCCAGTCGTTAAAACTAGGTCCAGGAGAAACCCTGCGGTCACACTCGGCAGACGAATTCATTTACATCAATGAAATCGAAGAAGGAATTGAATTGTACATTAAAATATTGACAGATTTTTTAAAAAATTAATTTGTAGGGTCAGGTCGCGACCTGACCCTACGCATCATAAAAAAAAATATGAAACTCTGGGAAAAAGGAATACCAACCGACAAACAAATCGAACATTTTACGGTAGGAAATGACCGTGAACTCGATTTGGTTTTGGCCAAATACGATGCTTTAGGTTCTATCGCTCACGCTAAAATGTTGGCTCAAATAGGATTATTGAATGCAACAGAAGCTGATGATTTAGTTTTGGCCTTACAAGAGATAATCACAGCTATCGAAAAAGGAGATTTCGAAATCGAAGACAGCTTTGAAGACGTACATTCCAAAATCGAATACTTATTGACCGAAAAACTAGGCGACGCTGGTAAAAAAATACACACGGCACGTTCTCGAAACGACCAAGTGTTAGTGGATGTCAATTTATATTTGAAAGACGTTGTTATTGCACTCAAAGAGCAAGTAAAAACGCTATTCGATTTGTTGATGGAATCCGCTGAACAATATCAAAATGTACTATTACCTGGCTATACGCATTTACAAATTGCTATGCCATCATCCTTTGGTATGTGGTTTTCTGCTTATGCCGAAACTTTGATAGATGATATCACGATGTTGAATGCTGCTCTAAAAGTGGTAAATCAAAATCCATTAGGTTCCGCCGCTGGTTATGGCAGCTCCTTCCCTATCAACCGAACTTTTACTACTCAGGAATTAGGCTTTGCTACTTTAAAATTCAATTCGGTAGCAGCACAAATGAGCCGTGGCAAATCCGAAAAAACAGTCGCTTTTGCTATGAGTAGCGTGGCTGCAACTTTAGCAAAATTCTCTATGGACGTGTGTCTATATATGAGCCAAAACTTTGATTTTATTAGTTTGCCAGCACATCTAACCACTGGTTCAAGCATTATGCCTCATAAAAAAAACCCAGATGTTTTTGAACTAATCCGTGGAAAATGTAATAAAATTCAAGCTTTACCTTATGAAATCACTTTAATCACTAATAACCTTCCTAGTGGCTATCACCGTGAGTTTCAATTATTGAAAGAAGGATTATTTCCCGCTATCCAAAATCTAAAAGCCTGTTTGGATATTGCCATTTTTTCCATCAAAGACATTAAGGTAAAAGACAACATTCTAGCCGACCCAAAATACAATTATCTATTTACCGTAGACACTTTAAACGAAATGGTGGTAGCTGGAATGCCTTTTAGAGACGCCTACAAAGCTGTGGCAGAACAATTAGAAAATGGTACTTACGAATCACCAAAAGCTACCCAACACACGCACGAAGGAAGTATTAATAATTTGTGTTTGAAGGAAATTAAAGAAAAAATGCAAAACGCTTTTTAGAAAAGATACGCTAATAGCTCAAGCCGTTCTACTTTTTGTTAGAACGGCTTTTTTTTGTGCTCTTTGAAAATAGTAAGCAGAATAAGAAGACTTTTAACGTGACTTCAAAACAAATATCTTATTTTTGATTAAGCCAGAATCCAAATTATGAAAACAAAAACTTACAAGAGTAAAATCGCAACTGCTTTGCTAGAAAAAGGCTTTATGACCAATAAACAACTAGATGCCATTGAAGAATATCAAAATCTAGGTATTTTTTCTTTGCACACAGAATTAAGACTTTTACTTTATTTATCCGTGTTGCTCTTTACTTCAGGTATTGGAATTTTAATCTATCAAAACATTGACTCAATTGGTCACGATGCGATAATCATCTGTCTTTTTTTGCTAATTACCGTTAGTCTTTATTTTTGTTTCAAAAAAGCAAAAGGATTTCATAAAGAAGAAGTTGCCTTTGATAATCCAATCTATGACTATTTAGTCTTGCTTGTTGCCATTCTAAGTTGTATTTTCATCGGGTATTTACAATTTCAATATACGCTCTTTGGTGAAAATTATGGAATAGCCACGCTTGTCCCAACTATTATTAGCTTTTGTTATGCCTATTATTTTGATAACAAAAGTGTCCTAAGTATTGCCGTTTCTGGCTTAGCAGCTTGTATAGGTCTGACTGTAACTCCACAGAAAGTTCTTGATACCGAATTTTATTCCAATGACACGCTAGCATTTTCTGCCATAGGTTTAGGGTTATTGCTCATTTTATGGACCATTTACAGTTCAAAAATTAAATTGAAAATGCATTTTAATTTGATTTATCTGACTTTTGCTCTACATCTAATTTGCATTGCAACAATTAGCAAAATTTCAGAAAAAGAAGTTCCAATATGTTTTCTATTTGCCTTGCTTTTAGGAGGAGCTACTTATTATTTTTACAAAATGAGTAAAGAATATGATGCCATTTCACTTTTTGTATTCGCTTTACTTTACGGTTATGTAGGCTTCAATGTGCTTTTATTCAAAGTAATTGATGCTATTAATTTTAATGGATTATGGGAGCTTTTGATTTATTTGTTTCCTGCATACTTCGTAGGCTCTATCTTTTTATTTATTCAATCTGTAAAAAAGTTTAAACAACAAAAAAACAAGTAAAATGAGAGCTTACGACGAAAATAAATTAACGAATATCGTTTTACTTGAAGAAACAGATACTTTTTTGAATGCTGGTTTCATCACTCAAGAACAAGCCGATTGTATAAAAAACAATTTACCTGTTTTTAAGTCACAAAATAACCTACTTCTTCGCTTAGCTTTTTTCATCCTTGGAAGCTTGCTTTATGCTTCAATTTGTGGCACTATATCAATCATTGGGATGCAAATTGGAGAATCCTATTTCCACTTTTGTTTTTATCTTTTTTCAATAATAGGATGGACAGCCACTGAGTTTTTAGCCCAAGAAAACTACAAAAATTATGGTGTTGACGAAGCTTTTATTTTAGGAAGTATTTTAAATCTTGCTATTGCTATTGGAATCAATTCAGAGTCTTTTGAACTTCTAATTGCATTCTTTGTTTCAATTAGTGCCTTAGTAATGTATAAAAGATTTATACACAACATATCCCTCCTACTATTTTGCTTAGCAACAACGGCAACCTTATTCTATGCTTTGTTGGAAATAGATACTATTGGCAAGACCATTTTACCTTTTGCAACCCTTATCTTTGCGGTTGTGTGCTACTTTTTTACTAAAAGAAAACTGACACAACTAAAAGAGCTCTATTATCACAAAGGATTTGTAATCGCAAATAGTTTTTACCTCATCTTAGCCTACCTTTCTTGTAACTATTTTGTAGTTAGAGAACTCTCTTCTGAATTACTAGGCATAAATTTAAAACCAAATCAAGACATTCCATTTGCTCTTTTCTTTTACTTTTTTACAATAACAGTTCCGATTGTTTATATTATGACTGCATTAAAAACAAAAGATCGCTACTTATTATGGATTGGTGCTTTGTGTATAGGATTTTCCATTTTTACTATTCGCTATTACCACTCAATTCTACCAGTTGAAGTTGCTATGACTTTGGGCGGAATACTTCTTTTTACCATTTCTTATTTTTCAATTCAAAAATTAAAAGATAAAACAAGTGGAATCACATTTGAACTAGATCGACTAACTCAGAACAAAGATTTTAAAAGTACTGAAGCCCTAGTGGCTGTTACAGCTTTTGGCATAAAACCAGAAACCAAAATAGAGGAATCGCCTATGAAATTTGGAGGTGGTGATTATAGCGGTGGTGGCGCTTCTGGAAGTTTTTAAAGATGAACTTTGCAAAAAGAAACAACTTTATCTCATTCTAAAAAGCGGTGTTTAAAATATCATTCCATTAAAATATAAAAACAAAAAAAGAGTACATTGATGCACTCTTTTTTATTTATTATTACTTATTTGCCATAGCAAACAAAAAGTAATTATACAGTTAGATGTATTAGAAAGCTACATTCCATCTAGGAAGTCTTCCGTTTTCATCTAAAAAGTTTTGCAAAACTTGCCCTTCAACACTTGTTGGTATCCCTTTTACATCTGCGTTAAAAGTTTCGTACCAAACGACTTCAAGAGAAGAAATACCTTCTAATTTCATTTGAGCAGGCCAAGAATATTTTCTTCCTGTTTTAGCAAATTGATGCCCTTCAACAATTTTATCTGACAAGCCTCCATTTTTTATTTTGAGAGTACCATTGTTTTGAACGGTTCCTGTAGAACCCACCATAATTAGTTCTTTAGCTGTGGTCAAATCATAAACCAAGAATACTCCACAACCTTCAGATGCATTACAAACTTGCTCTAAACTATCCTCTGGAGAGAACAAAAAACTGTTGGTTACTTTAAACTTTTCTAATTCTTTATACATATCTTTTTATTTAAACAAAATGCCTCACAAAATCGTGAGGCATTTTGAGATTTATAATTTTGAAATCAGGAAATTATCCTAAAACTTCTTTTACTTTTTTACCAATTTCGGCTGGTGAATCAACAACGTGAATACCGTTATCTCTCATAATTTGTTTTTTGGCAGCAGCAGTATCATCAGATCCTCCAACAATTGCTCCAGCATGCCCCATTGTTCTACCAGCTGGTGCAGTTTCTCCAGCAATAAAACCTACAACTGGTTTACGGTTACCGTCTGCTTTAATCCATTTAGCAGCATCAGCCTCTAATTGACCACCAATTTCACCAATCATAATGATAAGTTCAGTCTCTGGATCATTCATTAATAACTCAACTGCTTCTTTTGTAGTAGTTCCAATGATTGGATCTCCACCAATTCCAATAGCTGTAGTGATTCCTAATCCTTGTTTCACAACTTGGTCAGCTGCTTCATAAGTTAAAGTACCAGATTTAGAAACAATCCCAACTGTACCTTTTTTGAAAACAAAACCTGGCATAATTCCAACCTTAGCTTCTCCCGGAGTAATAACACCTGGACAGTTTGGTCCTATTAATCTAGCATTTCTTTCTTTTACATAAGCATTAGCTTTGATCATATCTGCTACAGGAATTCCTTCTGTAATTGCAATGATAACTTTAATACCAGCATCTGCAGCTTCCATAATAGCATCAGCAGCAAAAGCGGGTGGAACAAAAATAATTGTAGTATCGGCTCCTGCTTGCTCTACAGCATCTTTAACTGTATTGAAAACTGGCAAATCTAAGTGTGTAGACCCACCTTTTCCTGGAGTTACACCACCAACAACATTTGTTCCGTATTCTATCATTTGAGAAGCGTGGAAAGTGCCTTCGCTACCTGTGAATCCTTGAACAATAATTTTAGAATCTTTATTAACTAAAACACTCATGATATATTTTTTATGTAGTTTTTAAAATTGTGTTGCAAAAGTAAGGTTTTTGAAATTATTTCAAACCCATTTAGTATCAAATTATTTAGGATACTTGACTCATTTGATAACCTCTGTAAAGTTTATCATCTTTAATCTCCCAAATCATCATAAAATGAGCTAATAACATTTCTTCTCTAGGGTTTTCAATCGTTTTCACAAAATGAGAATATCGTACAGAAATTAGATTATCTTCTTCAATAATATGGCTAATTCGCACCTTAGACCTTACATAAGCTTTATGCAACTCATCCGCTAAATTAATCAAGGAATTGTAATTCATTTGAACATAGCCTTCAGTAGAATACCAATCAATTACAATCTCTGGATGAATAAATTCCTTTAAAATTGTACTATCAATCAAAGCATCCGATTTGTAAAATGCTTTAACAAAATCTTTTGCAGACATATTATTTTAATTTATTTAAAATTTCTGGAATCTTTTTGATATTAGCTAACTGTTTCAACTTCTCTCTTGATTCTTGGATTGGAGTACCAAAATAAGACTTGCCTCCTTCTACAGATTTAGTTACTCCAGTTTGCCCCATTACCACTGCTTTAGATCCAATGGTTATTCCACTTGTTGTTCCAACCTGACCCCATAATGTTACTTCATCTTCAATAATCACACAACCTGCAATACCAGTTTGAGAAGCAATTAGACATTTTTTACCAATAACAGTATCGTGCCCAACGTGTACTTGATTGTCTAACTTAGTTCCTTCTCCAATTCTTGTGTCACCTGTAACACCTTTATCTATAGTGCAAAGCGCTCCTATTCCAACGTTACTCTCAATAACTACTCTTCCTCCAGAAATTAATTGATCAAACCCAGTGTCTCTTTTTTTATAATAAAAAGCATCGGCCCCCAAAACAGTACCAGAGTGAATAATAACATTATCGCCAATAACGGTGTGGTCATATATAGCAACATTAGAATGAATCAAGCAATTATCTCCAATCACAACTTCGTTTCCAATAAAAACGTTTGGTTGAATTACAGTATTAACTCCAATTTTTGCTGACAAACTTATGGTAACATTTGAAGCTACAAAAGGCTTAAAATGTCTCGTCAACTTATTAAAATCTCTAAAAGGATCATCAGAGATCAAAAGTGCTTTTCCTTGTGGACATGCTACTTCTTTATTAATCAAAACTATAGTTGCAGCAGATTGTAAAGCTTTATCGTAATACTTTGGGTGGTCAACAAAAACAATATCTCCTGGTTCAACCACATGGATTTCGTTCATTCCGAAAACAGGAAAATCAGGGTCGCCCACAAATGAGCATCCGATTAATGAAGCGATATCTTTTAAAGCTATTTCTTTATGGAATTTCATAACATTTTAGTTTTTCATCACAGTTTCTAGTAGCAGTTTTCAATCAATATGTGCTGACTAAAAACTAAAAACTTATAAAAACTATTCCTTTACACGCTCCATATAAGAACTAGTAGCTGTATCAATTTTAATTTTATCACCTTCATTAATAAAAAGAGGTACGTTGATTGTTGCCCCTGTTTCAACTGTTGCTGGTTTTGTAGCATTTGTTGCAGTATTCCCTTTAACACCTGGCTCGGTATAAGTTACTTCTAACACAACAGATGGTGCCATATCAACAGAAAGAGGTAAATCTGTCTCTGTATTAATTTGAATCATTACGTTTTCTCCTTCTTTTAATAAATCTGGAGCATCCAAAACGTTTCTGTTTAATGTAATTTGCTCAAAAGTTTCAGCATTCATAAAATGGAACTCATTTCCTTCTGGGTACAAAAATTGAAAAGTATGTGTTTCAACACGTACAACATCGATTTTATGTCCCGCAGAAAAAGTATTATCTAAAACTTTACCATTAGTAACAGACTTTAATTTCGTTCTAACAAAAGCAGGACCTTTTCCTGGTTTAACATGAAGAAATTCAATGATTTTATATATATCGTGATTATGTTTTATACAAAGTCCGTTTTTAATATCTGAAGTAGATGCCATTTTTTTTTATTTAATATTGTTACTCTTTTAATTGTAATACTGATGAATTGTTTTGCTTAAACAATAGAGTCGTTATGGTGTTTTTTTAATAATTCCCAGAATAGCCTTTCATAACTCGTATAGATGAATTACGAATAAAATCTATAATCTCATCACGTTCTGGTGTAGCTTCCATCTCTGCTTCAATAATACCCAAAGCTTGAGTGGTGTTATAATTTTTTTGATACAAAATTCTATAAATATCCTGTATCTCTTTAATTTTTTCGGTAGTAAAACCTCTTCTTCTTAGACCAACTGAATTAATCCCTACATAAGATAAAGGCTCTTTAGCTGCTTTTGTAAAAGGAGGAACATCTTTTCTTACCAAAGACCCACCTGAAACCATTGCATGATCTCCAATATGAATAAATTGATGAACTGCTGCTAATCCGCCTATTACAGCATATTTTCCAACAATTACATGACCTGCTAAAGCAACTCCATTCACTATAATCGCATTGTCACCAATATGACAATCGTGGGCAATATGAGCAGTTGCCATAACTAAACAATTATTACCTAAAGTCGTTTGACCTGAAGCAATGGTTCCTCTATTGATGGTTACACATTCTCTAATTGTACAATTATCTCCAATGATGGCCAAAGAATCTTCTCCTCCAAATTTTAAATCTTGAGGCACTGCTGAAATAACTGCCCCTGGAAAAATATTGCAATTTTTACCAATTCGAGCACCTTCCATAATCGTAACGTTTGAGCCTATCCAAGTACCATCACCAATAACAACATTATTATGGATTGTTGTAAAAGGCTCTATCACTACATTTTTGGCAATTTTTGCCCCAGGATGTACATATGCTAATGGTTGATTCATTTTTTCTATTTAATCGTTAAGCTGTTTAATGATTATGGAGTATACCATTTAATCATATAAACAAAGAAAATTATTGTTTTCTAGCAATTTGAGCCATTAATTCTGCTTCAGCTACTAATTTACCATTAGCATAAGCATTAGCTTGCATATGACATATTCCTCTTCTGATAGGTGTAATCAAATCACATTTAAAAATTAAAGTGTCTCCTGGAAGTACTTTATGCTTGAATTTAACTTTATCAATTTTCATAAAGAAAGTCAAATAATTTTCAGGATCAGGAACTGTACTTAATACTAAAATCCCTCCTGTTTGAGCCATAGCTTCAACAATTAAAACTCCTGGCATAACTGGAGCATCTGGAAAATGACCTACAAAGAAATTTTCGTTCATTGTAACATTTTTCATTCCAGCCACATAGGTATCTGTCATTTCGATAATACGATCAATCAACAAAAATGGAGGTCTATGAGGTAAAACCGACATGATTTTATGAATGTCCATCAAAGGTTCTTGATTCAAGTCATAAACAGGAACAAAATTACGTTGTTCAATTTTAATCAATTTTGCCATTTTTTTAGCAAATTGAGTATTTACGTAATGACCTGGTTTATTTGCGATAACTTTTCCTTGAATTTTTGTTCCAATAAGCGCTAAATCTCCAACTACATCTAATAATTTATGTCTAGCAGCTTCGTTTGGATAATGCAATGTTAGATTGTCTAGAATTCCATTTGGTGTTACAGAAATTGACTCTTTACCAAAAGCAACTTTAAGATTTTCCATAGTGCTTGCAGAAATTTCCTTATCTACATATACTATCGCGTTATTAAGATCTCCTCCTTTAATTAATCCATTATCTAAAAGAGATTCTAATTCATGTAAAAAACTAAAAGTTCTTGATTCGCTAATTTCTGTTTTGAAATCAGCTATACTCTTCATAGTAGCATTTTGAGTTCCTAAAATTTTAGTTCCAAAATCTACCATAGTTGTTACCGAATAGTGATCATTTGGCATAACAAGAATTTCACTACCCGTAGCTTCATCAGTAAAAGAGATAATTTCTTTTACCACATATACATTACGCTTAGCGTTTTGTTCTTCAATTCCAGCCTTTTCAATTGCTTCAACAAAATACTTTGAAGAACCGTCCATAATTGGTAATTCAGAAGCATTCAATTCGATAATAATATTATCTAAATCACAACCTTCTAATGCCGCCAAAACATGTTCAGGAGTTTGAATTTTAACCCCTAATTTTTCAAGATTAGTTCCTCTTTGTGTATTTACAACATAATTAGCATCTGCTTCTATGATAGGTTGCCCTTCAAGATCAACTCTAACAAATGTAAAACCATTATTTACTGGAGCAGGTTTAAAAGTCATAGTAACTTCTTTCCCTGTATGCAATCCAACACCAGTTAAGAAAATCTCCGTTTTGATGGTTTTTTGTTTAACCATTATTTCCATTTTTTTGATTTATTATTTTTTTTAATTCTTCTATTTCTGCCACTAATTGTGGTAACTTTTTAAAATAAACATACGACTTATTAAAATCATTATATCCAAATGTAGGACTGCCTTGCAGCACTTCTTCGTCCTTTATATTTCTTGTTACCCCTGATTGAGCTTGGATTCTAACATTATCCCCAAGTGTAAGATGACCTGATATTCCCACTTGACCACCAATCATTCCATTCTTACCTACTTTTGAAGAACCAGCAATACCTGTTTGAGCTGCTATTACTGTATTCGCACCAATTTCAACATTGTGCGCAATCTGTATTTGGTTATCTAACTTAACACCTCGCTTAATAATCGTAGACCCTAGAGTAGCTCTGTCAATTGTAGTATTAGCGCCTACATCAACACCGTCCTCTAGAACAACGTTTCCTATTTGTGGAATCTTATTAAAAGTACCATCAGGTTGAGGTGCAAAACCAAATCCATCTGAACCTATTACGACTCCTGAATGTATTACACAATCATTACCGATTATTGTCTCAGAATAAATATTAACGCCGGCAAAAATAGTAACATTATTACCAATCACAACATTATCACCAATAAAACTATTAGGATATATCTTAACATTTGCACCAATAACAACATTTTGCCCGATATAACTGAAACTCCCTAAATACAAATTATCCCCGTATTTTACATTTTCGGAAATAACAGATGGTTGCTCAATACCTGATTTATTTCGTTTTACTTCGTTATAAAATTCAAGTAATTTTGTAAAAGAAGCATAAGCATCTTTTACTTTAATAAGTGTAGTAGTTATAGGAGACTCAGGCTCAAAGGTATCATTAACAATAGTTATAGAGGCTTGAGTCGAATAAATGTAGTTTAAATACTTAGGGTTAGACAAAAAGGTCAACGACCCTTCCGTTCCTTCTTCAATTTTTGATAATCTAGATACCGATGCATTTGGATCACCAACCACTTCGCCTTCTAAAATACCTGCTATTTGTTCTGCTGTAAATTTCATCCCGACAAAAATATAAAAAATAGGTTTTAATTGTTAAAAATTATAACAGTTGTTTTGGGAAACAGATGTAATACTTTGTAACAAACTTAGATACAGATTTAAAATTCAATTGATCTGAAGCATCAACAATATCTTCAATGGTCTTGTCTTTTTTAAGAATACGTATAGGCTCAGCTTCTTTACTATAGGCTTGATTTTTGATTTTTCCTCTAAAAATAAAGTAATTAGCCTCAGCTAGTGTAATCCTATTTTCTAACACAAATCGCTCTTTGAGTGGCAACAATTCTTCGCTAGTAACTTTTTCACTGCTCAACTTTATTTTCAATAAATCGCGATTAATAATCATTTTACTCAATGAAGACAGAATAAAATCGGGATGGTCTTGCCAAGATTTCAAAGCGCTGATAATGTCAAAATCATCTAATTTAGAAAACAAATTCAAGGTATCAGCATCAAAAGTTTCCATTGTAACCTTATTATGCATAAAAAAAGACAATGGTGAACTCGCCGTTAACTCCTCACCTTTTAAAGTAAGCTCTTTTGCTCTTTTTAAAATTTTAGTCAAAATAGATTCAGCAACCAAACTCGTTTTATGAAGATACACTTGCCAATACATCAATCGGCGTGACATTAAAAACTTTTCTACAGAATAAATTCCTTTTTCCTCGATTACCAAAACATCATCAACGACGTTCATCATCTGTATAATTCGCTCAGAATTAACATTTCCCTCAGAAACACCAGAATAAAAACTATCTCTTTTTAAATAATCCATTCGATCCATATCCAACTGACTAGAAATCAATTGCAACATAAACTTGCGATGGTATTCACCTTTAAAAACTTGAATCGCCAAACTCAATTTACCATCAAATTCCTCATTTAATTGTTGCATAAACAACAAAGAGATTGCCTCATGATGAACATCTTCTACAATACTACTTTCCATAGCATGAGAAAAAGGTCCGTGACCAATATCGTGCAATAATATAGCTATATACAAAGCATTTTCTTCTTCGGAAGATATAACTACCCCCTTAAAACGAAGCGATTCAACAGCTTTTTGCATGATATGCATACAACCTAATGCATGATGAAAACGGGTATGATTGGCTCCAGGATAGACAAGATAAGATAACCCCATTTGAGATATACGACGCAATCTCTGAAAATAAGAGTGCTGAATTAAATCATAAATTAATTCGTTGGGAATAGTTATAAATCCGTAAATAGGATCATTGAATATTTTGAGTTTATTGATTTGGCTCACGTGACATTACTTTTTAAGGAGAACAAATATAACTAATTTAGACTTTACAATATTTTAAGACAAGTATTTAATAAAGCCAAACAGAAAGCATAATGCAACATTGAAGTTCTCTGATAAAAAAATTATTAGCTAAAAAAATCACAATTGTATTATACTGCCTGATATATTTAATTAATTTGGCTAAAAGTTTTATTAATTTTGAATGTTTTAACACCAAATATGGACACTATAAAAATTCTATGGGTAGATGATGAAATCGATTTACTCAAACCTCATATTCTGTTTTTAGAAAAGAAAAACTATAGCGTAACCACTTGTAATAATGGTCTTGACGCTATAAGTATCTTTGAAGAAAATAATTTCGACATTGTTTTTTTGGATGAAAACATGCCTGGAATGAGCGGTTTAGAAACTCTATCTGAAATGAAAGAAAAAAAATCTGCCATACCAATGATTATGATTACCAAAAGTGAGGAAGAATACATTATGGAAGAGGCAATTGGTTCCAAAATTGCCGATTACTTAATCAAACCCGTAAATCCAAATCAAATCCTTTTAAGTCTAAAGAAAAATTTAGATCACTCACGTCTAATCTCTCAAAAAACAACTTTAGATTATCAAAAAGAATTCAGAAAAATTACCCTAGAGATGGCTATGGTAAATTCTTATGAAGACTGGATTGAACTCTACAAAAAATTACTGTTTTGGGAATTAGAATTAGAAAATATAGATGACCAGAGTATGATTGAGATTTTAGAATCTCAAAAAGTTGAAGCCAATTCACAATTCGGAAAATTTATTGAACGTAATTACGAAGATTGGTTTGCACCTAAGAGTGATAAACCCATACAATCCCATACACTTTTCAAAGAATTGGTTGTCCCAGAAATTCTAAAGAAAGACAAACCAGTACTATTTGTAGTGATTGATAATTTAAGATACGACCAATGGAAGGCCTTCGAAAATGTGGTAGCGAATTACTACAAGCTTGAGAAAGAAGTGCCCTACTACTCGATTCTTCCAACAGCAACCCAATATGCTAGAAATGCCATTTTCTCAGGATTAACTCCATTAGAAATGGAAAAAAAGTTTCCTCAATATTGGAAAAACGATCCCGAAGAAGGAGGCAAAAACCTTTATGAAGCAGAATTCCTTAGCGCACAATTAAAACGTTTAGGACTAAACTTAAAGGAAGATTATTTCAAAATAACAAACCTTGCAGGTGGAAGAAAGCTAGCAGAAAGTTTTAAATCATTAAAAGAAAATGACCTTGTAACCATTGTGTACAATTTTGTAGATATGCTATCGCACGCAAAAACAGAAATGGATGTGGTGAAAGAATTAGCCTCAGATGATAAAGCATATCGCTCGCTAACCTTGAGTTGGTTTAAAAATTCTCCTCTGCTTGAAATCATTCAACAAGCTCAAAAATTAGGATTCAAATTGATTTTAACAACCGACCACGGTACAATAAATGTCAAAAACCCATCTAAAGTAGTTGGCGATAAAAACACGAGTTTGAATTTAAGATACAAAACCGGAAGAAGCTTGACTTATGAGCAAAAAGATGTTTATGCAGTAAAGGAGCCCAAAGAAATTGGATTGCCTGCTATAAATATGACTAGTTCGTATATTTTTGCAAAAAATGATTTGTTTTTGGCGTACGTTAACAATTACAACCATTACGTGAGTTACTATAAAAACACCTATCAACACGGCGGAATTTCGTTAGAGGAAATGATTATTCCATTTTTAGTTTTTAATCCAAAATAATTTATGCCTAATGGTTTACCATAAAATAGTAAAGTGAAACTATAATCAACAAAAGGCATTCAGCAATCCATAAATTTTTCAAGAATGACAATCACATTTTCAATCGAACAACTTGATTTAGTTGCTAAACAAATACTAGAACAAAACCCAAGCAAAGTACTATTATTCAATGGGGAAATGGGTGCAGGAAAAACAACCTTGATAAAAAAGCTTTGTGAGAATCTGGGAGTAAACGAACCTACAAGCAGCCCAACTTTTTCTTTAGTTAATGAATACTACACTACTAATAATCAATACATTTATCATTTTGATTGTTATCGATTAAAAACAGAAATCGAAGCTTTGGATATGGGAATTGATGAATACCTCTACTCTGGGTATTGGTGTTTTATAGAATGGGCTGAGAAAATCTCTAATCTAATTCCGGAACAACATTCGGTTATTACAATAGAAGTACTACCTGATGGAAATCGAAAACTGACATTAGAATAAAAAGTACCATCTACAATGAACAATCCAAAAACCAATATTGACATCATCCCATTTTCTATTAACCATAAAGAAGCCATTAAAACATTAAATTTAGAATGGTTGCAAAAGAATTTTAAAGTAGAACCCAAAGATGAATTGGTGTTAAGCAACCCTATTGAAGAAATCATCAACAAAGGCGGAAAAATATATTATGCGCAACATTTAGATGAAATAGTAGGCACTGTCTCCTTGTTAAAGATAAACACTACTACTTTTGAATTATCCAAAATGGCGGTTACAGAAAAAGCTCAAGGATTAGGAATCGGAAGACAACTAATAGAATTTTGCATTGAAGAAGCCCAAAAACTCGGAATCCAGAAGTTAATTTTATATTCAAACAGGCAATTAAAATCAGCACTACACTTGTATGAATCATTTGGTTTTAAGGAAATTCCAGTGGAATCTGGTGTATACGAAAGAGCCGATATCAAAATGGAACTACTTTTACCTCAGTAAATAAAGAGTTCCTGCAATCTAAATCCAAAATACTTAAATACTTTTTGTAAATTGTACGCTTAAATTTTTAACAATTATGTCGATTAGCCCATTCACCAAACAACAGTTGATGCCCCAAGAAGAGAAGTTGGAAGTTGCAAGACATAAAAGTGAGCTTTTTATTGGGATTCCTAAAGAAACCAGCTATCAAGAAAAACGAATTTGTTTAACTCCAGACGCTGTTAATTCTTTGACTTTTCAAGGACATAGAGTAATGATTGAATCAGGTGCTGGAGAAAGCTCAAGCTATACAGACAAAGAGTATTGTGATGCTGGTGCCGAAATAACTAAAGATACCGCGAAAGTATTTAGTTGTCCAATGATTTTAAAAGTTGAACCACCTACTCTAGCAGAAATAGAAATGCTCAACAATAAATCGATTGTTCTCTCTGCTATTCAATTAAAAACCAGACAAAAAGCTTATTTTGAAGCTTTAGCAAGAAAAAAAATTACGGCTTTAGCTTTTGAATATATTAAAGATGAAGACGGCTCTTACCCAGCTGTAAAATCCTTAAGCGAAATAGCAGGAACCGCTTCCATACTCATTGCCTCAGATTTAATGATTACTACAGAATTTGGTAAAGGATTATTATTTGGCAACATTACGGGAGTACCTCCAACCGAAGTAGTTATTCTGGGTGCTGGAACTGTGGGTGAGTTTGCAGCCAAAACAGCTATTGGACTTGGTGCTAATGTAAAAGTCTTTGACAACTCAATTACCAAATTAAGACGTTTACAAAACAATTTAAACCAACGCATATTTACTTCTACCATACAACCCAAAGCTTTATTAAAAGCATTAAGAAGATGCGATGTGGCTATTGGTGCTATGCGAGGCAAAGAACGATGCCCAATTGTGGTAACAGAAACTATGGTTGAACACATGAAAAAAGGGGCAGTAATCGTTGATGTAAGTATTGACACAGGAGGCTGCTTTGAAACCTCAGAGATTACAACTCACGAAAAACCAACGTTTATTAAAAGCAATGTTTTGCATTATTGCGTTCCTAATATTCCTTCTCGATATTCTAAAACAGCTTCGCTTTCTATTAGCAACATTATTACACCATATTTGCTACAAATAGCTGAAGATGGTGGTATTGAAAGCGCCATTCGTTGCAATAAAGGACTTAAAAATGGAGTATATTTGTACCACGGTATACTTACAAATAAAGCAATTGGAGATTGGTTTGACATTCAAGACAACGATATTAATTTAATTGTTTTTTAAACTAAGTTTCAATTACCTTTGCAAAAAAATTACTTCATGAAATTTACATATCGTTTCGCTTATTATTTGATTGGTTTATTGATGGGATTATTTGTTGTAGCCGCTATCTTTTCTGGCAAAGACACCCGATGTAACTATTTTCCAAACGCCCGTGTGTTGAATGATTTAAGAAACAAACCCTTTGTATATTCTGATAAAGCTTCGCAAATTCTAAACGAAAAATGGGTAGACACCGCAGATATTAAAAACACCTTAAAATTCGGAGATGTAGATTTTGACAAAAGTAACCTTCCCCTTGAAAAAGGAAAACTATATACTATTTACGGAAAAACTGCCAAAAATCAAGAAATCACTGTAGAAGTAATCAACTATTCA
>ERZ724504.623-NODE-623-length-20068-cov-5.497976_pt1 | contig 20068 bp, 17 predicted proteins | sample MGYA00376037_ERZ724504 | MGnify/ENA primary metagenome ERZ724504 (study PRJEB28724, sample SAMN07190888) | wastewater metagenome | isolation source: influent of sewage treatment plant in Hong Hong | place: USA: Christiansburg, Virginia | collected 2016-03-01 ... | reverse complement strand
CGTACCTGATGCACACCTCGACCAGCCCGCAGTACAGCATCATTGCCAGCTGCGACGTGGCTGCCGCCATGATGGAGCCGCCCGGCGGCACTGCGCTGGTGGAAGAGTCGATTCTGGAGGCGCTGAACTTCCGCCGCGCCATGCGCAAGGTGGAAGACGAGTTTGGCGACGATGACTGGTGGTTTGAGGTCTGGGGCCCCGAGGCTCTGGCTGAAGAAGGCGTGGGCCTGGCCCAGGACTGGATCATTCGCGGCAAGCATGCATCGACCAAGACCAAGGCCAAGAAGAGCGGTAAAGAGTTTGACAACTGGCACGGCTTTGGCGACCTGGCCGACGGCTTCAACATGCTGGACCCCATCAAGTCCACCATCGTCACGCCCGGTCTGGATCTGGACGGCGACTTTGACGACACCGGCATTCCCGCGTCCATCGTCACCAAGTACCTGGCCGAGCACGGCGTGGTGGTTGAAAAGACCGGCCTGTACTCGTTCTTCATCATGTTCACCATCGGCATCACCAAGGGCCGCTGGAACACCATGCTGACTGCGCTGCAGCAGTTCAAGGACGACTACGACCGCAACCAGCCGCTGGCGCGCATCCTGCCCGAGTTCATTCAGCAGCACCGCCGCTACGAGCGCATGGGCCTGAAGGACCTGTGCCAGCACGTGCACGAGCTGTATGCCAAGTACGACATCGCGCGTCTGACGACCGAGATGTACCTGTCGGACCTGCAGCCGACCATGAAGCCCTCGGATGCCTACGCCCATATTGCCCAGCGCAAGACCGAGCGTGTGGAGATCGACCATCTGATCGGCCGCACCACCGTGGGTCTGGTTACGCCCTATCCACCCGGCATTCCGCTGTTGATTCCTGGTGAAGTCTTCAACAAGAAGATCGTGGACTATCTGCTCTTCGCCCGCGAATTCGCCAAGATGGCTCCAGGTTTTGAGACCGATATTCACGGTCTGGTCGAGCAAGAAGGTGAAGATGGCGAAGTGCGCTACTACGCCGATTGCGTGGCTGAGTCCGGCTTCAATCCCGAGCCTGTGAAGAAGGCTGTGGCGGCGAAAAAGCCTGCCGCCAAGAAAGTGACGGTAAAGCCTGCTGCCAAGGTGGCTGCTGCAAAGCCTGCCGCTAAAGCACCGGCTAAGGCACCCGCCAAAGCTCCGGCCAAGACGGCAGCTAAAACTGCGGCCAAGCCCGCAGCGAAGTCGGCGGCCAAGCCAGTCGCCAAAGCTGCAGCCAAAAAGCCCAGCAAGTAAGCACGCTGGCCGCTTGCGGTCGGCAAAGTAGATCAAGCCCGAAGTTTCAACGCTTCGGGCTTTTTCTTGTCTGGTCGGTGCGCGGCTTAGTTGGTCATAGCTAAAAAAGATAGCTGCTAGCGCATGTGATCAATTGCTTTCAGCGCTTAGAAACATTGAAATTCAATGGAATTATTCGCAAGCAGCTATTGATTTATGAGTGAAAAGCGCTCACTCCAGCTGAATCTTGGCGTCCCGAATCAACGCCGCCCAGCTGCTTTGTTCTTTTTGCAGATAGTTCGCAGCGTCTTGCATGTTGCCGCCCATGGGGGTGCTGCCTTCGTCCTGGAGCTGCTTGAGCACGGCAGGATCCTGCAAGGCCTTGTTGACTGCCGCATTGAGCTTTTTGGCAATCTCGGCATTTGTGTTCTTGGGGGCGACGATCAGCTTCCAGTCCACGGCTTCGAAGCCGGGAAAGCCGGATTCGGCCACGGTGGGCACGTCGGGCAGTATGGTCAGGCGCTTGGTCGAGCTGACGGCCAGCGCACGCAGGCGTTTTCCCTTGAGCATGGGGTAGACCGCCTGCGGCGTGCCGAACATGTAATGCGTTTGCTTGCCCAGCAAGTCCGTGATGGCGGGCGCTGCGCCTTTGTAGGGAATGTTGAGTACCTTGATACCGGCCTTGAAGGAGAGCATTTCGCCCGCCAGATGGCCCACGGTGCCGGTAGAAGCCAAGCCTTGCTTGATATTGCCGGGCTCGGCTTTGGCAGCTTTAATCAGATCCTGAATCGACTTCCATGGCGAATCGGCGGGCACGACCAACACCACGGGCTGGGCTGCTACCAGGGCTACAGGCAGTAGATCCGTCTTGGGGTTGAAGGGCATGCTGGGCAGCAGGGCGGGGTTGATAGCTAAATTGGCCGTTTGGCCCAGGCCGAAGGTATAGCCGTCGGACGCTGCCTTGGCCACGGTGTCCAGGCCGATATTGCCGCCCGCGCCGGGCTTGTTTTCCACCACCATCGTCCAGTGGTTGGCTGTGCTCACGCGCTCACTGATCAGGCGTGCCACCGCATCGGTGCCGCCACCCGGGGTAAAGGGCACGACCATGCGAAGTGCTTTGGCAGGCCACGGTGTGGGCTGGGCCAGCGCAGAGCCTGCAGTCATCGCCATCAAGGCCGCGGCAGCAAGCGCCTGACGGCGGCTGATGCCAGGTTTTGTGGGGTGGAATAAGGAATGGTGCTTCATGGTCTTGTCTCCTGAGATGTAGAAATTTTGGGTAATAGCCATCCCTGCAGGCACGGCAAGCGTCCTGTTCCAGGGTTGGGTTGGGGTAGCGCGATGGGCTCGCGCGGTGTTCAGTAACGCGGGGGGCGTCAGCGGTGGTTGCAGTACCAGCTTTTCATGGCCGGTGTTGGCTTAGGCAGCCTGGCCTTGTGCCAGCGCCCGGGCTTGTTCTGGGCTATAGCCCAGGGCAGTCAAAATCTCCAGGCTGTGCTCACCCAGCTTGGGTGGGGACAGGCGCACCTCCAGGTGCTTGCCGTCCAGGGTCAGCGGCAGCAGCACGGTTTTGCTCTCGCGACCATCGGGCAGCTGGATGGGCGCCAGTGCGCCCGTGGCGTTCAGATGCGGGTCGTCCAGCAGATCGTGGGGGCGAACAATGGGGGCAAACGGCAGGCCTTTTTCCTCAAACACCTGGGCAATCTGCGCGGCGCTGTAAGCCGCCATTTTTTCACGGAGCAGCGGCATCAGCCAGCTGCGGGCTTGTACGCGATCGTTGTTGCTGCCCAGGCGCGGGTCGCCGTGCAGCTCGGCTAGATTGAAGGCATCGCAGAACTCGCGCCAGGCACCGTCGCTGACCACGGCTAGAAAGATCTGCTCGCCGTCCTTGACTTCGAACACGTCGTAAATGGCCCAGGCCGAGATGCGTGCCGGCATGGGCGCAGCGGGTTTGCCGGTGACGGCGTACTGCATCATGTGCTGGGCAATCAGAAAGACATTGTTTTCAAACAGCGCGCTTTGCACCTCCTGGCCCAGGCCGGTTTTCTCGCGCTGGGCCAGCGCCGCCATGGCGCCCATGGCGCCGAACATGCCGCCCATGATGTCGTTGACGCTGGTGCCCGCCCGCAGGGGATCGCCAGGACGGCCCGTCATATAGGCCAGGCCACCCATCATCTGCACCACCTCGTCAAGCGCCGTGCGGTGCTCGTAAGGGCCGGGCAGAAAGCCTTTGTGGCTCACGTAAATCAGGCGGGGAAACTGCGCTTTGAGACTTTCATAGTCCAGCCCCAGCTTTTGCATGGTGCCGGGCTTGAAGTTCTCGGTCACCACATCGGCGGTGGCAATCAGTTTGAGCGCGGCTTCCTTGCCTTCCGGGGTCTGCAAATCCAGGGTCAGGCTCTTCTTGTTGCGGTTGAACAGCGGGAAGAAACCGGAGCCCGAGCCCAGCAGCTTGCGCGTGGCGTCACCATTGCGGCCGTGGCCCACGGGCTCGACCTTGATGACTTCGGCACCCAGGTCGGCCAGCATCAGCCCGCAGCTCGGGCCCATGACCATGTGGGTGAATTCGACCACGCGAATACCGGCGTAGGGCAGGGCGCTGGCGGGGCTTGGGGAATTGCTGGAGGAGTACATGTGAATCTCGTTTGTTGTTTGGGATCAGTGCGTGGAATACGGATGAGGCACAAAGCCTTTGGGCAGGCCCGCAGGTGGCAGCATGCCGTAAAGCGCCTCGCCCGGCAGGCCAGCGGCCAGCGCATTTCGCGCAGCAAGCAGTCGCTCAATATCAATGCCGGTACGTATGCCCATGGCTTCGAACATAAAGACCAGGTCTTCGGTCACCACATTGCCCGAGGCTCCGGGTGCGTAGGGGCAGCCGCCCAGCCCGGCCTGGGAAGAGTCGAAGGTGAGCACACCGGCTTCATAGGCGGCAAGACAATTGGCCAGGCCCAGCCCACGCGTGTTGTGCATGTGAGCGGCACCTGCGTGATCACCCAGTTCGCTGCGCAGCCGCGTGAACAGGCGCTTGACCTGGGCCGGGTTGGCCATGCCGGTGGTGTCGGACAGTCCCGATTCATTCGCGCCCGCCGCCACGCAGGCCACGGCCAGTGCAATCACATCGTCTTCGGGCACCTGACCTTGCAGCGTGCAGCCAAAAGCGGTGGAGATGCCGGCTTCGATATGCACCTGAGGCGCGAGGCTGTCGCGCAACTGGGCAACGGCCCGCACTTCCTCCACCATCTGCTGGGGCGTCTTGCGCACATTGGCCATGGAATGCGCGGGGCTGGCCGACACAGGCAAGGTGATCTTGTGCACGCCAGCACGCATGGCCGCTTCTGCGCCCTTGATATTGGGCACCAGAGCCATGACGGTGACGCCACTGTGCGTGATGGCATGGGCGACGACCTGCGCAGCATCGGCCATTTGCGGCAAGAGCTTGGGCGAGACAAAAGATCCGACCTCGATCTCCTGCAGACCTGAGGCAACCAGACCATCGATCCATGCGCATTTGTGGGCGGTGCTCATGGTGGCGGAGATCGATTGCAAACCGTCGCGGGGACCGACTTCGCTGATCAAGACGTCGAAACGAGATGGAGATGACATGGGGCGCCTGACCTGAATTCAATGCTTGCTTTGCAGCAAAGGCAGTGTTGTAATGAGTTCTATCTAATAGAACTAAGTTCTCTCTATTGAAATATTGCCCTGCGTCCTGATGTCCTGTCAAGCTGCAGGGTTGGAGTTTTCATGCCGCGTAAATCTCAAACTGAATCCCTTGCCGATGAAAACGCGGCACCCGGTGGCGTGGCTGCGGTTGACCGGGCCTTGAGTCTGCTGGCGGCATTTGGTGATGGTGATGACGGCTTGAGCCTGGCCCAGTTGGCCGAACGCACGCGCTTGTACAAAAGCACGGTGCTGCGCCTGCTGGCATCGCTGGAGCACGGTGGCTGGATCACCAGGCTGGACGATGGTCGCTATGCGGTGGGACCGGCCGTGGCGCGCTTGCACAGGGTGTATGCGCAGAATTTTTCGCTGGACAGCGTGGTCATGCCGGTGCTCAAAGCGCTGGTGCAGGCCACGGGCGAGAGCGCCGCCTACCATGTGCGCCAAGGGCGCGAGCGGCTCTGCCTGTACCGCGTGGATTCACCGCACCCCGTGCGCGATCATGCGCGGGCGGGTGATTTGCTGCCGCTGGACAAGGGCGCAGGCGGGCGGGTGCTGGTGGCTTTCGACCCGGAACTAGGCGACTGGCAGAAGAAAAATCGCAACCACTATGCGCGGGTGAGAGCCGATGGTTACGAGGCCTTGGTGGGTGACAGGCACAGCGAGATTGCCGGTATCTCAGCTCCTGTGTTCCGCCAGAGTGGGGAACTTGCCGCCGCCTTGACGCTGACCATGCCTGCGCACCGTTATGACGAGCATTACGTCAAAAACGTGCTGCAGGCGGCGCGCGAGCTGGGCGCGCAGCTGGATTGAGGGTTTAAGACCCTTTCGGACAACCCTTGGTACGTCGCGCGAAGCCTTGCCCTGCCTGTGGCTTCGCGCATCGTCTCCACCGTAAACCTTCGGTTGACTGGGATGTGTTAGCGGTTTTAATTAAAAAGTGGCTGTATCGCTTTGCCAGAAGGGGCAAGCAGCTATTATTTTGAGTTTATTTCGTGATCGCTTCAGGCTGAAATCCGGGTTCATTGCGTACCCGCATAAAGCGTGCAAAGCGCGGCAGGCCGCTTTTTCCATGCAGTCCCTGATAGCGGTAGGTGACCCAGCTGTCCAGCGGCGGTGGATTTTTGCGCTGCTCGGCATTCAGGCCTGAGCCCAGCGCAAACTGCAGACCCTGTGGGCTTTGCACGATGAGCGCCCCCGTCATTCCTTGCCACTGACCACGCCCGGGCTTGTAGCCAATGACTTTGGCTTCGGCATCGTCAAACGGTTTGAGCTTGAGCAGGTCATCGCTGCGACCACTGCGATAGGGCGCGCTGCCTTTGTGCAGCATCAGACCTTCGCCGCCATCTTTGACGACTTGATTCAGAAATGCCTGCAATTGCGCATCGCTGCTCAGTTTTTGCTGGGCCACGATCTGCACCCAAGGCTGCTTGATTTTGTCTACGGTCTGCTTGAGCTTTGGCAGGCGTTCGTCAAAGCTGCCGGTTGCCGCTGGCAGGTCAAACACCATGAATTGCATGCGCCGCCATGCTGCATCGCTGGGCTGGATCTGCGCCGTGGTGGACTGGGCATGGGAGAACTGGCCGCGCCCGGCCCAGAGTTCGCCATCCATAGGCGTGGCAGGCCAGCCTTGGGTAAACCAGCTGGGCGCTGTAATCGCCTGCCCGCCGCGGCTGATGAGCTGGTGGCCATTCCAGTAGCCGCGCACGCCGTCCAGCTTTTCGCTGACCCAGTAGTCCTGTAGTGGCAGGCTGCTACGCCAGATATGGGCCAGCATCAGCGGTGGTGGTTGTGCTGCCGGTTGAGCGAGTATTGGAAAACTCAGAAAGACGCAGGCACAGAGCAGGCAGCGAAGAAGCCAGTTCAGAGGCTTGGACAGCAAAACAGGCGGCAGAGCAGGCATGGCGATCTCCTGGTGAACAGGCAACCCACGCCAGGGTGGTGGGTCCCGGTTGTCTATGAGGTGTCCGCTTTGATATCAAAAAGATAGCTATTACCGCTTTCTGCAAAAGCGGTTGAGGCCGATTGGATACAAAAAAGCCGCCGCACAGCGGCAGCGGCTTTTCAGCGAATTAGCGGCCTCAGTCGCGCGTAATCACGGCGCAGGCAATGCGTGCACCGGCGTTGCCTGTGGGCTGGGTAGTGTAGTCATCAGGCTGGGCATGGACGATGACGGCGCGGTCAATGACATTGCCCGGGCCGGCCAGCAAGGTGAGGTCACGCGACTGCACATTGACGGTGGCGACGCCGTTGGAGTCGGCCTTCAGGCTGGGCAGGTCGCCCATATGGTGCTGGGTGGTGTCATATTTGCCATGCGGGTTGCCCATGGGGTTGAAGTGACCCGCTGCGGCATTGCCGTTGTCGCCGCAATCGCCCTTGTCGTGGATGTGAAAACCGTGCTCTGAATTGGGCTTGAGGCCATAAATCACCGCACTGATCATGACCTGCTGGCCGTCTTTTTGGGTGAACTTCACATCACCGCTGACTTTGCTGCCCGAGGTGGCCTGAAGCTTGGCAATGGCCTGTGCGGGCTGGGGTGCGGGGGTGCTGCAGGCCGCCAGTGCAGCGGTGGAGAGGGCGAGAAGCAGAAAGCGATAGGGCATGGCAATCCTCTTGAAGTGGTGGTGGAAATACCTTGAAACCATAGCGGCTGCGCCCGCTGCTGCTTGTAGGGCGAGGGCGAAGATCTCTACTGCGCGGTGCAAAACTCCAACGAAAAGCACAAGCGTCAAACACAAAGCCCCGCAGGCGTTGCAACCTGCGGGGCTTTGAATGCGTCAGCTTTTAGGGCTTAGACCTGATCGGAAGACAGGCCAGCCGTCTGGCTGAAGCCGCCATCCACATAGGTGATCTCGGCGGTCACGCCGGATGCCAGATCGGACAGCAGGAAGGCGGCGACATTGCCCACATCTTCAATGGTCACGTTGCGGCGCAGGGGCGATGCATCGGCCACGCGGCCCAGCAGCTTCCCAAAGTCCTTGATGCCCGAGGCGGCCAAGGTCTTGATCGGGCCGGCGGAGATGCCGTTGGCGCGGATGGCGCGGCCGTCTTCGGTGCGGCCCACGGCTTCAGCTAGGTAGCGCACAGAGGCCTCCAGCGATGCCTTGGCCAGACCCATGGTGTTGTAGTTGGGGATGGAGCGCAGGGCGCCCAGGTACGACAGGGTCAGCAGCGAGGACTTGTCGTTCAGGAAAGGCATGGCGGCCTTGGCCATTGCGGGGAAGCTGTAGGCGCTGATGTCGTGGGCGATCTTGAAGGATTCGCGCGACAGACCATCGAGGAAGTTGCCTGCAATGGCTTCGCGGGGTGCAAAACCGATGGAGTGGACGAAACCGTCGAACTTGCCCCAGACAGCGCCCAGGTCGGCAAACATCTTGTCGATTTGCTCGTCGCTGCCCACGTCGCAGTCAAAGACCAGCTTGGAGTCAAAGTCGGCTGCGAACTCGGTAATACGGTCCTTGAAGCGTTCGCCTACATAGCTGAATGCCAGCTCTGCGCCTTGTGCGTGGCAGGCCTTGGCGATGCCGTAGGCGATGGAGCGGTTGGACAGAACGCCCGTGATCAGCAGCTTTTTACCGGCGAGAAAACCCATTGTTGATCTCCAGAGAAAGTTGAAAGAGAGGATGACTGCATCTGTGGCAGACGCGCCATCTTTGAAAACGTATCCGCTCGAACTGGGTGCGAATCAGTCGGGGTAGGGCAGAATTGTCGCATGCGCCATTGGATGATTTGTTCAGCCCTGATTGCCTGCAGCCAAGTTGCCACGCCAGCTCTGGCGGCACATGCCTATGCACTATGGGGCGCGCCGCGGTATGCGGCGGACTTCAAGCACTTTGATTATGTGAACCCCGCAGCCCCCAAGGGCGGCGAGTTGCGCATGGTGAGTAATCTGCGTTACTCCACCTTTGATAAGTACAACCCCTTCACCATCAAAGGCTCGCCGCCCGCTTACGTGGGGGACATGCTGCTGGAGACCCTGCTTGCGCCGAGCCTGGATGAGACAGCTACGGGCTACGGCCTGCTGGCTGAAGATGTGGATGTGGCGGCCGATGGTCTGTCTGCCACCTTCAGGCTGCGCAAGCAGGCGCGCTTTCACAACGGCAAGCCTGTGCTGGCGCAGGATGTAAAGCACAGCTACGAAACGCTGTTGAGCAAATACGCCTCGCCCGGCTACAAGACCTTGTTTGCCGAGGTGGATGGTTGCGACGTGCTGGATGAGCGCACGGTGCGCTTTCGCTTCAAAAAACCCAATCGTGACCTGCCGCTGACCGTGGGCGCCGCCTTGCCTGTGTTCAGTCGTGACTGGGGGCTGGATGCGAATGGCAAGCCCAAGCCTTTTGATCAGGTGGTGACGGATATACCCATTGGCAGCGGCCCCTACAAGATTGGCCCGGTTAAATTTGGCAAAGACATTACCTATGTGCGTGACCCCGCTTACTGGGGCGCTGCACTGCCAGTGCGCGTGGGGCAGGCTAACTTTGACCGCATCACCATCAAGATCTACAAAGACGGAACCGCACGGCTTGAGGCGTTGAAGGCGGGCGAGTTTGACCTGATGCGCATCAACAGCGCAGGCGACTGGGCGCGGCGGTTAACGGGCAAGCGCTTTAACTCGGGCGAGCTGGTCAAAGGTGAGTTTGAGAACAAGCTGCCCTCGGGCTTTCAGAGTTTTTTCTTGAATACAAGGCGCGATCAGCTCAAAGATGTGCGCGTGCGCGAAGCGCTGGGTCTGGCCTACGACTATGAGTGGATGAACCGCCAGATGTTCTACGGTGCCTACCAGCGCGTGCATGGCCTGTTTGGTAACACGGCCTGCGAGACCGCGGGTGAGCCCACCGAGCAAGAGCTGGCGCTGCTGCTGCCTTACAAGGCCAGTTTGCCGCCTGACACATTGGGCCCCATGGCCCAGCCGCCGCGCACCGATACCGGCGACGGCTTGCGTGGAAACCTGCGCCGCGCGCAGAAGCTGCTGGCCGATGCAGGCTGGAGTGTCAAAGACGGGGCGCTGCGCAACGCCGCTGGCGAGTCGATGGAGATCGAGTATCTGGATAGCGGCGAAAGCAGCGTCAAAATTGTGAGCAGCTGGATGCGCAATCTGGAAAAGCTGGGCATCACGCTCAAGGTGCGCAATGTGGACTACGCCCTCTATCAGCAGCGCATGGATAAATACGATTTCGACATCGTTACGCTGAATGTGCCCGGCACGCACAACCCGGGGCAGGAATATGCGGAGCTGTTCGGCAGCGCCGCCGCCGATATCGAAGGTGCATCGAACTATGTGGGCCTGAAAAGCAAGGCGGTTGATGCCATCATCGCCAAGATGGCGTCGGCCAAGTCCGAGCAACAGATGTTGCCCGCCTGCCACGCGCTGGAGCGCATCATCGTGCACGGCCACTACCTGATTCCGCAGTACTTCTCTGGCAAGCACCGCATGGTGTATGACGACTGGAGGCTAGCACTGCCGGGGAAGATTCCGCCGTATTCGCCGGGTGAGCTGTGGGTGGTCTATGCCGCCTGGGCCAAGCAGCCACCACAGACAGCGCCTTCCGCCCCCACCAAGCCATGATCTGACGACGCCATGTTTGCCTATATTCTCAAACGCATCTTGCTGATGATCCCCACGCTGCTGGGTGTGCTGCTGCTGACCTTCATCGTCATTCAGTTTGTGCCCGGTGGCCCCGTAGAGCAATATCTGGCAGAAGCCAAGGCCGGCGCGGGTCGCGGGGTTGAAGGCGCATCCATGAGCTATCGCGGCGGGCAGGGGGTGGACCCCAAGCGGCTTGAAGAAATCAAGGCCCTTTATGGCTTTGACAAACCGCCCGTAGAGCGCTTTGTGCAGATGCTGGGCCAGTTTGCGCGCTTTGATCTGGGAACCAGTTTTTTCCAGAACAAAAGCGTGTGGGCCTTGGTCAAAGAAAAACTGCCTGTCTCCATCAGTCTGGGCTTGTGGACGTTTTTCATCAGCTATCTGGTCGCCGTTCCGCTGGGCATTGCCAAGGCCGTGCGAGCCGGTTCGCGCTTTGATCTGGCCACCACGGTGCTGATTCTGGTGGGCTATGCCATCCCCGGCTTTGTGCTGGGCGTGGCTTTGCTGGTGGTTTTTGGCGGTCAGCTGCAATGGTTCCCGCTGCGGGGGCTGACTTCATCGAACTTTGATGAACTCAGCGCCATGGGCAAGGTGGTGGATTACCTCTGGCATATCGCGCTGCCCGTAACAGCCATGGTGGCAGGTAGTTTTGCGGTCACGGCCATGCTGACCAAGAACTCTTTTCTGGAAGAAATCCGCAAGCAATACGTGCTGACGGCAAGGGCCAAGGGTCTCTCGGAGCGGCAGGTGCTCTACAAACATGTGTTTCGCAATGCGCTGATTCCCATTGTCACCGGCTTTCCGTCCGCCTTTATTGGCGCATTCTTCGCCGGGGCGCTGCTGATCGAGACGCTGTTCTCGCTCGACGGGCTAGGGCTGCTCAGTTACGAAAGCGTCATTCGCCGCGATTTTCCCGTGGTGCTGGGCACGCTCTACCTGTTCACGCTGATCGGGCTGGTGACCAAGCTCATCAGCGATCTTTGCTATGTCTGGGTTGATCCCCGGGTCAAGTTTGACTGATTTCATGCAAAAACAGCCTCAAGCCCAGATTCTTAAAGCGCAGCCAGCTATGAATGCAGGAGTGAAAAGCGTGTCGCCAGCGTCTGCTGTCCAGTCAGAATCGCCGGGGCGCAGAGCCTGGCGGCGCTTTAAATCCAACCGGCTGGGCTTTGTCAGTCTGGTGATTTTTGCGGTGCTGGTCGTGCTCAGCCTGTTTGCAGAGGTGCTTTCCAACGACAAGCCTCTCATCGTGCGCTATGAGGGGCAGACCTATCTGCCACTGCTCAATGACTACCCCGAGACCACCTTTGGCGGTGACTTTCATACGCCCACGGACTATCTCGACCCCTTTATTCAGCAAAAGCTGAGCGAGGGCGGCAACTGGGCCATCTTCCCCATCAACCGCTACGGCAAAGCCACCATCAACTACTTTGCCAAGCAGCCCAACCCATCGGCCCCATCGGCCGATAACTGGCTGGGCACGGACGACCGGGGGCGCGATTTGCTGGCGCAGCTCATCTACGGCTTTCGCGTCAGCGTGCTGTTCGGGCTGGCGCTGACGGTGGTGGGCGTGCTGCTGGGTGTGCTGGCCGGGGCCGTGCAGGGCTTTTTTGGTGGCAAGACCGACCTGGCCTTTCAGCGCTTTACAGAAATCTGGGGCTCCATGCCCGAGCTATACCTGCTCATCATCTTCAGCGCGCTGTTTGCGCCCAGCGTGTCGTTGTTGCTGGTCTTGCTCAGCCTGTTTGGCTGGATGGGGCTAGCCGACTATGTGCGGGCCGAATTTTTCCGCAATCGCCAGCTTGACTATGTCAAATCTGCCCAGGCGCTGGGTGCCAGCAATCGCTCCATCATCTTTCGCCACATTCTGCCCAACAGCATGACGCCGGTGATCACCTTTCTGCCCTTTCGCATGAGTGGGGCCATTCTGGCGCTGACGTCGCTGGATTTTTTGGGGCTGGGCGTCCCGCCCGGCACGCCCAGTCTGGGTGAGCTGTTGAGTCAGGGCAAAAACAATATTGATGCGTGGTGGATTTCTCTGTCCACCTTTGCCGTGCTGGTTATCAGCTTGCTGCTGCTGACCTTTATGGGCGATGCCCTGCGCGATGCGCTGGACCCGCGCAAGCAGGCGCGCAGCGCTGCGGCCAAAAATGCGGGAGGCAAGCCATGAGCCGAGAAGAATTTGAGGTGAATAAGGCAAAAACGCTACTTTCGGTGCGTGACCTGAGCGTCTCTTTTGCGGGCAAGCCCGTGGTGCAGGGCGTGAGTTTTGACATGGCCGCCGGTGAAAAGCTGGCGCTGGTGGGCGAATCGGGCTCGGGCAAGTCCGTCACAGCTTTGTCTTTGCTGCGACTAGTGGGTAATGCTCAATTGAACGGCCAGGCCTTTCTGGACGGGCGCGACCTGCTACGTCTTTCAGAGCGCGATATGCAGGCCGTGCGCGGCGGTGATATCGCCATGATCTTTCAGGAGCCCATGACGGCGCTGAACCCGCTGATGACGGTGGGCGACCAAGTGGCCGAGGTGCTGCAGCTCAAACAGGCGCTGAGCAAGGCGCAGGCGCAAAAGCAGGCGATAGAGCTGCTGGCCACTACCGGCATTCCAGAGCCAGAGCGCCGTGCGCAGAGTTTTCCGCACCAGCTCAGCGGCGGGCAACGCCAGCGCGCCATGATTGCCATGGCGTTGGGTAGTCGCCCCAGGCTGCTGCTGGCCGATGAGCCCACCACGGCGCTGGATGTGACGCTGCGCGGCCAGATTCTGGATTTGCTGGCCGATCTTCAGCGTCAGACCGGCATGGCTGTGCTGATGATTACCCACGACCTCAATCTGGTGCGCCGCTTTGCCGATCGTGTGGCGGTGATGGAAAAAGGCGTGCTGGTTGAGCAGGGCGCTGTGGCCGCAGTCATGCAAAACCCGCAGCATGCCTATACCCGCAAGCTGCTGGCCAGCAAGCCTGCGCGTGATGTGAATGATGAGGCAGTGCCGGCCGGTACGCTGGCTGTGGTGCAGGCCAAGGCGCTGCAGGTGAGCTACGCCACGCCGCTGCCCGGTATTCGCGGCTGGTTCAAAAAAGGGGCGTTTGTCGCGGTCAAGGGCGCGGATATAGCACTCAAGCCCGCTCGAACGCTGGGGGTGATTGGCGAGTCGGGCTCAGGCAAATCCACGCTGGCGCAGGCCGTGCTGGGGCTGCTCCCTTATGGGGGTGAGCTACAGGTGGCAGGCCAGCAATGGCAGCAACCAGCCATTCGCAACAGCGCCGCCAATCTGGCCCTGCGTCGCAAAATTCAGGTGGTGTTTCAAGACCCGTTTTCCTCGCTGTCGCCACGCATGACGGTGGAGGAAATCGTGGGCGAAGGCCTGCAAATCCACGCCCCAGAGTTAAGCGCTGACCAACGCCGTGAGCGTGTGGTGCAGATCCTGGCCGAGGTGGGAATGACCGACGCGCAGTTCCCCGGCTTGCTGCAGCGCTATCCGCATGAGTTCTCGGGTGGGCAGCGGCAGCGACTGGCCATTTCGCGGGCGCTCATCATGGAGCCCGAGGTGCTGGTGCTCGACGAGCCCACCAGCGCGCTTGATGTGACCATTCAGCAGCAGGTGCTGGCGCTGCTGCAGCGGCTGCAAAAAGAGCGCGGGCTGGCCTATCTGCTCATCACCCATGATGTTGATGTGATTCGCGCCATGGCCCATGAGGTGCTGGTGATGAAGGACGGCCAGATTGTGGAGCAGGGCTCGGTGCAGCAAGTATTGCTAGCGCCGCAAGAGGCCTATACCCGTAAATTGGTAGAGGCTGCGGGCGAAGTTCAGCCAATATGAGCTGTATTAAATTGATAGCATTCGACGCTTATCCAGTAACGGCTTTGGCAATAAATTCTTGAAATTCAGGCGAATTTTCTGTGTCAAACACGGGTTCAGAGTTGAAAAACATTGAATCCGTACTCAAAAATTTGTATTTATTTGGCGCGAATTCTCTGGCTGTGGCCTAATTAACGTTTTTCAACCGACCAATTGAGAATTCGACATGGGCAATAAGATCGTTACCGAAGCAGACCGCAAGGCCACTCCCCGTCCCCAAGCGCCTAACGGCGTGACACTGCCTACACAAGGCCGTGGCCAGCGCGTGAGCCTGGAGCGTGGTTCGCACACCCGTAGCAAGAAGCAAGCTGGCAAGCGCCACGGTTAATTGCTGCAGCAGGCTGCGCTTGCGTGGCCCTGCAGAAAAGCCCTCGTCACTTACGTGCGAGGGCTTTTTGTTTTAGGGTGCTGTAGTTCAGCGCTGCAGATTGAGCAGCTTGCGGCGCAACAACTGCACTTCTTCGATCAGGTCAGCGGTCATCGCTGCGAGCTGCGGGTCTGCATCAAAGCTGTGCTCCAGCTGCGCAATGCGGCGCGCCCGAACCAGCGACTGGCTGCTGAAGCGCCACTGCTCATGGCTGATTGCTGCGGTGCTGCCGTCGTTGTCGTAGCCGATGATGCCGGTCTGCACATGCTCAATCACCCATTGCGGGCTGGTGCTGCAGTGGCGGGCGAGTTCATGCAGGCTCAGCATGGTCTGGTCCAGCAGCTCTGCAGGCTCAGAGAAAGGCGTAAGTGAGGTGTTCATGAGAAACCTTTCAATTCAGGCTGCGCGCGTCAAACTGCGGGAAGGCTTTGGCGAAGTCCGCATAAGCTTGCTTTTGCGCAGGCGTTATGGCGGGTGGGAACACCACCTCCAGCACCAGATACAGATCGCCGGGCGTGGCGGCTGGCAGCCCCTTGCCTTTAATACGCAGCTTGCGCCCGGACCGATATCCAGCTGGTACGGTGACCTCCAGCTCTCCGGCTAAGGTCTTGAAGGGGATGGGGCCACCCAGCTCGGCCTCCCAAGGTGCCAGTGGCACGCGCTGATAGACATCTTTGCCTTCCGACCACCAGCGCGGGTCGTTGCGGAAATGCACTTCCAGGAGCAAGTCTCCGGGCTCACCCTTGCCCAGACCGGGGTTGCCTTGGCGGGCCAGCCGAATCATCTGGCCTTCACGAACCCCCTTGGGAATGCTGACCTGAAGCTCCTTGTCCTTGGTGGCGGGTATGCCTTGCTCGTCCAGTACGGTAGTCCTCAGGTGCAGGGTGCGAACGGCGCCGCTGTAGCTGTCCTGTAAATCCAGTTCGATGCTGGCGTGCTGGTCCTGTCCGCGCAGATCGGGCGTGCTGCGGGTGCCTTGCTGGCTTTGATGGCGCCGGGTGCGTGCAGCTTGGCCGAACATCTGCGAGAAAAAGTCGCTGAAATCGGCGTCGCTGGCCGAATCGGTCTGGCTGTTGAAATGAAAATCCTGCTGATCCCAGTTGGGTGGTGGGCGAAAACCGCCGCCGCCTGGGGCTCTTGCGTTTTGAGCAAAGTGCATCTCGTCACCCATGGTGTCATAGGCGGCGCGTTTCTCGGCGTCAGAGAGCACGGTATTGGCTTCATTCACTTCGGCCATGCGTGCCGCTGCATCTTTTTCTTTGCTGATGTCGGGGTGGTATTTGCGTGCCAGCTTTCGGTAGGCCTTTTTGATCTCGTCGGCGGAGGCTTTTTTGTCCACGCCAAGTATTTTGTAATAGTCCTTGTAATCCATGGAGTCACCAATCCTCTAAAGAACGATCGAATGGGCGCAAAGCCACGACTTTGGCAGTGCGCCATCTATCAGTTGTTAAAAATCATAGGGGTTGAGCGCAATGGATTCAAGAGTAAGCCTGCTTTCAAGGTTGCCGCGATGCCTGATGCAGCTATCAAGTGATTGATAAGTCGCTACCATTACGGCGACTGAGTAAAGGGGCGAGCCAAGCTGGCCCAGAGTTTGTTGAAATGACACAGAAAAATACAAGAGCTGACGAATGGCTGGTGGTCTGCCTTTGTGCCGCCTGGTGCGGCACCTGCAAGCAATATCAGCAGTCCTTTGAAGCGTTGGCTGCCCAGTTTCCGGAAATGCGCTTTGTCTGGGTCGATGTGGAAGACCGCGAAGATGTGGTCGGCGATCTGGATATAGAGACTTTCCCGTCGATTCTGGTTGGTCAGGGGAGTCAGGCAAAATTTCTCGGACTTGTGCTGCCGCAGACTGGGGTGCTGGCTCGCATGTTGCAGTCGTTGCCGCAGGACGCAGCAGCCAGACCTGCCGATGTGCAGGAGGCGCAGGATTTGCTGCAGCGCTTGTTACGCGCTGATGACTTGCAGGAAGTCTTGCGCTGACAGCTGTTTTATGCGAGCTAGTTTGTGCGAAAACAATGGTTTGCGGCTACAATTGCGGCTTCACGACCAAACGGGCGGGTACATACCGCCCGTTTTTTTTGGGCAATTCATGGCGGGGTCTGTTTAAAACAGAGCTAAGTCCATGATTTGACGAATTTTTTCGGGATTGAACTGAATACACGTGGCACTACAGCAAATCGTTGAACAAACCGTGACAGGTCTAGGTTATGACTTGGTCGAAATTGAACGCACAGCAGGTGGCTTGCTGCGCATCACGATTGATTTGCCTTGGCAGGCGCCTGAGGAAGGTGTGCCTGAGCTGCCCGATCAGTTCGTGACAGTGGAAGACTGCGAAAAGGTCACGCGTCAGCTCCAGTTCGCTCTGGAAGTCGATGGCGCGGATTACGCTCGTCTGGAGGTCTCGTCTCCAGGGATTGATCGTTTATTGCGCCATGAGCAGGACTTCATTCGTTTTGAAGGCTCTGAAGTGGACTTGACGCTCAAGGCTCCCATTGGGGCGGCTGGCGGTGAAAAGATCAATGCAAACCGCAAGAAATTTCGTGGCACGCTGGAGCGTTCTGATGAAGGTGGCTGGCAGCTCGTCTGGAGTGATGAGCCTCCTCCCAAGCCGGGCGTGCGCGTTAGCAAAAAGCGTGAGCCTGCGCCGATGAACGTGATGGGCTTCACACTGGATGAGTTGCGTGACGTGCGTCTGGCACCGATTGTGAATTTCAAAGGGCGCGCCGCCAAGTCCTAATAAGACGGCCGGAGCGTTGAATTTTTTGGGGCAAAGAGGCGGTAAGCAACTTCCTCTTTGTGTGATTGAAATAGGAGAGTCGTCGCATGAATCGCGAACTGTTGATGTTGGTTGAAGCCATTTCGCGCGAGAAGAACGTTGAGCGCGATCTGGTTTTTGGTGCAGTGGAATCCGCACTGGCACAAGCCACCAAGAAGCTGTACCAAGGTGAAGTAGACATCCGCGTGTCCATCGATCGCGAAAGCGGCGACTACGACACCTTCCGCCGCTGGGTGGTGGTAGCTGACGATGCCGGTCTGCAAAATCCTGAAGCTGAAGAAATGCTGATGGATGCGGAAGACCGCGTCCCCGGTGTTGAAGTCGGTGAGTTCATCGAAGAGCAGATTGAGTCTGTGCCGATTGGCCGTATTGGTGCCATGGCTGCCAAGCAGGTCATTCTGCAGAAAATCCGTGACGCCGAGCGCGAAATGCTGCTCAACGAGTTCTTGGCTCGTGGCGACAAGATTTTCACAGGCACTGTCAAACGCATGGACAAGGGCGACATCATTGTCGAATCCGGTCGCGTGGAAGGCCGCCTCAAGCGTGGTGAGATGATCCCCAAGGAAAATCTACGCAACGGTGACCGTGTGCGAGCCATGATCATGGAAGTGGATGCCACCCTGCGCGGAGCTCCCATCATCTTGTCGCGTTCGGCCCCTGAATTCATGGTGGAATTATTCCGCAATGAAGTCCCCGAAATCGAGCAAGGTTTGCTGGAAATTAAGAGCTGCGCTCGTGATCCTGGCAGTCGTGCGAAAATTGCCGTGGTGAGTCATGACAAGCGGGTGGATCCTATCGGCACCTGCGTAGGCGTTCGTGGTACCCGTGTGAATGCTGTGACCAATGAACTGGCTGGCGAGCGCGTGGATATCGTGCTGTGGTCTGAAGACCCCGCCCAGTTCGTGATCGGCGCCCTGGCTCCTGCCAATGTCTCTTCCATTGTGGTGGATGAGGAAAAGCACGCCATGGACGTGGTGGTAGATGAGGAAAATCTCGCTATTGCCATCGGTCGTGGCGGTCAGAACGTACGTCTGGCCTCCGAGCTGACTGGCTGGAAAATCAACATCATGGACGCTGTCGAGTCTGCTCAAAAGCAGGCTGACGAGTCAGCTGGCTCGCGCAAGCTGTTCATGGAGAAGCTGGATGTCGACGAGGAAATCGCCAACATCCTGATCGAAGAAGGTTTCGAGACTCTGGAAGAAGTGGCCTATGTGCCTCTGCAGGAAATGCTCGAAATTGAATCCTTCGACGAAGAGACGGTAAACGAGCTGCGTAGCCGCGCTAAAGATGCACTGCTGAGTCAAGAAATCGCTCGCGAAGAAAATGTGAGCAAGGCATCTGAGGATCTGCTGTCCCTGGACGGTATTACGTCCGAACTGCTGGACAAGCTGGCGCAAGCTGATGTGCACACCCGTGATGAACTGGCCGATCTGGCGATCGACGAGCTGACCGAAATTACTGGTCAGACCGCTGAAGAAGCCAAAGCTTTGATCATGAAGGCGCGTGAGCACTGGTTTACCGATGGGCAAGAGTAAGGTCAGGGAGGTTCAGAGCATTTATGTCGAGTAATACGGTTGCAGAATTTGCGCAAGAGCGCAACACGACCCCTGATTCCTTGCTGCAGCAGCTCAAGGCAGCCGGGGTTGATAAGGCGAATGCGGCTGATGTGTTGACCGAGGGTGACAAGCAGCGTTTGCTGAGCCACCTCCAGGTTAGCCATGGCAGTGGAGCCAAAAAAATTACGCTAACGAAGAAGTCCACCAGCGAAATCAAGCAGGCGGATTCCTCGGGTCGCGCTCGTACGATTCAAGTAGAAGTGCGCAAGAAGCGCACTTTTGTGAAGCGTGAAGATACACCCGCAGAGGTTCAGGCCAATGCGGAAAGCATGGCCAAGGCCGTGCAGGTGCGTGCTGCTACTCAAGAGCTGGTGCGCCGTGAAGAAGACGCTCGCCGCGAGGTTGAGCAGTTGAGTCACCAGGAAGAAGAATTGGCCAAGGAACGTTTAGAGCGCGAAGAGCGCGAGCGCCGTGAGCGTGAAGCCGAGGAACGCGCTGTTGCTTATGCAGCAGCCGAAGCTGCGAAGGTAGCTGAAGCCAAGGCGGCAAAGGAAGAAGAAAAGCGCGGGCATGTGGCCGGTGCGGCTGCTCGTGTAGCTGCGCAGGTCGAAGCCCGAGTCAAGGCAGAAGCTGAATCTAAGGTCAAGGCTGACGAAGAAGCCTCTCGTGCCAAGGATCTGGACGAGCGCCGTCGCAAGGCTCTGGCCGAAGCTGAAGCTATTCGTGCCATGATGGCTGCGCCTAAGAAGGTGCTGGTCGCCAAGAAGCCGGAAGAGCCTAAGAAGGTTGCTCCTGCTGCTGTGGATGCCAAGAAGCCAGCTGCCAAGGATGGCGCTAAGCCAGCCGGTACTGCCGGTGCTGGCGCTAACGCTGCTGCCCGTCCAGGCAAGGAAGTCAAGTCTGCAAAGCTGTCTTCGAGCTGGTCTAACGACGCAGGCAAGAAGAAAGAAATCAAAACCCGTGGCGACAGCTCGGGTGGAGTGGGCCGCTCCAACTGGCGCGGTGGTCCTCGTGGTGGTCGTCGCGGTA